>Ga0209697_10007959_pt1 | contig 12194 bp, 7 predicted proteins | sample AliMusrvi5mmetaG_FD_184115 | JGI IMG/M metagenome (GOLD analysis project Ga0209697, IMG submission 184115) | Freshwater lake bacterial and archeal communities from Alinen Mustajarvi, Finland, to study Microbial Dark Matter (Phase II) - Alinen... | ecosystem: Environmental > Aquatic > Freshwater... | reverse complement strand
ACGGCGACAGTGGCGGCATTATCGCCGGGTGCAGGAACGCCGTCAGGTGTGGTGACTTTCACGATCGGCGCAGGCGCACCGGTTACTGTCGCACTAAACGGCGGCGTGGCGGCGTATTCAACATCAACGCTTCCTGTCGGCACAACCACTGTTACCGTCGCGTATGGCGGTGATACAAACTTCAATAACAGTTCAGGCACGCTGTCGCCGAACCAGACGGTAGCCCCGGCCAACACCACAACGAGCGTCGATTCGTCATCCAACGCCTCCGTGTTTGGACAGACGGTGTCGATCACGGCTACGGTTGCCGCGGTCTCGCCGGGCGCCGGCACGCCGACGGGACAGGCGACCTTCACGATCGACGGAGCCATGATCGTTACACCCACACTGAGTGGTGGAGTTGCCACGTACGTCACATCAACGTTGGCGGTTGGCGCGCACGCGATTTCCGTCACGTATGGGGGCAGCACGAACTTCAACAGCAGCACGGGGAATCTGTCGCCGACACAGGTGGTAAACCTGGCGAACAGCACGACAACCGTTTCCTCGTCATCCAGTCCGACGGTGTATGGTCAATCAGTGACCTTCACTGCGACGGTGGCCGCGGTCTCGCCAAGCGCGGGAACGCCGTCAGGGGTAGTGACCTTTACCATCGACGGAAACACGATCGTTGCGCCAACGCTGATCGGTGGTATCGCCTCGTACATAACATCATCACTTCCGGTCGGCACACACACCGTTGCCGTCACCTATAGCGGCGATACCGGCTTCAATGGCAGCACGGGCACGCTGGCGCCGAATCAGGTTGTGAATCAGGCGGGGACGACCACGAGCGTTGCCTCATCGCTCAACGCCTCAGTGTTCGGGGATGCGGTGACCTTTACCGCGACGGTGGCCGCGGTTGCTCCGGGCGTTGGCACGCCGTCAGGCGCGGTGACTTTCACGATTGACGGTGTTGATGTCGGCACGGCTACCCTGAACAGCGGCGTGGCGACGCTGCTGACATCGACATTGGGGATCGGTTCGCATGCCATTCTAGTCACTTATGGCGGCGACCTCAACTTTATCGGCAGCAGCGGATCGCTGTCACCGACTCAATTCGTCGCCAGGACAAGCACGGCGACCAGCGTCGTTTCGTCACAGAGCCCCTCCACCTACGGGCAATCGGTGACCTTCACCGCTACCGTGACCGTGATTCCATCGGGCGTAGGCACGCCGACAGGCGCGGTAACCTTCACGATTGACGGGGTCGCAGTCGGCACGATCAACCTTAGCGGAGGGGTGGCGACGTTCTCGACATCAGCACTCGGCGTCGGTTCGCGCGCGGTCGTCGTCAGCTATGGCGGTGATACGAACTACAACGCCAGCACGAGCACGCCTGTGCTGACCCAGGTGGTGAATAAGGCCGGCAGCACTACGGCGGTAACGGCTTCACCGAGCCCGTCGACGTATGGTCAGTCGGTGACGTTTACCGCGACGGTGGCTGCAGTAGCACCCGCCGTGGGTGCGCCGACGGGCACGGTAACCTTCACGATTGACGGGATCGCAGTCGGCACAATCAACCTTAGCGGAGGGGTGGCGACCTTCTCGACAACAGCACTCGTCGTCGGCTCGCGCGCGGTCGTCGTTAGTTATAGCGGTGACACGAACTTCAACGCCAGCACGAGCACGCCTGTGCTGACCCAGGCAGTGAATAAGGCGGACACTACGACGAGCGTCGACTCGTTCCCCAATTCCTCTGTGTTCGGTCAGTCGGTGACCTTCACAGCGACAGTGGCAGCTTTGTCGCCGGGCGCAGGCACACCGGCGGGCGTGGTGACTTTCACTGTTGACGGGGCCGCGATGGGCACGGCCACACTGAGCGCAGGCGTCGCCTCGTACTCGACCTCGGCGCTCTCAGGCGGCTCACATTCGATCTCAGTCACCTATGATGGCGATTCAAGTTTCAATGGCAGCACGGGCGCGCTGGCGGTCAACCAGGTGGTTAACCAGGCAAGTCCCTCAATGACGATTACCTCATCTTTGAATCCCTCGACGCAAGGTAAGGTGGTGACGTTCACCGTCACGTTGCTCCCACCGGCCTTTGCCCTGGCGGCTAGAGATCTGTCCGCGGTGAGTCTTGTGGCGCCGACGGGGACAGTGTCGATCACCATTAACGGTGCGGTTGTCGCAACGCCGGCATTGAATAGCGGCATTGCAGTCTACAGCACCACGTTATTGGCAGCAGGAACGAACACGGTCACGGCTCAATATGCTGGAGACCAGAACTACAGCGGCAGCACGGCCACACTGTCTCCAAAGCAATTGGTGCTGAAGATAGTTGCTTACCTGCCAATCATCCAACGATAAGACGCGCTCAGGGTTAAGTCATTCCGCCCTTGATCAAGTGAGCCTGGGCGGATGACTAAAACACGCAGATGGTGAGTGTGCCACTCGCCATCTGCGCCTGCAGCTCGACGATGGACGGGCTAGCCTGCTGGTTGATAGGAGGGGCGATTCGCCAACCGCCGCATGGTGATTCGCGCGCGCAGGCTGGCGCCTGGACCGAGTTCGACGCGCAGTTGCGAGGCGTCAACGTTAACCGCGCGCTCATCAGTTTTATCCGTTATCCGCGTGAGTATGTGCTCGCCAAATGATCCGCCTTGCACCACCACGCGCTTGCTATGGCTCGCGTCGAGGTTGATCAAGTGCGCGTCCACACCGGTTGCATCCACGCGTTCAACCAGCGCGGCAACATCCTCCGGCAACCCGGCGCGTCCCGCCTCCTCGTCGTAATAACGCAACTGGGCATGCAACAACCCGCCGTGGTAGATCGGCATTGGCGCGCCCCACATCGTCATTACCAGCCCTTCGCACGTGACCGGGTTGCGGTTGAGCCAGTGGTGCGCGTCGTTTTCAAACGGCGTCACCGCCGGCCAGTCGCGCGGGTCCAGCGGGTCAACCTGCATGGCTGCCATACGACGTTCGACGTGACGCAGGCTTGTCTGTAATACCTGCTCAGGGAAGCGATCGTTGCGGCCGCTGACGTAGCGGTACCACGGCTGTGCATTTGCTTCATCGCCCCAGCCAGTGTCGCGCGCGGCATCCCAGCCTGACGGATTGGGGAAGGCCTCGACACGAGCGCGATCTTCGTCGGCCTGCGTTACGCTCCACACCGCAATCGGCAGATGGGCGTCTATCGCGCGCCAATCACGCCAGCCGGCGTCTTCGCGCCAGAACGGCATGTGCCAGGCGTCGCCGACTGCGCGCCCCTGTCCCCACAGCCAATCGAACTGCGAACGGAACAGATCGAGGCGACTGGGATCGCCGGTCAGCAGGGTTGCGTTCATCCCGCCAACAGCGGTGGACTCGATCAACGTGCGCCCCCCATGCGGCCAGCCCCAGCCGTAATAACCGCCCCACCATTTTCCATCGTTGTATTCGCCAATCACCCCGCTCAACCCGATGTTGTCGGGCAGGATGCCGCCGTTCTGCGCCGCGCGCTCTGTCCAGGCTGAGGTGTATTCCAACACCCAGTCGCGGTAGCGGACATCGCCGGTGGCGAGATAGGCGTGCGTCACCAGCGTGGTTGCCAGCAGGTTCAGCGGCACGTCGCCGCGCGCGATGTGTTCGTTAAACTTCTGCAACAGGAGCGCGAATGTCGCTGGGGCCGTCCAGTCGGCGATATGGTTGCGCAGTCCGGGAACATCCTCAAACGGCGCGGGGTATTGCGAGTAGATGCCGCGCAGTTCGGCCCAGTCTTCCTCGGTTGTGGTGAAGCGCGGGCCACGGCTGCCGGTCAATGGCGCGCGGATCAGTCGCAATGCGCGATCGTAGTTAGGCGCGAGCGGGTCATCGCCGGTGTAGAAGTCGGCAAAGCGCTTCGCCCTGGCGCATTCGAGGTCGCCATATGAACCGGCCAGGCTGAGGTAGTACAAAAACAGCGAACTCTCGCCGTGGTGCATCCAATCATAGTAGGCGTCAAACTCGCGGTGGATCTGCCCATAGGCGGTGAACTGGCGCGTGATCCCTTCCCACACATGGTGCGCCAGCGGCAGCAGGTCGCGATGGCCGCCCAGCGCAACCAGGAGCGGGAAGTTGTAGACGCTCTCGTAGGCGTCATCCGATCCATCCATGCCTTTCCATTCATCCCGCGCCCACACGAGGGCGCCGTCAGGCCGCGTATAACGTTCGGCGAAACGGAAGGCGGCGGCGCTCATTTCGGACAACAGACGGCGTTGCAGCAATGCCCATGCAGGGATTGCCACATGCTCGCTGCCAGCGACGGTGACAGGGTCTTGCATGCGGCAATTCTCTCACTTCGGCACAATGCATGTTCCTGGCAACCCATCGCGCGGCAGATGCCGAACATGGTGCTTTCTGCCCATCGTGCGAGTGCGTTATCACAAGTGCTGCGGGCATTATTGCGCAGTGATCCACAGGTGAAATGGCGGGTGCCTGATGAATAAACGCGTGCTAGCCTTGCCATACGATGAAAAAATTGCCGTTTCTCTTGTTGATTGCCGCTGTGCCGCTCTTTGTCGCATGCAGCCAATCGCCTGCGCCGAACATCGCCGCAACGACCGCAATCCTTGCCCCAGTCAAGCTGACGATTGAGGCGAAGGAATTCTCATTCTCACCTGCTCATACCACGGTCAAGGTCGGCCAGATCGTGGAGGTCGTGTTGAAGAACGCCGGCGTCACTATGCACGACTTTACTATCGAGAAGATCAAGCTCAAAGACAAGTCCGTCTCGCATGGCGATGAGCATGTGATGGATACTGCGAGCGGGATGGATCCAGACCAGTTACCTGTGCACGTAGCGGCTGCGACGGGACACGTTGGCGACGTCACGTTCACACCTACCGAGGCGGGCGAGTATGAGTATTACTGCACCGTGGCGGGGCACAAGGTGAGCGGGATGGTCGGCAAACTGACGGTAGTAGCGCCTTAACTCGTGCCTGGCGCGCCAGGATAGAGCACTGTGATGCGCGCGCCCCGGCCTGGTGTGGATTGGATATCCACGCCGGCGCCGATCAGCAGCGCGCGTTCGCGAATGCCCAGCAAACCGAATCCGCCGGCGGCAGGTTCAATCTGACCTTTTGTTGCCGTAAAGCCGCGGCCGTCGTCATCCACAACGAGCTGCACAGTGCCAGAAGGCAATTCGCTTAACATGATCGATACCTGCGTGGGGGATGCATGGCGCAACGCGTTTGCCAGCGCCTCCTGTGCGATGCGGAACAGCGCCAGCTCGACGTCAGGCTTCAGTCGCGCAACTGGCCCGCTGGTATTGAACGTCACTATACATGCCGGCGCACTCGGAGAACGCTGTGCAGTTTCATTGGCCTCAATCGCTAAACGCTCAATCGCAGCGGCCAGTCCGGCGTCTTCAAGGTAGATCGGTCGCAACGCCCGGCTGAAGCGGCGGATATCCTCGATTGTGCGCAGCACTACGGCGCGCAAGTCATCCAATCGGGCGGCAGTCTGCGGCTGGTCTTTCGCGACGCTCTGGCGCGTCGCCTGGATGCGCTGGCTCAAGACGATCAGATTCTGGATCGTATCGTCGTGCAACTCGCGCGCCAGGCGTTTGCGTTCGGCTTCCTGGGTTTCGGTCACCGCGTGAGCATAGTTGCGCAAGCGCTCCTGGTCGGCCTGGATCTGGTTGACCATGTTGCGCAACGTGTTCTGCAGTTGTTCGATTTCTTCGATCCCATGCACCGGCTGGTTCAACACGGCATAATTGCCGTTGCCGATGTCGCGCGCCTGCTGATCGAGTCGCTGGAGCGGCTGGACAATGCGCCGTAACCCGAACATGACAGCCAGCACCGCGAGTAACAGAACGGGCAGAGTAATGAGCGGCACGGCGAGTGAGGTGCGCATCAGCGGATCGAGCACCGTCTCCCACGGTTCCTCGATGATGATGCCTAGCCCGGTCTCGCCGTAGCTGGTGACAATCGGCGCGTACGAGACTACGTGCTCATCTCCACTGACTGTATCCGGCCGAAAAAGCCCACCGCTCTGTCCCTGCAATGCCTCAGCGACGCCGGGATGAGCGCTCACATTCGTGAGCCCGCCGCCGCGTTCTGGAAACGTATCGGCCAACACGCGACCCTCTGCGCTGAACAGGTATCCGTCAATCGCGCCGCTTTGGGGGGCTGGGTTTACCAATGTGCTGAAGTGGAGCATGGTCACGGGCAGCATCCCAATGGCCGTGAACTTGTGCGCGCGGTCTTGTGCGCGGAACACGAGCATATCGTTCATCACGCCAACATGCGCAGTGTCAGTGCTGGTTACGAATGATGTGTCAGATAAGTTGCTGGCGGACTGCGCCCACTGCGCTGCTGCCCTATTGTTGGCAACGAGCACGCCACCCTTGTCATAGAGCGCTATCCCTCCGGGATACTCGCCCGCCTTGTCCGGATCTATGACCAGGGTACTGCCGTTTTGCGTCTCGCGCGCGCTGCTATCTGCCGCCAAACCCAGCATATCGGTTTTGTGCTGAAAAACCGCGCCGATGGCGCCTGCAATAGCAGTGACAGCGCGGACATCGCGCTCGCTGACCAGGCGGCGCATCGCCTGCTGGTGCATCGAGATGCTGCCAAAGGAGATCATTGCCAGTATCACAGTCAACGGCAACACGGTTAGCAGGAGTAGTTGCGCCGTTACGCCGCGCAGAAGCTTGCTCATTGATCTTTAGCGGCAATAAGACCCAGTCGCAGACCAATCATGGCGGCGTCCGTGCGGCTTTGGGCGTGCAGTTTGCTGAACACATTGGCCATATGTCCCTGCACAGTGCGGTCGCTGATGCCTAATTGAGTCGCTACAGCCTTATTGGTGAAGCCGCGCGCCACCAGCCGCAACACTTCCGTCTCGCGCGAGGTCAGCGCTTCCGCAGTCGGACCTTCCTGGTCCCGGGATCGAGAAACGACCTGTTGCCATAACCGCTGTGTCAGCAGTGGATCTAACACGGATTTTCCTTCGTAGACAGAGTGTACAGCCTCGACAAGTTCGTCAGGTTCAGCCGTCTTTAGTACATAGCCGTTTGCGCCTGCCTGCAGCGCGCCCAGAATGTAGGGTTCATCGTCATAAGCCGTCAGGATCAGAATGCCCATATTGGAACCTGAGGCGCGCACTGCCTTGGCGACCTCGATGCCATTCCTGCCCGGCATCTGGATATCCAGCACCAACACATCGGGGTTTTGCGCTAGCGCGAGTGCCAACGCCTGATCGCCGTTGCTGGCCTCGGCAATAACAAGCAGGCGTTCGTCCTGCTGGAGGAAGTCGCGGATGCCCGATCGGACGACCGCATGGTCATCGGCGAGGATCACGGTGAGTGGTTTAGGGCTGCCATTGTCGACTATCATTCGTTATCAGTGGTTAACCACGGCCATTATCGCCCATCGCCACTCGGCGCCACCAGGGAGATGAGCGGTCTGCTGGCGCAAGTATGCCCACCGCGTATAGGCAATATTGCCTACCCCGGTCGCGCCGTACGACCCTACCCAGGCGGGCTATCCCCCCTTATCCTCAACGATGAAATTGATACAACCTGCACTGTGGTGCATTTAAGGAGATGCTATATGGCGCGCAATAATCGCCGATTCATAACTCTTCTGGTTCCCATCTTTATTTTGTTCAGCGTTACTGCCTCGGGCTGCGGTGCGAGCAAGTCGATGGCGTCGCATGAGCCAGACGTTACTTCCATGATCAGGATAGTCCCTATGGCCTCCATGGTGGATATGCCGTCCGAAGTTAAGGCTGCGCCGGTCGTGGTGCGGCAGTCTTACCAGTTCGCTGTGGCGAACCCGGATGTTCTCCAGCACGTTGCCTGCTACTGCGGTTGCGGCAAGATGGGCCACAAGTCCAACTATATGTGCTACGTAAAAAATGCTGAAGGCGGCAAAGTGATTTACGACAATCACGCCCTTGGCTGCTCCATCTGTGTGGATATTACGCAGGACGCGATGCGACTATATAAAGACGGGAAGAGCATCAAAGAGATACGGGACTATGTTGACGCCGCCTACTCCAAGTATGGCCCAACGAATCTGTCTGAATAGCAAAGATTGTTGCTTAACATGAACCCCCATCCCCGCCTCGGTGCTGCCGCCAGCATTACTCTCGTCGGTATTCCGATGCTGATGCTCGTCTTCGGACTCGCAAAGCTGAGCGCCCCACGTGAGCGTCACATGGATGTTAACAGAGTGGTCGCCGAGTCGGGTGGTTGGACGCCAGCCAATTTCACTGTTGGCGCTGACGAGCAGGCGCAGATTCATGTGACATCTAAAAACGAACGACCCGGCCCAGCCTAAGCGCACATTTGACGTGGCCTCAAACTGGGCGCCTTGAGCACTAACGCTACGGGCGCCGGTTTAATGTTGAACCAGCGCCCGTGGCGCCCCGATTAAAACGCGATGAATTCACCGAGTGGGTTTGGCAGTTTTGGCATGAAGGGCTCAAACTTGAACGCGCGGGAAACGTCGAAGCCAGCAGCCATCGCCTTGTTCTTGTCGACGAAGGGCAACAACGCGTTCACTGCCTGACCGATGTTGGTCAGCCCCAGCGTGCGCTCATAACCGTTGTTGTTCGGTGGATCGACGGACTCGGGCGCCCCCTGGATGCCGGTGATCCATTCGATCGGGCCGCCGTCCATCACGGCCACATTGGGCGCCAGCACGCGCGCCAGCGTGCGGTGGTCGCTCTCGATGCCCATGATGCGGGCAGAAGTGACGCGCAGGTTGGAGTTGCTGAAGCGACGCACGCCGACGAGATATGCGGCGATGAACGCATCTTCAAGCGTCACCAGTGTGTTTAAGGTGACCTGCGCGTTGTCGAACATGCCCATCGGATAGTAGAACCAGCTGAAGGGCGATTCTTTACTCGTCACCGCCTTCTCGAGGTTGTAGTGCGACATCTCTTCGTGGCGCGCCGCGGTCAGGTAGCCCTGGTCATCGCTCGCCAGCCGCTTGAAGAACGGGGACTTGTCAATGATGTTGCTGTAGGTGGTCACCGCAAGCGCCTCGGCGATCTCGGCGGCGACGAGGATATCGACATCGTCTGACGTCGGATACTTGCTCGTGTCATCCTCGGCATTGCCCTGTGCGAACGCAGACGCCGCAGGGCTCATCAACACGCTCAGTGCGGTTGCGCCAGCGGCCGCAGTAGTGCCGCGCAAAAAGGCGCGACGGTTCAAGGTTGTTATAGCAATACTGTTCATATCTAAACTCCTCGCATTCGAAATCTTACTGACGATCAACACGAGTAGTTGTATGCTTTCGCGTTACTGAGTAACAGACCAAACACTGCTCACTTTTTGATCAAGATGAACCACTTAACTCCGAACGGTTGGTCAGAACCATGCAAATCACATTTAGCATTTGCTATAAAATGACGACGTAAGGCCGTTGGTATCACTCATTGGCCTTCCATGAGAACACATAACCCTTGCCGAAAACTATCGATGGCAGGCCGTGTCTGTCATAGCGAGGCCAATGATGAAGTCAAAAGTGGAATCGTCGAACGGATTGCGGGTATCTGGAGCAAGCGAGTTACAGTTCAGGGAACTGGAGCATTCACAAGCGCTATTAACCTCACTGATTGACAGCAGCGCTGATATGATCTGGTCCGTTAATCCAATCGACTTTGGCTTGACCCTGTTTAATCGGGGTCTCTATGACTATTTCCTCGATAAACGTGGTATTTCCATCACGACCGGGATGCGCCCGGAGGATCTTTTCCCAACGGATGACTTTGTGCAGCGTTGGCGCGGATTTTACCAGCAGGCATTACAAGAAGGCAGCTACACAACCGAGTATAGGACATATTCTGGCGGCGATACGCTGCTTCTGAATATAAACATGCTCAAAGTGGATAGCGAGGTCGTTGGTCTGTCGGTGTTCGGTAAGAATATCACTGCCCAAAAGCAGATGGAAAGCACTCTGCGGCAGACAGAAAAATACTGGCAATCCCTGGTCGAAAACACCTCGGATCTGGTCACCGTTCTAGATGCTGGCGGCCATATTTTGTACCAAAATCCTGCCGTAGAACATATCCTGGGATACAAGCAAGATGAACTCAATGGTAAGAATGCTTTCGGGCTTGTCCATCCGGAGGATTGGCCCCATACCCGGTCTATATTTACAGCTTCTGTAAGCAACCCGCAATCGTCCCCCCCGCTCATTGCATTTCGTATCCGTCACAAAGACGGTTTGTGGCGGATCATGGAAGCAACCGGTGAAGTAAGGGTCAATGAAACCGGTCAGAGTGTTGCTGTGTTGACGTCACGCGATGTCACCGACCGAAAGCGGATCGAAAAGTTGCGAATGGAAAGCGAAACGCGTTTCCGCGTCTTAATTGAAGACGCCCCGGTGGCAGTTGGCATCACGCAGGGTGGATGTGATGTCTACGCCAACCCTGCCTTCTTACGAATGTTTGGCTATGAAAGGTCGGATGATTTGCAGGGTCATCCATTCACCGAACATATTGCGCCTGCCTATCGGGATGAGATTGTGACGCGCGCCCGCAAGCGTGCTCATGGCATGCCGGCTCAGACAGCCTATGAATCGGTGGGACTGCGTAAAGACGGTTCGACGTTCCCCTTCAGCGTCGTCGTGTCTGAAATCGAACTCTCCGACGGGCCGGCTACTGCCGTCTTTTTTACGGATTTATCGAAAAATAAGCAGGCGGCAGAGGAGATCCGGCGCAGCCGGGAAAGGCTCGAACAGGCTGTGCGCATCGCGGGTCTGGGTATCTGGGAGTGGGACATAGAGACCGATAAAGTCTCATGGGATGGGGAGATGTTCAGCCTCTATGGGATTTCCCCGGAGACTTTTACCGGAAGAGGCAGCGACTATATCCAGGCCACCCGTGCTGATTATCGCGAAAAACAGAGAGTAAATATTCGCAAGGAAATTGAACGGAGCATCACCGAAGCGGAATTCATGGAGGGGACTAAACGAGAGTATAGCCTGAAGGAGCTGTGCATCGTCCGCCCGGATGGCAGCGAATGCTATACCCTGGGAGATGCCGTCTGTGTTACCGACGCCGAGGGTAAACCGAAGCGTATGTTCGGGGTCACATTTGATATCACAGAGCGCAAGCAAATGGAATCAGCCTTGCGCGAAAGCGAGGCGCGCTATCGCTTCATCGCCGAGAACACCGCTGACGTGATCTGGACGTTGAGCCTGAAGACGGGCAAGTTCACCTATGTCAGCCCATCCGTGCAAAAACTGCGCGGGTTCACTCCTGAAGAGGTGCTGACTCAAACGATGGCTGACGCGTTGACGCCGGAATCTCTCGCCCACGTGACGCAGTTACTGCAAAAGCGAACTGCGGCATTACAGGCGGACAGAACAAACGTTCGGAATATACTAAGCCGCGCTGACCAACCGCGCAAAGATGGGACGGTTGTTCCCACTGAAGTGTTGACAACACTTATTCTCAACGCGCAAGGAGAACCCGCCGAACTTGTCGGTGTGTCGCGCGACATCACCGAGCGCGAGAATGCGGACAAACGCCTTCGAGCGAGCGAGGAACGCTACAAATTGATGTTCGAGTCCGCGCCAATTGCCATCAACATCACCCAAGGCACGGATATCATCTATGCCAATCCGAGTTACCTCAAGTTATTCGGAATCTCACGTTTGGATGATCTGAAGCATTTCGCGCCGCTCGAACTGTTCACTCCAGAGTGTCGCCCCCAAATCCTGGAAAATATCCAGCGCCGCGCTAAAGGCCTCTCGGCGCCTGATGGCTACGAAGCGGAATGCTTCCGGGGAGATGGGACACGATTCCCCATCCTGATGTACTTGACGAAGACGATCTTCGCGGACGGCCCGGCGACCGTTGGATTCGTCGTGGATATTACCGAACGCAAGCGCGCGGAAGAAGCGTTGCGCGAAAGTGAAGCATTGTTCCGCACAGTATTTGAAAGCTCGATTGCCGGGATTGGTATGGTTGATGCGGATGGCAAATTCATAAGGGTCAACAGTCAATTGTGCGAAATGCTGGGGTATACACAACAGGAATTGCTGCGGTTAACCTTCAACGACATTACCTTTGAAGAGGACCAGGGTTACAGCTTAACGACACTCAAACAAATGGTTTCTGACGAGATCGACAGCGCCAGTTTTGAAAAAAGATACATCAAAAAAAACGGGGATATTATCTGGGTGTTTATATCCGTTTCAGCAATTCGCGACAAGAACCGTCAATAC
>Ga0209697_10007957_pt1 | contig 12196 bp, 9 predicted proteins | sample AliMusrvi5mmetaG_FD_184115 | JGI IMG/M metagenome (GOLD analysis project Ga0209697, IMG submission 184115) | Freshwater lake bacterial and archeal communities from Alinen Mustajarvi, Finland, to study Microbial Dark Matter (Phase II) - Alinen... | ecosystem: Environmental > Aquatic > Freshwater... | reverse complement strand
CGTATTCATTCCGAAACTGGAATATTCAACGGACAATGCCGCGATGATCGCCATCACCGGCTACCTGAAATTCCTGAAGAAAGATTTTGCTGAACAATCTGTTGCGGCATATGCCAGGAGCGGAATGTAAAAGAGGCAATAGGCAATAGGCAGTAGGCAATAGTGGTTGCACACTTTTCACACTTTATTACTATTTTTTCCCTTTATCCTTTTATTTATTCCAAAACGTTTGCTTAATTTGTGCCCCCCTACCATCAACTTATTGCTTATTGCTTATTGCTTATTGCTTATTGCTTATTGCTTATTGCTTATTGCTTATTGCTTATTGCTTATTGCTTATTGCCTATTGCCTATTGCCTATTGCCTATTGCCTATTGCCTATTGCCTATTGCCTATTGCCTGGAACCACTTCAAACCTCTCCTCATCCGTGAGCCCAAGAAACCGGTTCTTATGGTCATAATGCAGGTAGCCTGGCATCTCTTCGCCTGCAGGAAGGTGGAAAATCACATACTGGTTCATGAAGAAATCAAAGAGGTAGCCTGCATGTTTTCGTCCGGCATACTTTGCAAGGTCGTACACGTCGGATATCGTCAGGGAATCAATCTTGTATTTATAGAGGACATCCGATGAGAAACCGTTCAGTGTGAAGCGGCCGGAAAAACTATCCGTTGCTGTAAGTTTTGAATGAAGAACCGTTTTTACAGGCTTTGGAGCGTTCAGCTTGCTGATCTCGAACCAGGAAGATGCATCCACGGCATTGAGTTCAACCCGTTTGTAAAATGTCGAATCACCGAATTCCTCCGAATCTTCGAACGGATAAAGGTATTCATCCAGCTGGACCTGCGCCATGGTCAGCAGATAGGACTGTGGCTGGGTCTTCAGAAATGTGTCAATGGATTCTTCGACAAAGACCTTGAATCCAAGGCTGCGTAATTCATCGATGAATGAATTCACGTACCTTTCAAGGTAGATCGAGTCATCAATATCCCGGATGTATTTACTGCCGGTAAAAAGCGCTGAATCCTGCTGTGAAGGGGTAAGGGAATCAAATCCCGGAATCAGTTCTCCCTTGTGGCTGTATTTGTATAACGCTTCAGGAGAGAAAATCTGGATATTGATCGGCGGTGGATTCGTAATAAAGCCCTGAGCCAGCTTCCGTTCCACAGAACACGATGAAAGCATGACCAGGGTAAATATTCCTGAAAAGAAAAAAAATCGCTTATACAAAGTTGTTATCAGATAAACACGTTCAATAATAGGTAAAAACTAATTTTCCAGGCTTTTATTATTCTTTCTTCAGCAGTTTCTCGCCAAATGATCTTCCATACGACACGCATTTATCAAAGACTTCCTTATGCGGTGTAAACCTGACCATCAACCCCTCATCAAAAAGTCTTAGTTTCAGATTCGAAAGGTTGGCATTCATGATCTTCACTCCTTCACCGCTCCATCCGTAGGAACCAAATGCAGCGGCTAGTTTTCCCTTATCCCTGATGGGGTTTATCATCGCAAACAACTGGTAAACGGGCAGGAGGATATTCTGACTGAAGGTCGGGCAGCCGATGATCAAGCCTTCCGAATGAATGATCTTGTGCTCAAGTGTGGCCAGATCCATTTTTTCAATATCGCAAAGATCCACTGCAATATCCCCGGCCATGCTGAGTCCCTCTGCAATCTTTTCAGCCATGATCTTTGTATTGCCATAGGCTGATACATAGGAAACAAATACCGCATTGGAAGCCGGTTCCACCAAAGCTTCCTGCGCATACTGCTCGGAAAGATCCACATATTTCCTCCAGTTGGTGCGCAAAATTGCTCCGTGACCGGTGCAGATTGCATTGATCTCTAACGGCCGGATTTTCTCAATGGCTTTGATCATGAACTTGCTGAATGGCTTCATAATCACATCGAAATAGTATCTGAAGGCTTCATCAAAATCACCCACCTGGTCATCAAATATTCCATCATTACAATAATGCTCACCGAAAATATCACAGGTAAAAAGCAGCCGGTCTTCTGTCAGATAAGTCATGAATGAATCCGGCCAGTGCAGGTTGGGCGAACTGATAAATTGTAATGTCTTATTTCCAAGATCAAGAACTCCGCAATCCCGCACAGCGATATGCGGGAATTCAAATCCAACCAGGTCAGCCAGGTACCGGTAACCGGCTCCGGAACAAACAACGGTTGCTTTAGGAGCCAGCTTCAGAAGATTTGCAAGACATCCTGAATGATCCGGCTCGGTATGATTCAGTACAATGTAATCGATCTCGGCAGGATCCACAACCTGTTTCAGCTTTTCAAGGTAGGTTTCCCAAAATTGTATCTTGACGGTCTCGATGACTGTTTTTTTCCCGGCATTGATAAAGTAAGAGTTATAGGTAGTTCCGTAGCGGGTTTCCATGACAATATCAAACGTGACAATATCCGGATCGAGGACACCGATCCAGGTCACATCAACAGAAACCTTTAGAATTTTGTTATCGGGCATATTTGTAGCGAAAATCAATTAATGTTTTACTCACGAATTCATCATATTTAAGAACATGGATTAACGATTACAAAGGCAACTCCATCTGGATGGCATCACTTTCATCCCCGGCATCCGGTTCCTGCTTTTTTGAGTTTTTCTTTCCTTTTTTTCCAGGTTTGGATTTGCTGGCTCTTCCTGACTTCAAATCCTCCTCCTTTGCGGTCAGTTCAACTTTGACAGGCTTACCCTTTACTATTGGTTCTGCTTCTGCAATGGCTTGTTTTGCCGGTTTTCTTGCAGTGGATTTCTTTTCAGGAATGTCAGGGACAACTACTTCTTCCTCCACAACAGTTGATTCCACAAGGATTTCCTGATCTTCGTCCGATTCTGTTGCAGAATCTTCTGTTTCGTCATTCACCGATTCAATCAGATCGATTTTCTTCACAGCCCACAGTGTGAGCCGCTTTCCTTTGGCTTTAACACCTTTGACCCCGATGAATTCATTCACCAGGATCTCTTCTTTCTCGGCCCCTTTTGATTTCTTCTTCATATCGAAGGAGATATCAAGTGTCGGCGATTCATCATCAGTCAGAAGGATCAGCCGGTTCTTCTCCTCTTCACCGATAAAGTCAATTTTTCTTTCAGTGGGTTCGACGATGAACCGCTTGATATAGAGAATCCCGGTTTTGCCCTCTTCATAAACCACGGTATAGATTTTCTCCGGGTCATATTTTTCGATCCTGATCATATCTTCATCAAAATGCGTACTGAGATCAAATGAGGTCAGCCTGAAATTTCCGGACTGCATCATTGTCAGGATGCGGTCTGACCCCGAGAATTCACCCAGCAGGATTCCGCGCTCCTCGGTATTCAATCGTTTGACGGTATCATCATACCAGATTGACCGAGAACCCAGCGTTGAGATTCCCTCTTGCCGCTGCTCGATTTTCCGGATCCCGTATTTTGTCAGGATGTTCCCGATAGCGCTGCGTCCTTTGATGGCAACACCGGTAAAGTCGAAATCAAAAGATAACTTCTTCAGTCTCGGTTTTGGTCTCAGTTCCACCCGGATGATCTCTGCCTCGCCATTTGGGTTGGCAGTAAAATAAAGGATCTTCGAATCCGGTGTTCCCTTTGTGATGATGTATTCCTTATCGCGTGTGACGCCGATAACATGGAATCTTTTCACCATGAACTTCCCGTTTTTGCCGTCCCTGTAGATCATGTTATAAACGGTCCGTTCATCGTTTTTCTGGAAAACGGCAATGTGGATTATATCCTGTCCGACGAAGACCTTATCCGCCACCTTGGTGACGATAAAGGTGCCATTCTGCCTGAACACGATGAGTTCGTCAATATCCGAGCAATCACAAACAAATTCATCTTTTTTCAGGGATGTCCCTGCAAAACCTTCTTCGCGGTTGACGTACAGTTTTTCATTGGCTGCAGCCACTTTCACTGCTTCGATCGTGTCGAAGCTGCGGATCTCGGATTTCCGTTCCCTGTTCTTCCCGTATTTCTTCCTTATCTGGCGGAAATATTCAATGGCAAAATCGATAAGATGATCCAGGTGGTTCTGCACTTCTTCCATTTCGCTGCCGATGTTCCGGATCACTTCATCTGCCTTGTCGGAATTGAATCTCGAGATCCGTTCGATGGGTATCTTGCGCAAATGACGAAGATCATCTTCATTGATGGGCCGGATCAGTAATTTCTGAAAAGGTTTGAATCCCCTGGTGATAGCCTTGTCGATCTCTTCCCCGGTCTTGCATTTTTTAATCCCTTCATAGATCTCCTTTTCGATAAAGATTTTTTCCAGGGAAGAATAGTGAAGCTGTTCCCTGAGTTCCTCAAGCCGGATCTCAAGTTCCTGTTTGAGCAGATCGAGCGTCTTGGCCGTGGATATTTTCAGGATATCGCTGACGCCCATGAAGCTCGGCTTGCCGTTCTCGATCACACAGGAGTTGGGTGAGATGGCAACTTCGCAATCGGTAAATGCAAACAATGCATCCATCGTGGTATCCGGGGAAACACCCGGCGCAAGATGGATCAGTACTTCGACATTTTGCGAAGTGTTATCATCGATCTTCCGGATCTTGATTTTGCCTTTATCGTTTGCAACAAGGATTGAATCGATGATAGAACTTGTGGTGGTTCCAAACGGGATTTCGTTAATGACCAGCGTTTTCTTGTCGATCTGCTGGATTTTGGCTCTCAGCCTGATCTTCCCGCCGCGGATGCCGTCATTGTATTTGGAGACATCCACATAACCGCCTGTTGCAAAATCAGGGAAGATTTCAAATGGCTTTCCCTGTAATATGTTTATCGAGGCTTCAATGAGTTCATTAAAATTGTGCGACAGGATCTTGGATGCCAGTCCAACTGCAATACCCTCTCCTCCCTGCGCAAGCAGCAGCGGGAACTTGGCCGGCAACGCAACAGGTTCCTTGTTCCGTCCGTCATACGAAGCTTTCCATTTTGTGGTCTTGGCATTAAAAAGAACTTCATTGGCAAACTTTGATAACCTCGCTTCGATATACCTTGGCGCTGCGGCGCTGTCGCCTGTAAGGACATTTCCCCAGTTGCCCTGTGTATCAACCAGCAGATCCTTCTGCCCTATCTGAACCAGTGCATCACCGATGGAAGCATCACCATGGGGATGGTATTTCATGGTATGCCCGATGATGTTGGCAACCTTATTATATCTGCCGTCATCGAGTTCTTTCATGGCATGCAGTATCCTGCGCTGAACGGGCTTCAACCCGTCTGCCACTTCGGGAACGGCTCTTTCCAGGATTACGTAAGAAGCATAATCCAGGAACCATGACTGGTACATATCCGAAAGATGGATCGTTCCTTTCAGTTCGCCCGATTCAAGTTCAGGATGATCCCCGTTGCCGTTTACTTCTTCACTGTTCATTTCTTAGCGTCTTCGCGCCTTTGCGGTTAAAATTCTATTTTACGAGTTTTGATATTGCCCTGAACTGTTCGCTTCCCGAATACCGGAGCAATTCAAAAAGGATAGATTCATACGTAGTGACAATGGCTCCTTCCTGCCGCATCCGTTCGATTGCAATTGTCTTATCATTCAGACGCCGTGAAGAAATGCAATCTTCAACAACAACCGGGTGATAGCCATTCCTTTTCAGATCAATGATAGTCTGAAGCACGCACACATGACTTTCAATCCCTGCAACGATGACATTCTCTTTGCCGGACACAGCAAGTCCTTCCATCAGCCGGGGCTCATCGCAACAGCTGAAGGACAACTTTTCCATCCTGATCTGGTGGCTCAGGTGCATTGCAACCGGCTCAATCGTCGGGCCAAGGCCCTTGACATACTGCTCGGTCACAAAAATCGGAACACCCAGTATTTTCAGCCCCTGTATAAGGATCGCTATATTATTCGACAGTTTCTCATTTTCATGAATCACAGGAAATATTCGTTCCTGGACGTCGATGATGAGGGCTGCACAACGTTCTTTAAGAATTCTCATGGCGGAATGATTAATAAATAATCGTTTCAATTCTTTGACTGTCCCTGTTCATGAAACAGACATGAACACTGGAATCTCTCTGTGATTCCCAGTGTCTTCTCAGTGAACCTCCGTGTAACATTTTACACAGAGAACCACAGAGTGCTGCACAGAGTATCACGGAGAAAATTTTTATAAATATCAGGTAATTGCGCTTTTCATGAAAGCCGTGAACCATTTTTCCTTCGCAAATTTAGGATTTATAAGAATAACCAAGGTTTCTTTGTTAAAAAATTATATTTTGCTAATTTTGCAGCCCCAAAAGGTTCTGCCTATCAACCGGACCATTTGGGAATCAGGATTGATTGAAAGATATCATTCTGGCCTCGTAGCTCAGCTGGATAGAGCAGCAGCCTTCTAAGCTGCGGGTCGTGGGTTCGAATCCCGCCGGGGTCACCGGAAAGAATACAAAAAAGCCAGTCAGTAACTGGCTTTTTCTTTGAAAGATTTAGAGACTGTTTAAAATTCTAAAACTGAATAAATATTTAACCACAAAGACCTCAAAGAAGGCACAGTGTACACCAGGATCATCCTTGTGACCTTTGTGTAAATCATTGTGAACATTGTGGTTAAAAATATCCAGGTATTTGATCACGAATCCTTATGCCAAAGAAATATAAGTTTTTAAACACTTTCTTAAAGGAGTTCATTAATTCTTTGTCAGTTATTTTTTCTATTGGCAAAAATGCTGTTTACCAATACATTCAAAGAAGCATTGTTGTATGGCTTTTGAATGTAATCAGTACATCCGGCTTCAATCGCCTTATCCCTGTCGCCAGGCAAGCCAAATGCTGTTTGTGCAATAATTACCACATCTTTGTTGAATTTCCGGATTTGCCTGGTGGATTCATATCCATCCATCTCCGGCATCTTAATATCCATAAGGATCAGGTCAATATCGGAGAACTTGCGGCAGAGTTCAACTGCCTCGAGACCGTTTCTTGCCATTAACACTTCCCTGCTGTATATTCTGACTGCCATCCTGATCAGCAATTCCGAATCTTCATCATCTTCGGCAATTAATATTTTGAGTTTTTTGCTGAATCTCTTGACACCATTGGCTGAAGTTACTGTTTTATCCATCTTTTTTACTTCAGGAACAGTGTACGGAATTGTAAAATAAAAATCCGATCCGGTTCCGGGCTCGCTTTTAACCCAGATTCTGCCCCCCATCATTTCCACATAGGCTTTGGAGATCGATAATCCCAACCCTGCTCCCTCATAGTTCCGGGTAAGCAATTCGCTCCCCTGCCGGAACCGTTCAAAAATGATCTCCTTTTTCGAATCTTCTATACCGACACCCGTATCTTTTACAAAAAATTCGAGTTGATTTCCCTTTTTCTCATAACCGAATTCAATAGAGCCAGACTGGGTAAACTTAATCGCATTTTTCACCAGGTTAGTTAATATTCCAAATATTTTCTCCTTGTCGGTTTTAATGATGGAATCCTTTCCTGATAAAGATTTTTTATAGAAGAAGTGTAAACATTTTTGCTCTGCTTCAGGTTTAAAAAAAGTATATATGAAGTCTATCTGTTCATTGATATTCGTTTCAGAAATAGTAACACCCATTTGTCCGGCATCGACTTTGGATATACTGATGATGTCATTTATGATATTAAGTAACCGGATGCCGCTTTTCTCAATGATTTCGAGATAGGTAACTTGTTTTTCTTTGGGTAATTTCAGTTTTTTCAGCAGTGAGGCAAAGCCCAGGATCCCATTCATGGGAGTCCTTATTTCATGGCTCATATTGGCCAGAAATGCTGACTTCAGGCGGTCGCTTTCTTCAGCATGTTGCTTGGCAAGTAAAAGTTCTTTCTCTGCTATTTTTCGTTCAGTAATATCACGGATGTTGCATTGGATGACCTTTTGTGAATCCACCAGGTAAAGATTGCTTACAAACTCCACGTTGATCTTGCGCCCATCAGATGTTTCAAGCGGAAGATCTTCATAACGAATGAATTCTTTTTCCCGCAATTCCAGAAAATTTTCATGACTGGCAACAACATCCTTAAAGAATCCAATCTCCCAGATTGCCTTTTTAATGAATTGCTCTTTGGAGTAGCCCAACATATCTATTAAAAACTGGTTCACATCAACGATCATCCCGGTTTCCGCATCAAGGATAAGGATCCCATCCTTTGCAGTTTCAAAAAGACGACGGTAGCGGGCTTCTGATGCGGCCAGTGCTTTCTCTGCCATCACACGCCCTGTCATATCCCGGATGTTGCACTGGATGACATTCTGTGTATCTACCAGGTACAGGTTACTTACAAATTCAACATGAATCTCCTTCCCTGCAGCCGTTTCTAGCGGCATATCTTCATACCGGATATACTTATGCACCTGTAATTGAAGGAAGTTTTCCTTGTTTGCAACAATATCTTTAAAGAATCCTATTTCCCAGATCGCCTTCTTAATGAATTGATCTTTCGAATAGCCCAATAGTTCAGTCAGGTAAGGATTCACATCAATGATCATCCCGGTTTCTGCATCAAGAATAAGGATTCCATCCTTTGCCGATTCAAAAAGGCGGCGATAGCGCAATTCTGAGTCAACCATTTGCGACCTGGCAACATCTATGTGGTCAAGCGCTACAGTACTTTGTTTATTCATTTGAATCATTTCAAAGATCGGTTCCCGAAGCCCTTTGCCCTCGTTGGTATACCAATAATCTGATTTGAGATTAAAAATTATACAACAATTCTAACGAGGGCTTTTTCTCGAATTAGGAAACCTGCAACGATACAAAGTTGTGTGAGTTTCACAAAAAAACCGTTACAGAACTATGATAAAAAGTTACATAATTTACAGGTAGGCGGGTTGATCCTTAATGCATCTGACAGCAATTCCGGGATGCGGATCATTTAGTCGCAGAGAAATCAATTATTGAATATAGACCTTTGCTGTTTTAACCGTATTGACACTCTGAACCTTTACAATATAGTAGCCGTTCAGGACATCGGCCTGAACCTGGTTCAGCGACTGGTCGGTCAACTGCTGCGCCAGGATTAATTGTCCGAGCATGTTTGAAACTGTTACCTGTCCCTGCTGCAATCCGGATGCACAGAAAATATTTATAGTCTTCCCTGAAGAATAGATCCTGATCGGGGAATTGTCATTGGTTGAGCCTGAAGCACCATTAAAGAGCAACAGGAACCGCCCTGCATCTTCATTTCCTGACGCCGTGAAAGTGTAAACCGGGTTTTGCAGAAGATCCTGGGTATACTTCATCTTCATATCTTCAAGTGACAAGCCGGTAAGGGAAACAACGTTTTCCATCCCCGAAACCCGGATGCTGTATTGCCCGTCAACTGGCGCAACAATTCCAACAGGGATGGTAACCGGGTCACTGACGGGCGGCATTGAATTGATCTGTGCCTTCTGATCATTCCCGGCAATGGTATAGATCTGCGGCATCTCCTTGCTCAGGCTGAGCATCTTTGAAGCATCAAGCCAGTCGGTTCCGGTCTTGCTTTTTGTTTCAAACAGGATGTACGATTCATCAAAGTTTGAATCATTGGAGATCCTGAGTGTGATCCCGTCAGCAACATTATTGGTGCTCTTAAGGAAATTATCTGCCTGGTGCGTCCTTGCTGAATTCGGAATCGACAGTGATGCTCCCGAGGCCTTAACAAAGAAACCCTGCATTGGCGGGATCTTCCCGTTTGCTCCGGGAGTCTTGTGTGTAGCATCAAGGTAACTCTCATATCCTGGTCCACCGGATTTGTTTTCGTTATAGATGTAGTAATATCCATTGACAAGGTTTGATTTTCCTGTTACCTGGTCCCAATCAACTGCTGAAGGATATGGATTGCCTAAGAGATTCCAGGGACAAAATGAGGCTAAATCGATCAATGGAAAGGTCTGATCACCGGTATTTGGTGTTCCCGTGAAGATCTTTGTTGAAGGAAAATCACCGTTGTATGCAACAAGATATCCTGACTTTGGATTAAAAGACGGAGGAGTTCCGAAGTCTGTCGTGTTTGGAGTCAGGTCTGTATTCCTGAGATTCAGCCAGAGATTGCTGCCGCATGCTGCGCCTGAAAGTGGCTGGTATTTATAAAAATCATACGTATTGGAAGGAGTTGTTGAAAAATTGCCCGGCAAAGGTGCAAAGGTCCCATTACATATCAGCTGGTATGAAACCGGTGATGAAACCAGGTGCCATCCAAGATTCCCGGCAATCTCGCGCTTTATGGTTGCATAGCCCGATACTGATCCTTTTGTGATAAGAGAGCCGCCGCTTTCAATGATGAGACCTGTTGGAGATGCATTGTTTGTCAGTGAACTTTCAACTGTCATTGCTCCCCCGGTGTTGACGGTTATTTTCCCGCCCGGGTCAACGGTCATCGCGCCTGAAACAGTGATTATGGTGCCTGATCCGACCGCCATAGCCGCGGTTCCGGTCTTTACTGTAACAGGATTATTGTCAGCACTGTTTGATTGTGCAAGAAGCTTTCCGCCGGATGCAAGGCAGAGAGAAAGAACCGGCAACAGTATAAACTTCTTCATAAGCTGGAGATTGAAAGTAACCTTGTCAAATTTTACAATGTAGCTTAATAAGCAGCTAAAATAAAATTCTTCTTTCAGATAGCCAAGAGTATTTGGAAATTAATAATCCTTGCAAAAGAGGAATCTTCAATCCCGGAGATAATGACACGAGGTATTAAGACTCAACCGCAAGGGCTAGCCCCCGGTTCGGCTCCGGTTATCGTCCGGGGAAGGCGTTAAGAACAAGTTGCAGTGCGACATTTCTTAATACTATTACAACATTGTGTTAACACGTACAAGCTCACTTTCTGTTAATCTTGCACCTAAGTTACATGACCAAATTTTACAGTAACAAAACAACAAGATGCACAACTTAGAGAATCTAACAACTTACGTCCAGCGAAATGATAAGAAGGTAAAAATGCCTGTCAAGTCAAGACATACTCAATGTTTTTTGTTCGGTATCCGGCCTGGCAAAAAGAGCAGGAAGGATATCACAGAACATGGAGAAGTTATCAAAGGAGTCTATTTTGATCAGCTGACTATTTCATTTCTGAAAAAAGCACTGATTGGTGATGACCAGCGCTGATAACAGTTAATGAGATTATCCGGGTTTTATGTATCTATTGAACCTATTCTTATGATGAAACGAATAAAAATAACAATCAGCAAAGAAGATATTTACATAATTGAAACGTTGGTGCAGGAAATAAAGGATAATCCTAAAGGAGCGTACACTCTTTGCGAGAACTATGGTCTGGACAAACTCTCTTCCGATTTTTTTGAAGACTTTGATTCCCTGAATTCAGAGGATCAGGAAAGAGTGGTTGAGGAATATGCTTCTGCAAAATCAAACTTTGATGCCCAGCTATCGGAAGAACAGGAAGAAAAGTTTGATCTCTTTGTTGAAATGTTCGAGGATGAATTGTAATTCTAAAATCCAAGACCTGCCATTTTTACCTGCCCTGAAATTTTATACCAAAAAAATCTAAAGGTATCGTATAGGTATCGTATAGGTTGACTATACTGCTTGTATAGGCTGGCAAATTGGCAGGATTGGGTATCTTCCGGCCTTTCGACTTTTGACTTTCGACTTTTGACTTTCAGCTTGGAAATCTTAACATCTGACAGATTATTCTTGGCGCCTTTGCGTCTTTGCGGTAAAAAACGCTTGTTGTTAAATGGTAATATCGGCAAACGCTAAAATGCAAGAAAGCTAACCGGTAAACTGGCAATGAGTAAAATGGTAATTCAGGTTGCCTGATTACAGATTTGGAAATGACTTTCGACTTTAGACTTTTGACCTTCAGCTTGGAAATCTTAACATCTGACAGATTATTCTTGGCGCCTTTGCGTCTATGCGGTAAAAAACGCTTGTTGTTAAATGGTAATATCGGCAAACGCTAAAATGCAAGAAAGTTAACCGGTAAACTGGCAATGAGTAAAATGGTAATTCAGGTTGCCTGATTACAGATTTGGAAATGACTCTCGACTTTAAACTTTTGACCTTCAGCTTGGAAATCTTAACATCTGACAGATTATTCTTGGCGCCTTTGCGTCTATGCGGTAAAAAACGCTTGTTGTTAAATGGTAATATCGGCAAACGCTAAAATGCAAGAAAGCTAACCGGTAAACTGGCAATGAGTAAAATGGTAATTCAGGTTGCCTGATTACAGATTTGGAAATGAC
>Ga0209697_10007947_pt1 | contig 12205 bp, 4 predicted proteins | sample AliMusrvi5mmetaG_FD_184115 | JGI IMG/M metagenome (GOLD analysis project Ga0209697, IMG submission 184115) | Freshwater lake bacterial and archeal communities from Alinen Mustajarvi, Finland, to study Microbial Dark Matter (Phase II) - Alinen... | ecosystem: Environmental > Aquatic > Freshwater... | reverse complement strand
GTATGGTCTGTGTTGCCCACAAATACCATGCTAGCCTCGGCCCCCAGTGTTTCAACGCCACGAGAAAATGACTTATTAGCCATATAGTTCTTCATGATGTCGACCAAGGCCTTGTCCACCTTCTTTTGTTTGCCCGCAAATTCATCGAAGGCAACTACATCCCAGTAACCTACTAATCCAAGCTTGCCCGAGGAATTGCTTACGAATAATTTTGGTACCGTCACTTCACCACCAGAAATCAATATCCCGTGTGGTGAAAATTCTGAGTAGACGTGTGATTTACCGGTTCCCTTTGGGCCTAACTCAATCAGGTTGTAATTACGTTCGCAAAAAGGAATTAAACGAATGAGCTGCAAGAGCTTATTGCGCTTACCAAACATTTGGGGGTTAAAGCCAATGCTCTGAATGAGCAAATCAATCCATTCTTCAGTGCTGAACTGCTTGCGTGCCTCGACGTACCCATCAAACTCAAAGCGTGAAATCTGAATTGGCTTAAGTGAAGCCAAGATCCAAGGCGTTGCTGCTTTTTCTTCGGTGTGTTCATACTCCAGATCAGCAATGCACCATACGCCGCCTACCAGCAGCTTTTGGTGAGCTTTGACGGTGGCCGAATCAATTAAAACCTTTTTGATACCCAGGTTAGCAAACTCAGCTTCATAGACATCCTCTTTGTCATTTAATGACACACTGATGCGATCGATGACCTTGTGACGTCCTTTTTCCTTAATGGTTGATCGCACTAATCCAGCCTCATTGCGATGTACATAGTGATTTCGCAAGATCTCTTTGACTGTATCAATACCAGCTTGAATAGTGGACTCATCATTGGTGGCGCAATACTGGCCCAGCAAATACTCGAGCACGTAGGACGGCACAATGGCGTTACCCTTTACAGCTTTCACGAGATCTTTGCGAACCACTAACCCTGCGAAGTGCTGGTTTATCTTGTCGTCAAGCTGACTCATAGACTATTCCTTGTGAATTTCTTATTCAAATTCGGTGATATTTATTTTAAAAATCATTTCCAAACGCCAAATCAATATTGACTTGATGACGAAGCACCTCAACCTTAGTGACTGCATCACGCATCACCAAGTCATAGCGTTTATGAACATCATAAGTGCCGCTAAGAATTGTCAGAAAGACTGAGCGTTTACGTTCATCAAGCAACTGAGAGGCACTGTCAAATGTGAGTGTCTGTTCATCACTAATAAGTGACTCGCCATCTCTAAGGGAGACAACAACCGTTCGGGCAAGCACCCGCTCCGTGACTGAGTCGGTTTGGATGAACTCAAAGCGCTGAGTATTGGTCACTACTTTGTTTGTTGATCCTAGCAAGCTGATGCTCACTGATCTTGTTTTTGCGCCTTCTGCCTCACTCACACGCACAGTTACGAGTGGCACCACTACCTCTTGGGGCATTGCACTACCATGGACAAAGCGAGCGCCACCGGCAAAGTGGAAACGGCTTGCGCCCTTAGGCACCCAAAAATCTAAGCTTCCCTCGGGAGTTGTACCCGCTGTAATAGCAGTATTTCCACTCCAGGCTTGTGTCGTGCTACCTAGATCTTTTCCAATGAGGTAACGCTTTTTAGCGATCAATGTGCCAGCGGGCTTTTCATCTAAAGCAGATTTATCCGCTACATCCAGGGCAGACTCTTGGTACATAAATCCATGGTCGGCAGTGAGAAGGACGGTAGAGCCATTAAGTGTATTAATGATGAAGCTCAATACGCTTGATAATTCCTGTACCGTTTGCTCTGCTGCTTCAAATGTTTTAGTCTCTGAAGCCTGCTTATCACCAATCATGTCTATCCGATCGTGATAGATATAAACCAGGCGATAGTCGCTTACGAGTTCGCGGCCCTTTTCCTTACCTAAAGACAGAAGATCCTCCGCCTTGATAGCCAAGCCACCGACAGACTTAAGGTGCTCATTGCGTTGATCAAGCGTAGCCACTGTGTGATCATCAAGCTGAACTTCAACTGTATTACCCACTTTGTAAGATAACGTCTTATGCGGTAGCAAGGCGGCCATACCTAAAGCGGTGTAACTGGGCAATACGCCCAACATTGCGGCTATGGAAGCTTTAAATCGGTTCTTGCTATTTGTTTGTTGAACAAGTTGACTGGCAACTTCATAGCGCAGAGCATCTGATATGACAACAAAGATACGCTTCACATTACCCTCAAACAATGGCTCAACCGCTTGCTTGAAAAAATTCTGCTGAGAAGTGACGTTGGGTAAAGTCCAATTCGTTAGAAGCCCATTTGGCCCTTCCACCACTTTGCCCCAGGCACTGCTTATCTGTGGAATAAACCAGCCCGAATAAACATTCTCAATCGTCTCCCGTAAACCATGAAGCACAGCCCAGCCAGTAGGCTCAACCGCATCTGCAGCAGTGTGAAAGAACCGGTATAGCTGATCAAATTGAAACAACTCATCGCGGTATTGTGTAAATGCTGTTGCTCCATCAACAAAACTAAAACCTGATCCATGGGCCGCTTTTAGGGAGAAAAAATCCACTGCAGCGGTTAACGCGTCATAGCAAGCTGCTAGCGCTTTAGTGCGCTCATTTGCGCTTGCAAACAGCGGGTTTGCCCAATGGCCATCGCGACGACGGGCAATATAAGACCGAACCACATCCATATTTGCACCGTTGCTATCAATAACGCGTTTTTTGAGGTCCTGAATAATGCGTAACTCGACCTCTTCAAAGGTCATGCATTCAAGCAACTGCTCGGCCGACTGGCTGGTTAGCAAACTCGTTAGATCAAGCTCATCAGCAACAACTGTCGCCAAAGCGTTGTAACTACCAAACTGGGCAATATCTGAGCGCCATCTAGAAACAAAAACAGACGCGTTTGCAGCAAGTGAACGCTCAGGCAACATAAAGTGCGCAAGTTGTTTTGGCCCTTCACCTTCAAGCCCCCTGAAATAATCAGTCACTAGAATTCGAACTAATAGATCACGCAAATTTGGATTGGGATCGATGTATCCAAATTGCTCCTGAACCAGCTTCCAAATGGAAGGCTCCAAATCATTGTTGCCAATATCTTGCCATGATTTAGGTTGAGCAGATAACTCTGCAACTCCATCAACAACATAGGCCCCATATATTCTTTGTAATATGGAAAATAACTCTGGCAGATCAGCGCGCGTCAAAACTGCAATCATTTTTCGATCTATATCGTCTGCAGAATCTTCCGCTGAAATGAGACGTTTGAGGCGATCAACTCGATCTTTAGCCTTGAAGAACTTTGCTCGCTCTTTAAGGTGGGAGCGCAAAGATAATGTCGTGAGCCCCAAATCTTCCAGGAGAATCGATGCAGAATCAGCCCGAAATACTTTTGAGCGTAGACGGACATCTAGCAGCCAATCTTTAGATGGCTCAGGTTCTGGATCATTGCTATATAAAAGTAAGCGCTGATTGGGTGACTCTTCAATCTGCATTTTGATTCGTAGATTTGGGTGCTCATCCACTCGAATTAACTGAACGCCATCCAGGGACAAACTATCCAAAATATTTGAGAACTCGCCATCAACATCATGCCAAAACACAATAGAGTGGTTCGAAAATAACCCATTAAGGCTATCTGAAATTCTTGCGTTACTCATTTTTGCCTTTAGAGCTTAGGTTAACCCACGACGGAAGGAGATTATTCATCGCTATCCCCTCCGGCAACGGCCTTAACCTCCGCCAATAAATCACCAAACTTACCGTAATTAACCTTAACACCATCATCCAGATCCAAGGTGATGCGCATATCCGCGTAATGACGAAGCTGCTCGTCATAAGCCAACAGCTCTGAGTGCTTCTTCTTGAGCCTATAGACTTCCCTAGTCAACTTGTTTCGAACGGCAGTGTTTCCAGCCGCATTGGCATCTTTTTCGAGCATCTCAATACGACCTTGAATTTTTCCAGTAAGCGGAACTACGTATTCGGTGCGCATTCTAGAGAGAGTGCCCTCGTTGTAACGATGAAGATAAACAAGCGCTTGGAATGCGCCCTGCTTACCGCTGCTAAATAACCAATAAATCGGACGCTTCTTGTAGGTTTGCAAATGGTCTTTAAAAAACTTATCCGCAATATAGCGACGGATGGCCTCATCGGATGTTTCGCCAGACTTAGCGCCGAAACTTTCAGCCAACCAAGCCATATTTTCTTCAATAGTATCAACGCCCCAAATCGCGCAAATAAATTCACGAATCCGATTTGAAGCATCTTCATCGAACCACAGTTCATCAGTGATTGGAACAATGCCATCTTCATCAGCAGGGAATGTAGGATAACGACTCAAATCAAATTTTTCATTGTTTGCATGAGCATAAATCAAGCCGGATTCATCAAGGCTATAACGACCCATCATGCAGCCAATAGCGTAGGAAATAAGACGCTGACTATCTTTTTCACGATTTGCACGGAACAAGGTAATTTGGTCTTCCTGGACATCCGGAGCAAGCTCATTCTGAAGGCCATAAGCATTGATCAAGTATGAGTTATTTAATCTTTCAATTTCCTTCATGCGCGAAATATTTACGCTAGATTTATCATTCCAAAGTACATAAGATTGTTCTAGAGTGCGAACTTCCGTGGACGAGTAAACTAATGGAGATCCACAAAATTCCCAACTTGTCTCGTAACTATCCCAATCAGACTTAGAGATATTTTTTGCAGCCATAACCCCCGCTGAGATATCGGCCGGCGCTGCTAATATCCCCTTTTCAATCGGTAAATTTCCAATATTCCAAGCCTGAAAATTGACTGTTGGATTAATAGCAGCAAGGAATGCTTGGGCAACTTTTGAATTAAGAAAGCCCGCAATCAATGGAATAGTTTTAGGACTTGGGAACGCCGCCGAGCCGCCAGCATCAAATAAGCATCCTGAATCAGTAATGCGTACAGAAAAAGCTGATGTTGCTATTGCAGACCAATTCACATTGGGTTTAAATATAAATTCTTCATTAAAGGCGTGGGCAGGAATTTTCCCACTTTCACCTACGGTTGTTCTCAACCTTTCCCCATCATTTTCCCAGTCAACGATCGAATCATAATTTCCATACCAACGTCTAAAGGCCCCTCCCTTTTGATATGGGAACCATTTCTTTCCACTTAATTTTGCATCCTCTCTTGAGCAAAAACCAAATCCAATTTTTTCAATTGACACCTCATGCCATAGCCGGACAAACTTTGCGTTGTTACCAGTAATCATTCCCGCCCTAGGCAAAGCCATAGAATGCAATGGAACACCGTTCTGAAACGCAGCCCTTGTGGCAGCACTAACCCAATATGCGATTGGACTACCTGGAATTGCTGAAAAATCTTCTTGGGTTACTGAATTAATTTTGTAATTTTTATTCTTGAGATTTAGTGATTTCTCCTCTTCCTGGCCATCAACAAGCCGAATGAAATCAGGCCTTAATCCCCTTATTGATTGTTCATGCATTACAAAAGCAGTTGTCTGAACCACCTCTCCAGAGATTTCGCTAAAGGCTCTTGCACCAAGGTGCGCCATTGTTTGAATCGTTCTCTCGCGAAGTAGTTTTTCACGTAATTCTACAAAAGAGGACAAAAACATCCAGCTATGCATGGTCACCATACTATTGAAGCCACTTTGCTTGCACCACTCAAATCCACGCTCCATGAACATGGCAAATAAGTCAGACTTACTATCAGAAAAATTAAGTCTAGCGTAGCTCTTTAATGATTGATTCATTCCTTTTGAACCCATGTATGGCGGATTTGCTACAACAGCATCAAATTTCATACTCAATATCTGCGCTTGATTTACAAGCGGCATCAAATCTTGAGCGGCTGATTTGGCATACATGTCCCCTTTTTCAACCGCCAAATTCAATAACTCTTTAATCCACAAAAGTTGTGCCTTTAATTTTTCAGGAATCAAAATCAATGACCCAAAGGTTTTAGCGTTAGTGAATGTGTCAATTAACTCTGAAATAGACACTTTCAACCGTTGATTTTCAGTATTTCCCGAATTTAAATCCGCAAGAGCGCCCTGCGGATGACTTTCTGGGAATAAATCATGTGGTGCGAACTCATGAAAGGGTGCGGCCAAATCTGCGGGTGTCGATGTGAAATCTACACTCGCTTGCAGGGCTTGAGTTAGGCCGCTTGCATCAAAACCCTTACTCTCCTGGAGACTCAATACATTGAGATTGACTGGCTCACTAAACAATCTGCGATCATCTGCGCGAGCTTTCATCATCAAGGCAAAGCCTGCCATCTGTGCGGCGCGGTCATCAATATCTAGACCGTAAAGATTTTTTTTCAATATCAGTCGTGGGATAACCCTAGGTTGATAGCCGCGCTCTAGATAAATTGCTTTCATTACATCGTAGGCAACTACTAATATATGGCCACTTCCACATGCAGGGTCAAGCACAGTAATCGATTCAGGACTAAGAGTAGCGCCATCCTCACAAACACGTACTTCGATTAAGCTATCAAGGCGGGCTTTTACTTCGGCACTTTGTTCGACAGGAGCGACATAATAGGACCACTCACTAACTAAATTGCTGTTTGGATTTGCCAAGAGCCACAAACGGCCAACACTATTTTGCACCAAGTACTGCACAATCCAATTTGGCGTAAAAAGTTGAGTGGCTGCAGGAATATCTTCGCTTTTAACAACCTTTCCAATAACCTGGTCTTTTTTATCAGAGATATAAAACTGATAAAGCCATCCTATGATTTCAACTTCAGCCCAATCTGCTTCTGGGATTTCATTCACTAATTTAGCAATTACAGAATCACTTCGCAGTAGATTGTCAGGCAGCAGTAGCTCCGAAACATCATCAATGCGCTCAAACAAGAATGGCATTACACGACTCAAGGCGTTGCATTGCGCAACCAAAAGCATGCGATATAAGTCACTATCACGGTGACCAGCAAGCTTCATCTCAGTGACAAGCTCTGCTTTTAAACCGGGTAAACCAGAGTCGCCAGCTTGAGCCAACTCTGAGGCATAAGTAAGAATGTCAGGAAGCCCTCCAGCAGCGGAACTAAGGGCTCTGTAGCCATGACCCAAATAATCATGTAGCTCCATGTAACGCAAGGCAGCAAATCGGTTAAACCAGGTGTAGGCTACCGCTTCACAAGTTTGAGCAAAGCCTTCGCGGCGCATGCGGACAACAAGTTGCTCTCGCTGAGCTGCAACCTGGGCAGGCCAAGCCTGCCCTGAGATCAAAGTAACATCTCCTTGAGTTTGAGCTAACGCTACTTCAAGTTGCCCCGCTCTCTCAGACAAGCCAAGAAGATTGGCGCGCGCAGTTACAGCCGCAATAAAATCTAAGCGAGCTTGAGGTGCGTAAGACTTTAGCTTGACTTTATTCATGGTAATTTATTCTTGTTCGAGCCCAAATGATTATTGAATACGAGCAATCTGTCCCGATCTAACGGCTTCCAGCAATGCAGCCTTAAGTTTTTCAACATAAGTGTTTACGTCTGCTTCAGTTTCTAAATATGTTTTCGTAGATAACTCAGCCGCACTAATAACATATGTAGTTTTAACTGGCGGTGGCACACTTGCGCCAGGGCCTGATTGGTCAGATCCTCCACCGGGTGTTTTAGGTATAGCCACCGCAATCTCAATCAAAGTAAATGCCTCGTCCATAGCTTCGCCAGCCTGGGTTTGTAAATACAAAATTTGCGCGATGCTAACTTGATTGGAGATCTGTTTTTTTAGATCCTGAAGATTCAGAAGTGCTTTATTACTGAGGTCTGGGGATGCGCTAACTACGGCAAGCTTGGATTGCACTTCAATAATTTTTTCATCGATAGCTTGCAATGCTTTTTCACGCTGAACTTTTGCTAATTGCTCATTTACAGTTGCAACTGTAGCCAGCAAAGGTTCGATCTTGCTGATCAACCCATAAGGCTTAGGATTATCACGAACTTGAATAAGCTCAATTAATGCACTAGCTGCTTGGGGTTCTTTGTTAAGTGCATCGCGGTTATCGGCAAATTGATCAAGCCCCAATAGTAATTTTCGCCAAGCTGAAATCTGAGTTTTATAAAAGTTTACTAAATCGTGAATATCCTCAGACACATCAAGCCAGTCATCTTTAGCAGCTAGTAAACCCTCGATAAATGCAAAGCTATCGCGAATTGCCAATTGCTGCGTAATACAACTTAATGCATTCTCAATTTCTACCTTACCCGGATAATGTGGCGTGCTAGCAGTAAGCACAAAACCATTGAGATCACTTTGCCAGTCGCCCAAGCGAGAGCGGAAGTCAGCAACTAAGTTATCTTCTTCTTCACGTCCGATTTTGTGGAATAAATCCTTGTAGAGATCGCGAGCACGCTTGAGGCTAGTGGCGTCAGCCGTCTTGCGCTTGAGGATCGAGACTTGCTTAAAACGAGCTGCCTTGGTTAAAGGCTCAATGGCAGATGCTGGATCAAGATCTGAACCTTCAAGCATCAGCTTGATTTCACCAGCCATAAATAGTCGCGCAATAAGAAGAACAGTCTCCCATTCAGGCTTCCATCCCCAAGGAATTCCTGCAAAGCGATCAACTACATCCGATAAGAGAACTCGGTTCTGACTAGCCGCAAGATTTAGGTAATCACGTACCTCTTTAATAGCTAAAGCATTACCCTCTTCACCTCCAAGCCCAAGTCCTGGAGCAGTAACACTATCAGCAGTCAGGACCGCTCTTATCTCTGCTTGCGGATCATCCTGGCGAACCTTTAGGTAGGGCAACTTGCTGTACGTGTTGGTAATGAGGTAATTTAGAAGATCATCTAGCACTTTGTCAGGACTGACAGCCTTGATGGCTACAGATTGGCCCATTGCAAAGAACTCGCCTTCTGCAATCAAGTTTGATAACTGAAGAACTAGACGATGGCGGCGTTCACGATTCTCTTCCTTGCGGTCAGCCAAGATCCGCTTAAGAGATGCTGAGGCTTGGTCAGCCTTAGGGCTGATGATGTACTTTTCGATTTGTTGGTAAAGGGCCAACTCAATATCTAAACGATCTCCTTCGCCAAGTCGTACGATAGCGCGACCATTGCCTTCGCTGCTACGTAAAATACACTTGGCACTTTGCAGTCTTTCATATTCATCACCCAAGGGGGTGAGAACCTCAAAGCTGAGTACCTGGTTAGCTTGCCGCCATGGCGCTCCATCAAGCAAACGATTAAATTCGTAATCGGCCCTAGTATCGCGATGGCGCACTTTTGTTTGACCGTTAAATATTTCATCAAAGACCAGCTCAGCTAGCAAACGTGATTTTTCAGCAGCCGAAACTTCGACATGCCCAATTTCACGAGCAACATCACGCTCTTCATTAGTCAAGAAGAACCAAAGATCTCCGTTACGACTCACTAGGCGTTGTTGCTCTAATCGATCAAGAGCTTCCTGAATCTTGCGCTTCAGCGCTAACTTATCTGCATCAATCTCATCAATGCAAAGAGCTGCTAAGTTATCGACATTTGGCTTGATGATGTCCGGGATGTATCGGATGAGAAACATTGCCTTGAGCAATTGAACGTCGAATTTCTGCAGGGCAGGGTTAAGCGGCGCTTCATCGATAGAGCGCTTGGCCATGCCATCAATAAAACTCTCAATGGAGGGGTAAAAGTCATAGAGCGGAATTAATACATCAGTGCTCTTATTTAAATTTTGAACTGCGGCAGACTGGAATGCATCCAGCAAAGAACGTTCACCTCGAGAAAGGTGCTTCCCTGTTGCGCCAACTTTACGAATTGATTCAAAAATCTTTTGAAGCAAAGTAAATTGGTAAGGAGCAAATGGATAAAAGGCTGCAAATTCATCTGCATCTTTGTAACCCTTGAGGGATACAGAATTACCGACGAAAGAAAGCTGGTTATTGATTACATCGCCTTTGGCTGTAAATTCTTTACGCAACTCGGCTTTAGCAGCATCTGTTTTTGTTAGTAAACGTTCGCCGATGACCTCATCGGTATTGCTACTAGCAAGCGATAGACGAGTATGGAAGCGGCCTTGAATCTTTGAGAAGTCTTGCGACCGAGCTTTGTTGGCTTCACCAATTGCAGCATCAATATCTTCTTGGCTCGTCACAATAACCCAGGCGTGACCCTTGCATTGGGTGCCTAGCTGCTCTGTAATCGTTTGCAGGCTGAGCATCAGTTGCGAGTTTGATCCAATAAATTGACCAACCTCATCCACCAAAAAAATCACTCTATGAGTTGCAGGTTTAGTAGCTAAATAGTCATTAACTATCTTGGCGAAACCTTCAATATTAATTCGATGGCTGTCTCGAGCAGAATCGAACCAGGTACCCGCAGATTCAGGCGTCATCTTGAGGGACTTAGCCAAGGCACTCACGATATCATCACGCAAAAAATCAACAGCATCCCTCTCTTTATTCCAGCTACTGCCATTTGACTCAGCAAATGCCGTTTTGAATGTGTCATAAGCGCCCTTGGATACCAAATACCTTTCCATTTCTGCGACATGTGGTGCATCACTAGAAAAACCGAGCTTTTCATTAAAGACGCGCAAGAAAACTTGCAAAATAGCATCGCGATCTAACTTGCTATCAGCCTTGGCATCGATATTGAAGAGGATGACATCTGCAGTATCTTTTGTAGCACGCTGAATGTCACCCATCAGCATGATGTCTTTGATCTTTTGTTTATCAAAGAACAGATTCGCCTTGCGTTTTTCGCCAGTCAATGGATTGTGAGCCTCAAGATTTTCCAGTAGGTACGAAAGAATCTTGATGAAATGAGATTTACCAGAACCGAAGAAACCAGATACCCAAACGCCCATCCGCTCAGTAATGGCGGCATCATTTGGCTTATCTATAGCAGCAAGATAAGAGTCAAAGAATTTTCCTAAGTAGTCACTGATTTGTTTAGTAACGACATACTCTTCTAATTCTTGCCAAACGCTGGCCTCGTCCATTTGATCCGCCTTGATAACACCATTAATTGGTCGATCAATTGGTTTTAGGAAGAGTTCATTGATTTTCATATTTATCTTTCGAATCGATTTCTTGAGGCTCGTTATTTTTTACTCAACTTCAGGCACTAAGCGAAACGCGCGATAGTAATGATCTTCCGCCAAAGTATTAAACAGGCGAAGCGAATGCCCATCGTACTTACCAGGGAAAAACATTAGTAGCGGCGTTTTACCCATAATTGGATGAAGAGCGGAAAGAAGTGTGTGGGTTCGTAGCATGGGATAAACAGAACCGACACCCGTCAGAATTAATAGATCAAGATTGGGTATATCAAACTGCTCTGCTATTTTTTGCGCCAGCTTATCCTCTTTTAGAACTGAGCGTAGGGCAGCCAATGCACTCTCATCACCCCTATCTAGCTGCATTTTCAGGGCTTTTTCCAGGAGATTTCTTTCCTCCAGCAGCTCTGAGACTAGCGTCAATAAATTAACCGTTGCAGCGCGAATAGTAGGCACATTTTTTGATAGCGCAGGTAGAACTGTCCCATTGAGAAAGTCGCGCACATCCATTTCACGCTCAGGCGGGTAATCAAAAATCCAAAATCCAATTTCATTACCCAGGCCCTTGCTATCTAGAAACTCACGCGAAGTAATTCTGGGGATAATCTGATTTAAGCGTTCATCAAGAGTAAATGTCATTTCGCACGATCCAAGCATTCAAGAACAAAGTTTTCATTTCGGTCGTGCAAGTAACGCCTCACAACCGGATGCAGTGAGCGAGGTGAAAGCTTCATGGTTGTACGATCCATTAGGTATTTAGCCTCAACTAAAATGCGAACGATCCCATTGAGCACTTTTGACTTTGTAGATTCATTCCAATCAGAAACCGTGAGGTCTTGATGTGCACACTCAGTCAAAAAATCTTCCCAATTTGCCGCTGTAATCACCGACTCCATTCGCCTTTGACTTGTCGCATACACATTGCACATGAAATCACCCAAAATTTTGCTGTCTTTTACAGCTCCAGCAAAAAGCAATTGATTGGTAACCTCACTATCCCGCTCCGTAATTAATTGCCATGCTTTTACATCTAGGGTTTCCAGCCTTTTGCGTATTAGCTTTGCTTGACGACTAGCTGTAGTGACAGTGTCTTTCTGAAGGATATTCTCCACCTTAATTGCATTAATCCATGCGGCCTTGTCTGGATGCGTCAAGAGTAGCGCTGCGATTCTTTTGCTTTCAAGAGGCATTAATGACCCTCTAGATATTTCAGTGTCGTACAAACCTATACC
>Ga0209697_10007939_pt1 | contig 12213 bp, 6 predicted proteins | sample AliMusrvi5mmetaG_FD_184115 | JGI IMG/M metagenome (GOLD analysis project Ga0209697, IMG submission 184115) | Freshwater lake bacterial and archeal communities from Alinen Mustajarvi, Finland, to study Microbial Dark Matter (Phase II) - Alinen... | ecosystem: Environmental > Aquatic > Freshwater... | reverse complement strand
GTATGAGTATGAGTATGAGTATGAGTAAGAGTATGAAACGATAGGGGCGATTACGAGTTACGATTGGGATTACGATTACGATTGGGGGGAGAACGAGTCGGCGCCCGGTCTTGGGGACCGGGCGCCAACTTTTAGGTTTCCCTGCGGGGTTAGCCTTCGCGGGTAATGGCTGCGGACTCTTCAGCGTTGCCTTCTTCACCGCTCACGCCTCCACGTTTGGAGAACATGATGGCTGCGATGAGGATGATCAACGCCAGGATCGCCGCGAACACCGCCCACGGGATCGGGATATTGATGTACTTACCGGGCCCGCCGAGGGTGAAAGCGATTTTGTCGCGCAGGAGGACGGTACTGGGGGCCACCAGAATGGCCACCAGGTTCATCACCTTGATCATCGGGTTTAAGGCCGGACCGGCGGTGTCCTTCAAGGGGTCGCCGACGGTATCGCCGATGACGCCGGCTTTATGGGCTTCAGTTCCCTTGCCGCCGAGGAAGCCATCTTCGATTTTCTTCTTGGCATTGTCCCAGGCGCCGCCGGTATTACTCATGAACACTGCCATGAGCTGACCGACAAGGATGGCGCCGGCGAGGAAGCCGCCCAACGAGTATGGGCCGAGGGCGAAGCCGACAAAGATGGGCGCGAAAACGGCCAACAGGCCGGGGCCGAGCAGTTCTTTCTGTGCCGCGGAGGTGGAGATGGCCACGCAGCGGGCATAGTCCGGCTTGCCCTTCTCGCCCACGCCGGTGTATTCCCAGATGCCGGGAATGGTGCGGAACTGGCGGCGCACTTCTTCAACCAGCAGCACCGCCGCACGGGAGACCGCGCGAATGGCGAAGCTGGAGAAGAGGAACGGAATGGCGCCACCGATCAACAGGCCGACGAAGACTTCCGGCAGGTTGACCTGGATGTTCTTCACCAGGATGGACGGATCCTTCACGGCGACAGTGTCGAGGAAGGAACGATAGAGGGCGACGGCCGCGATAACCGCGGTCGCGATGGCAAAGCCCTTGGTCAGCGCTTTCGTGGTGTTGCCCACCATATCGAGGCGGTTCACGATGTTATGCGCGGCACTATTTTCTGACCCATCGGCATTCTTCAATGCGCCGGACATCTCGAAAATGCCGTTGGCATTGTCGGAGATGGGGCCGTAGGTATCCATGGCCAGCACGTAGCCGGTGGTAGCCAGCAGGCCGAGACCGGCGAGTGCAATGGCGTAGGCCGCCATGGCCGCGTTCGGGAAGAGCAGGAAGGCCACGGTGATGGTCGCCGCGATGGCCACGATGCCCCAGACGGACGACTCAAGACCTTCGGACAAACCGGCAAGGATAAGCGTTGCCGGACCGGTCTTCGCCGAGGTGGCAATTTCCGTCACCGGTTTCTTGTCTTCCGCGGTGAAGTACTCGGTGATTTTCCCGATCACCTGGGTCAGCACGATGCCGATGAAGGTGGCCAGGAAGGCCAACAGCCAGAACCACCCACCGACTTTCGCCAGGTTGATATGGTTCTTCACGCCCTCGGCGATCTGGTTCAACGCCGCTACGGAGAGCAACGCCGGTCGGCCGAACATCGGCATACCCTGGGTCGCCTGCACCAGCATCCCGGCTTTCTGCGCGACTTCCGGACTGACAGTCTTCGATTCCGACAATTTTGCCAGACCTTCGATGGACATATCGGCCTTCGGATCGTCCTTGAGAATATCCGTCTCGATCTTCGAGATTTCGAAGATCAGTTTGTCGGCATATCCCTGTGCCTGATCCGGTTTTGCGCCAAGGGTTTGGAGGCGCTCAACCAATACCGGAGGCGCCTTGTATTCTTGTGTGGCAAAATTAAAGCGTCCAAGCCCGGGACCGAAAACAAACCAGGCCACGGCGAGGAAGCCGACGGTCGCGATGACGGCCGAAACGAAGAAGCCGGTGTTGATGGGCCGCATTGGATTCATATTCGCGTCGTCCTTACCACGCACGGCGAGGACGCCGATAATGGAAGCGACCACGCCAACGGCGCGCACGAGCAACGCGTAGATGACCAGACTGAGGGTGAATCTCGCGGTAAAGCTGGCGAGATCGGTCATAGCCCCGAAGCCGGCAGCCTGCAGCACGCCGCCGACGGCGGCGGCCAGGATGATGGCGGCGACGAGGGTGACTTCATAAGACTCGAAGACGTCCGCGGCCATACCGGCGCAGTCGCCGACGTTGTCGCCCACGTTGTCGGCGATGGTGGCGGCGTTGCGCGGGTCATCTTCCGGAATACCGGCTTCCACTTTGCCGACCAGGTCAGCGCCCACGTCAGCAGCTTTGGTGAAGATGCCTCCGCCAACGCGCATGAACAACGCGGCCAGCGATCCGCCGAAGCCGAAGCCGACCAGTACGAACATGGCGTTCTGCTGGAAGATCATGAAGGTGATGGTGGCACCGAGCAGCCCGAGGCCGACGGTGAACATCCCGGAGACCGCACCGGCCTGGAAGGCCGTTTCCAGCGCGAGTTTGAAGCTGGAGAGGGCGGCGTTCGCGGTGCGCACGTTGCCGCGCACGGCCACGCCCATGCCCACATAACCGGCAAGGTAGGACGCGGTGACGCCGAGGATGAAGGCGATCGCCACGCCGATGCCGAGAATGGTGGAAATGCCGGGTTGCTTGGCTTCCATATACGCGTATTGATTACTGTACAGGAAGTAGAGCGCCAGGCCGATGATAGCCACCAGTGGGATCATCGTTTTCACCTGACGGGACAGATAGGCCATCGCGCCTTCCTGCACCGCGGCGGCCACGCCTTGCATGCGCTCGCTGCCTGGATCGACGGCCAGGGTCTTTTTCAGCCAGAAGAAGCCGAAGGCCAGCGCGACGAAGGCGGCGATCAACACCGTCCACAGCGGCCCCCAGGCATCCGGCCCGAACGGCAACTGAATCGCTTCACCGGCGGGTTGCTCGCCACTGGCTGTTACCGGCGCAGCGGCCGCCTCGGTGGTGGTCGCGGCGTTGCGTCGTGGCAGCGGGTTGGTTGACGGTTTCGCCGCGGGCTTCCCGGCGGCTTTCGCCGGTTTCGGCGCGGCAGTCGGGGTTACCGCGTCGTCAGCGGTGACGCCGTCAGCGGCCGGCGCGGGTTTCGCCGCATCGGTGGTGGCCGGCGTGTCGGCGGTGGCGTCGGTGGTGGCAGCAGCCGCGGGTTTGGACGCAGCGAGCGCCTTCTTTGCCATGGCTTTTGCCGGCGCGGCCGGGGGAGCCGTCTGTCCGAACAACTTCGGTCCGGCAAAGGTCAATATCGCTAATGCGATGACCAGGAAACTCATCAGGCCGACGCTGAGCCGTTTACGGGTCTGATTGCGTTGACTCTGACGCGGCGGTGTGTTGTGCGAGCCCATCTTGTATTCTACCTCCTCGGTATCGTGCCTGCGGCATTGCGCAGGATAGAGGGGGGTCTCCCCCCAGGCAATATGAACGGGCAGTGAGTGCTATTTGCGACTTCCTGCCCGCAAGCGAAAACGCGGTATTCGGTTATGCGTTTTGCTGAGGTTATGCCCCCAGCACATCGACCAGCGCGATCTGTTCGGGATCGAGCGGTTTATCTTTCGACCACACCTCTTCGAGCGGCGTGGTGGTAATGCGAAAATTCTGTTCACCGATCAGCACCCCCCGGGTGCCGTCGCGCAGATAGCGGACAGCATAAGAGCCCAACTGACTGGCGAGCACGCGGTCCGCCGCCGAGGGAGTACCGCCGCGCTGCACGTGCCCGAGCACGGTCGCGCGCGTCTCCTGTCCGGTGGCGTCCTCGATCTGCTTGGCCAGCGTTTCCCCGTGCGCCGCCCCTTCCGCCACCACAATCAGGTAGGAACGCTTGCCACGGCGGCAACCGCGCTGAATGGTGGAAGTGACTTGCCCCAATTCCCAGGGAATTTCCGGCAGCAGCACCACTTCGGCGCCGCCGGCAATGCCGACATGCAGCGCCACGAACCCGCGCGTGCGTCCCATGACTTCGATGACGAAGATGCGGTCGTGCGAGGTGGCGGTATCGCGCAGGCGGTCGATGCTTTCCAGCGCGGTATTCACCGCGGTATCGAAGCCGATGGTGTAGTCACTGCCGTAGAGGTCGTTGTCGATGGTGCTGGCAATCCCGACGACCGGGAAATCCGCTTTGGTGTGCAGCGCGTAGTTGCCGGTTTGCGATCCGTTGCCGCCGATGACGATCAAGCCTTCGATGCCGGCCTGATGTAAATTGCCCACCGCGCTATTGAAGCCGGCCGGGGTTTTGAAATCCATGCTGCGGGCGCTGTGGAGAATCGTGCCGCCGGTATTGATGATCCCGGAGACGGAGCCGGCGTCCATGAAAGTAAAATCACCGTCTACCAACCCCTGATAGCCGTAACGGACACCGATCACCTCCATCCCTTCGCTGATGCCGGTGCGCACCACGGCGCGGATGGCGGCGTTCATTCCGGGGGAATCTCCCCCGCTGGTCAACACAGCAATGCGTTTCATCGCGTTATCCCTGAAGGGGTTCCCCCGGAATGCTCCGGGGGAACCACTTTCCTCGTTGCCTATTCTTCGCCCCGCTTGGCGGTGCCGCCACCCAGCGCGCCGGCAGCGGTCGCGGTGCAGGTGGTGCCGCCTTTGCCGCTGCTGCCGAAGAGACGGATATACTCTTTGGTCTTCTCGATCATCGCCTTCCGGCCTGGATCGAGCAGTTTGCGCGGGTCTTTCTCGCCCGGGCGCTTGGCGGCGGAAGCGAGCATGGCGCGGTTGAATTCCATCGCCAGCGCGGTCGCCACGTTGATTTTCGTGAAACCGAGTTTGATGGCATCCAGCAGTGAACCTTCGCCGGGGGCCAATTCCACGCCTTTGGCTTCGGCATCCGCGCGATTGATCAGCACGCCCGATGAGCCGTGGCTGACCAGCGGGATCTGCACCGCATCGTAGATTTCTTTCAAACGGTCGACGCGCAAGGGCCAGATATCGAGCCAGAGGCCATGCACGGAGCCGACGGCGGTGGCGAGGAAGTCCAGTCCGGTCTCATCGACGAAGCGCTTCGCTTCTTCCGGGGTGGCCAGGTGCGCTTCTACGGTGGGGCCGATCTTTTTGCGCAGCACTTCAAACTGCTTGGGCACTTCCATCGCGCGAATTTCGGCGATCTCGGCGTCGGAGAGCAACGTTTCGATGGTCAGCACCGAGCCGATTTCCGCTTCGACGGGCAACCCGACCGAGTGCGCGATATCGACGATCTTCGCGGTCATGGCGATGTTCTGTTCCAGCGGCAGATCGTGCCCGTCGAACATCAGCGAGCTGAAGCCGGCGCGCAGGCAGCGCACATTCTGCTTGTAGTCGGTGCCATGGTCGAGGTGCAGCACGATGGGAATGGAGGCATTGTCCGCCAACACCTTCGCCATCGCGGTGATCATCTCCAACCCGGCGTATTTGATGGCGCCCTGGCTGGCCTGAATGATGACCGGCGAATTCTCCTCCACGGCGGCCTGCACGATGGCCTGGGCGGCTTCCATATTGTTGAGATTGAAAGCGCCGACCGCATAGCCTTCCGCGCGGGCTTTCAGCAGGACTTCTTTACTGGTGACGAGTGGCACGATGGTCTCCTTTGTAAGACATCAGTTTGCGTTCCGCGTGAAGCGGAAAGATGGTTCAACAGGCTTCGATGCGACTTGATTGATTATCCTCAACGCTGCTTAATATTTTTGCGCGATCAGCACCATCCGCGGCGCATCGAGCGTCAACGCTTCGCCGCGAAAGCCGCCATGCACGGCGTCGAGCCGCAGGCCGACTTCGCGCAGCATCGTCGTCAATTCCGTGCAGGTATACACGCGCACGGAATGGGTCAGTGCGCGCTGCCCGGTCGCGGTGATCAGCCACTGGTGGTGCGTATAGCGCCCACTCGGGACATCCCACTGCCATTCGCTGACCACCAGCGTGCCATCCGCCAGCCGTTTCCAACTGCGCGGTTGGGCGGTACGCAAAAGGGCGTCGCGATTGGCGACATCCAGTATCAGCCATCCGCCGGGGCACAACACGCGGGCCATCTCGGCCAGCACGCGCTGATTCTCCGCATCGGAGAAGTAGCCGAAAGCGGTGAACAGATTCAACACCGCCGCGAAGCCCGGCCCAAACGGCAACCGGCGCATATCCCCGCGCACGAACGCCGGCGACACCCCGGCCTGCTGCGCCGCGCGGGTGGCCGCGTACAACAGATTCTGCTGGTAATCGAGCCCGACAACGGAAAACCCTCGCTGCGCCAGCGGGATCGTGTGACGACCCTGACCGCACGCGAGGTCGAGAATAGTGCCCTGGGACGCGATACGTGCGTGTAACTCCGCTGTCAGGAAGGCCACTTCGGGATCGGTGCGCTCGGGAGGAAAACTATACAGCCGCAAGTAATCGTCGCCAAAATAGTCCGGCACCCAGGCGGCTTCCGTTTCCTCCAAAGGACGCATGTCCATTACCACACCCTGACTTCCCACTGCTTTACTGCATCAGCAGCGGCGGAATCACCGCTACCGATAAGAAAACCGGGCCGTTTGTCACCACGCTTACCCAAACCGCGCTATTATAACGGTAATCAAGAAAGGAAGCAAGTGCCTTGCCACGACGGGAGTTGCGGTTATCTTGGATAAGTGAAAAAAGGTACGAGAAGCGTTCACCAGCAGTGTAGTATAATGGTGCAATATCAGCAGCTTGTTGAAGAACCCTGGTGGTCGGGTTGGAGGTGAGCGATGACATTCCCCGTCGGCTTTTGGAATATGACCTCGATGGCGCAATCGACGCCCGCGGCGGTGACGGATTGGGTGGAGGCCGGAATGACGCTGGCGATGTCGCCGGAGTATGATCCCGCGCGGGATTCCCGGGAGGCGATGTGCGCGCTGCTGGATACGGCGGCGGCGCGGGGCATCCGGGTGATCGTCTGCGACCGGCGTACGTATTGGCCAAGCCTGACCCGCGCCGGGAGCGACGACGCCTACCGCCGCGGCGTGGCGGAAGCAGTCGGCGACTTTGGCCATCACCCGGCGGTCTTTGGCTTCCATGTCGGTGATGAACCGGGAGTCGCCGAATTTGCCGATGCCTGCCGCGCCTACCGTATACAGAAGGAGATGGCGCCGCACCTGTCACCGTTTCTCAACCTGCTGCCGTGGTATCAGGGTGTCGAGCCGCGAGTCGGTTTCGCGAACTGGGCACAATATCTGGATGCCTTCGTCGCGCAGGCGCAACCGGATCTCCTCTGCTATGACTGTTATGCGCAGATGGATCCCTCACAGCGCGGCTGGGAGATGTATTTCACCAATTTGCGGGAATTTCGCGATGCGAGCCGCCGTCACGGCATCCCGTTCTGGACGACGCTGCTCTCCGTCGGTCACTTCCATTATCGCTGCCCGCAGGAAGACGACTTTCGCTGGCAAGTCAACACCGCGCTGGCACACGGCGCGCAAGGACTACTCTGGTTCTTCTTCTACATGCGCGAGCCGGAGTACAACTATCGCGTAGCGCCCATCGACGAACACGGGGAACGGACGGAAACCTACCACTGGCTCAGCCGTGTCTGCCGCACCTTTTTACACATGCATGCGCCGTTGATGGCCCAATTGACTGTGCAACGCGTCAGCCATGTCGGGCAAAGCTGGGGTGGCTTTTCCGGTCTGGAAGGCAGCCCCCTGGTCAAAGCAGCCGTCGCGGAACAACCGCTCATCGTCGCCGAATTCACCGATGCTGCCGGTCGTCCCTATGTCGCCGTGGTGAATAACAGCCAGACCGCCAGCACCCCCATCTGGCTCTCACTCGCCAGTGAGCAGTGCTTCCATATTCGCTGGAACCAGGTCGAAACCCCCGTCCACTTCAACACGCAACCTGGCGCACCCGCTGATTATTGGTTGGCGCCGGGACAGATGGAGTTGTATCGGGTTGAGGGGTAGTCAGGAACGGTTGCAATAAGGTTCACTGCGAAAATTCAACTGCTGCTGCTATCGGATCACGGAGTAAGCTGGGCACTGTTTGGAAGCCGACACCCGTCGCGCCCCGTGACCAGTTCACGCGGAAAGGTTGCCGCTGCCGCACCGTTCGCCTGACGAAGGTAAGGGAATTGTCCCCGCCGTGGCATGGATTAATCCGGGTAAACCCGTCGAAGCGCGCTTCAGCGTGCTTCCTAAAGCCCTGGCCACGTCCTGATGCTCTTTGACAAATCATTATTGCTATGGTGAGCTGACTCGAAGAAGACTGACCTGGCATCACTATCAGATCCTGGTGAAGCGTCCGCAAGCCGGATGCATCCGGCGCAATCGGGTAGCCCGGCCATGTATGGCCGGAGGGGACGACGCCAGGTCAGCTCACCATAGCAATTTTCAATTATCAAAGAGCTTCAGGGCGTGGCCACCGGCGGCGTTGGCTCCCAAACAATGCTAAGGATTGACGTCAATGGTTAATTGAACCGTATTGAGCAGGTCCGCGGTGATCTTAGAGGCCGTCTAAAAAGTCTCGGTGCCGGGATGCTGAGGCGCTTTTGGTCTCCCGCAAGGCGCCTTTCCGTAGTCATATGTGGACATATTACGGAGGAGACGAAGGCGGTCGGAGACCTAAAGGTAACGCCGCGGGAGGCCAAAAGCGTCCAGCAGGCCGGTGCCGAGACTTTTCAGACCGCCTCTTACTATTTTCCGCCTTGTTTTGCCCGTGCGGTGGCAATTTCCTGCGCAAGCTGCTGTTGTTGCGCCGGGGTCAGTTGGGCTTTGATTTGTTCCATGGCCTGCTGCCGTAGCGATTTGATTTGCGCCCATTGCGCCTCTGAGAGGTTCAACGAGGTCAGCGGATGATTCTGCTCCGCTTTGGCCATCAGTTGCTGTAACTGCGTCTGTTGGGCCGTCGTCAGCACCTGCAGTACTTGCGCGTGGGTGGACTGGCGCAGAGCGATGAGTTGGGTCTGCTGTTGCGCGGCGGTGAGGGTGGTATTGGCCTGAATCGCGGTCGCCTGCGTCTTTGCCTGCTGGCGCAGGGTTTTGATTTGCGTTTTTTGCGCGACGGTCAGCTTCAAAACCGCCAGGGTCTCTTTACCCGGTTCGATTTCTTGTTTCAATTGCGCCTGTTGCGCCGGGGTGAGCACTTGCATCACCTGCGTATGGCAACTTTGTAAAATGGCCTGCACCTGCGCTTGCTGGGCCGTGGTCAGGTTCAACGGTTGCAGCAATTGCTCCAGCCGTCCCGCCCCCGGTGGTTGCGCCGGCTGATTTTGGGCCAGGGCCAGAGGGGCCAGCAGCGCGCTCAGGAGCAACGTCAGGCCGCAAAGTACGGCGATGCGTGTTGGTGTCATCATCTCAGCTTCTCCCGACATCAAAGTATGCGACTCAATTTGCATACGACGCAGCCGAAAGAAAAGTTGCACGAGATAGTGATTAGTTGATGGGGTGGTGGTGAACAGGCGGTTTTGTTGGTGGGAAAATTCGATCGTATTTACCGGCGGTCTATCGGATTTTCGCGTTGGTCGAAGCGAGGAGTCGAGCGGCGGACGGGATAACCAAGCTTACGGTTGCTGCCCATCCATTTGCATATCGATTTGCCCATCCGTCGCCCCTTCCGGGGCGGCTTCGATGACGACTTCGCGGTTGTCGCCGGTAGTGGGTGGAGTCTCGCTGGGCTTGGTATCGACGACGGCGGTTTGGGCGGTGATGAGGATGTGGCTGTGGGCGGGGACGGTGAGGCGGAGGATGCCGAGATTGTCGGCCTGGAGTTGCTGAATCCCGCCATGGTCGCCATCCACCACGGTGACCTGATGCGAGGAACCGGGGGCGATGGCATACATGCCGGAGGCGATAGCGGTGGCGCCGCTGCCGATGTGCAGGGTGACTGGCCGTGCGCGATAGTCATCATCGGCGTTCAGATCGATCACCAGCCCTTTTTCCGAGTTCTGCGTGACCGCGGCGCGCACGGTGAACGGCACCGGATCAAGGGTGATCGGGGCGCGCTCCGCCAGGTGGAAACCGCCATGCGCGCAGCACAAGCGCGTGCCCTCGGCACTGAGTTCGCACCAGCCATCGGGGAGGGTGTAAATCTCGCGGCGCGGGTTGTCCAGCAGGCGCGCGCTGACGTGGGATTCATCCTGTCCCCACAGCGCGATGCGCCCGTCGGCAAAAGTGGCGACCGCGGCATGGGTGGGCAGAAAATCGATCGGGAAGTCGAGCGCGATGGCCGCGCCGCGCCCGAACAAATCGCGATGGAATTCCTCAAAGAGCATGAAGCCGGGTAACCAGGCCTGATAAAGGCAGAACGGTGCGTAGAGCGCCAGCCCTTTCCCCTGCCGCGTGATGAAGATGCCGGTGGTAGGCGTAAGCGGCAGCGGATGATACGGGCGTGGAGACGGTTGCACAATCTGCTTGCTGGCCACCGTGTCGAAGAGCAGGTCGGCGCCGGCGATCGGCATCCCCATGGCCGTGCGCACGATCGCATAGCCATCACCGAGCCCGGTGGTGCGCAAGCCGGAGATCAGGCCGGGAAATTCCGGCACCGGCGAGCGATACACCTGCAAGTTCAGCCGCGTTTCGCGCAGACCCGCCACCTTCATCACGCGGAATAGCGCCATCAATTTCGGCGGAAGCTGCTGATAATCGCCGACGGCCTGCATGGTGCCCGCCCCCAGGTCGGCGACCACCGTCCCGCCGTCCAGCATAAAGTCGCTCAACGCTTGCTGCGCGGATTCCGGGATATCGAGCGCGGAAAGCAGCAGGATGGTGTGATAGGTTTTCAGCAGATTATGCGACAGATCGTCGGGCGACAGATAATCGATTTGCCCGTAGCAGGTGCCTTGCCGCAGCATGAAATAGAATAGACCCGGCCCGTCGCTGATGAAGCCGGGCAGGTAGCCATACAGCGCATGCCCGCCGGTGCGTTTGCCGGGCGCATACGGGCAATACACCATGGCGACGCGCGGGGTCGGCGTTTGATTGAGCAAAGCCCGCCGGTTCAGGTCATCGAGGGCGGTACGCAGTTGGGCGCACAGATCCTCCGTTCTATTCAAACTGCTCCAGTCCTGGATGCCGATGCCTGCCGCGCCATGCAGCGCGGCCAGGTAACAATAATGCGTGAGTTGCGCGCTGGTGACGTGTTCGGCGGTGATGCCGGCCAGCGCGATATAGCGATTGCCATGACGGGCGATGTCGATCGCATGCGGATTATGGCTCTCTTCATCGACTTCGGCTACCCCGGGGTAGCATTCGGTAAACGCGCCGTTGACCGACTCCGGCAATCCGCTCAACACCCGGTAACTGTGCTGGCCACCGGCGAAGATGAGATGGTGCGCGTCCATTTGGCGCACCTGGTCGATCCACCAGCTGAGGGTGGTGCGTGGGACACCCATCCGATATTGCGCCAGTTCCAGCAGCGAAGGCGGCGACGAGTTCGGGCGCTCGGTGTTGCGCCGTTCGACCACGTCGATATTCACGTCTTCCCAACGGCTGAAGTGAAAATCCCAGCGTTGATTCAACGCCTGCAACGTCGGATACCGCGGGGTGAGAAAGCGCCGAAAGTCGGCATCGCGCGCGACAACCGCCTGGTGATATTCGTCGAGATCGGCTTTGACGATTTTGGCGACCGCCGGCTTGTTATTGGCCAGCAGTAACGCGTTCTGTTCGGTGAGCGCCGCAAAGGACGGAATGCGGGACTGGTAGGAAGGTTGCCCGGCCTCGCCACTGATCGACCAGGCGGCATTGAGGTTGGGAAGGGTCTCGTATTTCGCCGCGATGAACTGACCGAACGTCCCGAGATCACAAATGAGACGTCCTTCTTCCACCGTGCTGATGATCCACCCCACCAGTCGCGGGTGCGTGGACAGGCGCGGCACCGTGGCCTGCAGGTAGCGCGTGACGTTTTTGAGATAGCCTTCGTCATGCAAATCCGCGCGTTCGCCGGCGGACCAGCTCCCGTTGGCTAACTCAAAGAGCAGATACATTCCTTCCTGCTCGCCGGCGGCGATCAAGGCGTCGGCTTTCTCCAGCGCGATGGAACCGGGCGAATCGATGCGCACCAGCAGCGTATTGAAGCCCAGCGCATGATAGGCCGGCACCTGCGCGGCGTCGAGCACGCCGCGCGCGAAGGTGAGCGCGGTCGGCACGCCATCGATCACCACCCGGTTGCCTTGCTGCGTCACCTCCATGGCCCGGGCCGGCACGCAGCACAGCGCGAGCACCCCGGCAAGCAGGATGCCGGCGAGATGCACGCGTAAACCCGTGGTGACCGATTTTGTAA
>Ga0209697_10007931_pt1 | contig 12221 bp, 12 predicted proteins | sample AliMusrvi5mmetaG_FD_184115 | JGI IMG/M metagenome (GOLD analysis project Ga0209697, IMG submission 184115) | Freshwater lake bacterial and archeal communities from Alinen Mustajarvi, Finland, to study Microbial Dark Matter (Phase II) - Alinen... | ecosystem: Environmental > Aquatic > Freshwater... | reverse complement strand
ACGCTCTAAAAACATCAAGTCATTATGGCTAATGACTATCTATGAACGCTCGTATTCAGGTAATAGCCCAAGATGAAGTTAACGCAATTAGACTTACTTGAGATTAGCCAAAAAATTAGGCAATGCTTTGCGCCCAAGATCTCAGTTAGCACGCCTAAATTGACACTGATGCCTGTAACTCCTAAGCATCTATATGCTTACTGGAACCTAGGGAATAATAAGTCCATTCCCCTACAAGAAAGCTCAGCTCAACCACTGACATTAAGAATCTATTCGGCATCTGATAAAAATAATTATCTCAGCAAAGGGTATGAAGATATCCCCATGAACCGCACTCAATCCCAACAAGATGTATTTTTATCAAACCCTACCAACGGTGCATCCTACCAAGCAAGTTTAGGTACCTGTTTTTCAGATAATTTTCTTTATGTTATTGCCGACTCCAACTTGACTCAACTCCCTCAAGAAAAACCAGCTATAACTCAGGTTAAAGCGGATTTTCGCCCCCTTTCTACAAACAAAGAAATTAAAGCCTCTGCCTATAACAACGACTCAGGACAGGGCATTAAGTGACTGACTTAATGAAGCATGGATTTCTAAGCATCATACTTCATGCACACCTACCTTATGTACGCCACCCAGAGCATGAAAGTTTTTTTGAAGAAAACTGGTTATTTGAGGCGATTACTGAATGCTACATTCCTTTAATTGACGTATTAGACCGACTACAAAACGATAAAGTACCTTATCGATTGACGCTGTCACTATCGCCGCCACTCATTTGCATGTTACGTGACGAACTATTACAAACCCGCTACCTAAAATATTTACATCAATCACTGGAATTAGCCGAAAAAGAAATCATCAGAACCCGACAACAACCTGAGTTTCAAAAATTAGCACGCTTATATCGCCGATTTTATAAAAAAACCTTAGCTATTTATCAAGATCAATACGGCTGCGATTTATTGATCGCTTTTAAAAAGCATCATATTGCAGGCACACTCGAATTAATAACCTGTGCAGCGACTCATGGCTTACTTCCGTTGCTTAATATCAGTGAAATAGCAGTCCGTAACCAGATAAAAATAGGCATAGAAACATTTATAGCTAATCTAGGATTTTCTCCATCAGGATTTTGGTTGCCAGAATGCGCCTACTATCCTGGCTTAGAAACTTTATTAGCTGAAGCAGGTATTAACTATTTTTTTGTAGATAGCCACGGCATCACAAATGCCAGCCAAAGACCTAGTAACGGTGTTTATGCACCACTAGATTGCGGAAATGGGATTATGGCATTTGCACGAGACCCAGAATCATCCAGACAAGTATGGAGCTCTCAGGAAGGTTATCCAGGTGATCAGAATTATCGAGAATACTACAAAGACATAGGTTTTGATTTAGACCTTGATTATATCGCGCCCTATATACTCGATAGTGATATCCGCATCAATACCGGCATTAAATACTATCGCATCACCGGCAAAGATTTGCCCAAAGAAAGCTACAGCCCCAAAAAAGCGCGAGCAAAAGTACAGCAACATGCGCAGGACTTTATCAATAAACGTCAACAGCAGATTATTAATTTAAATACCTCCATGGATAGGCCACCCATCATCATTGCACCTTACGATGCAGAACTTTTCGGTCATTGGTGGTTTGAAGGCCCTAAATGGTTAGAGTGGGTATTACGCTTAGCCAGTAATCCGAGCAATCCTATTCAAACAATCAGTTGTAGCGATTATTTAGCACAACAATCAGGCCATCAAATTGCTACACCTTCGGCATCAACTTGGGGTGATCAAGGTTATTTTAGTTACTGGCTCAATGAAACTAATAATTGGATTTATCCTTTCCTACATAAAGCCGAAGCGGAGATGGAACAGTTAGCTTCAGATTTCCGAGATTTAACCATCAATTCATTACAAAAAAGAGCACTGAATCAGGCTGCGCGATCTGTTTTATTAGCTCAAGCTTCTGATTGGCCATTCATAATGAAGTCAGGAACAACCACAGAGTATGCAAACAAACGCATAACAGACCACCTTGCAAGATTTAACTACCTGCATGATTCTATTCGTAAAAACAATATAGACAATCGTTACTTAACTGCTTTGGAAATCATGGATAATATTTTTCCCAATATTGATTTCTGGGATTACCTGCCCTCAAAAAAGAAGAACTAATCACTTTTCAATATAAATCAAAACCCACATTCACTACGGCATTAGCTGACTCGATATTTTCATTTAAGGTTTATAATACCGCATTTAAATAAGGGCTAATAACTAAGTAATCTATTGATTACGCAATAGGTTTTTTCGCCGTTAAATCTATTTCATACAATCATAGTTCCAGAGGAATAAACAAGAGATGACCAACCCTATATCCTTAACCCAATTCATTCTTGAGCAGCAACGTGGCCTAAAGGATGCATCAGGGGCACTCAGCCCATTATTAATAGATATTGCAAGTGCATGTAAGCAAATATCCCATCTAGTCAGTCGCGGCGAACTCATGAATGTTTTGGGTAGCGCTGAATCAGAAAATATTCATGGCGAAGTACAAAAAAAGCTAGACATTATCACCAATGATATTATGATTAACACCCTGAACTGGGGCGGTAGTTTAGCAGGTATGACTTCAGAAGAAGCCGATGAGATTATTGCTATTCCTAAGCAATACCCGAAAGGCAAATACCTAGCGTTATTTGATCCTCTCGATGGCTCATCAAATATCGACGTAAATCTTGCTGTAGGGACTATATTTTCTATACTACATTGTCATGCAGACGACGAACCCAATACTGAAGATTTTCTACAAAAAGGTACAAATCAAGTCTGTGCAGGTTTCGTACTTTATGGGCCATCAACCCTGATGGTATTGACTACAGGCAATGGCGTTAATGGCTTTACCCTAGACCAAGACATAGGTGAATTTATATTAACTCATACCAATATACGTATACCCGAAGAGACGTCTGAATTTGCCATTAATATGTCTAATCAACGTTTCTGGGAACCTCCGGTACAACGTTATATTGACGAGTGCTTACAAGGCACGGAAGGCCCTCGCGGAAAAAACTTTAATATGCGCTGGATTGCTTCATTAGTAGCCGAGGTTTATCGCATTTTAACGCGTGGAGGCGTATTTCTGTATCCATTAGATCTACGTAAATCATCAACAGAGGGTCGACTACGTATTATGTATGAAGCCAATCCGATGGCTTTTATTATTGAGCAAGCCGGTGGCTCTTGCTCTACTGGGAGGAAGCGTTTGCTAGACATTAAACCAACTAGCATTCATCAGCGTGTACCTCTAATTTTGGGCTCTAAAAATGAAGTTGAACGTATTGTGGCTTATCACCAAGAAAGTGCGGGTTAACACCGACTTCCTTATCAAGCTCTAAATATTTCTTCCAATTTTTTTACATCTTGAAAATAGTTAAGATTGTGGATTTTAAATCCATAAAAAAATCAACTCTGTCGGGTTATATGACACTAACCCGACAAAGTTGATTTACCTGATAGGCGACCATTAAAAGTATACCTGCTTGTAGCTTACTAAAAATTTTGTTATCAACAATTAATAATTTAAGGAAATAATGACAAATGAATAATGTAAAAATTGGTATTATTGGAATGGGCTATGTCGGCTTACCGCTAGCAGTAGAATTTGGAAAAAAGTACCTAACAATCGGATTTGATATCAACCAAGAGCGAATTGAAGAGCTAAAAACAGGCAAAGATCGCACATTAGAAATTAATGGCATTGAACTAAACAAAGCGACTTACCTACGCTACAGTTATACCGCAAAAGAATTAGAACCCTGTAATATTTACATCGTAACCGTACCAACACCGATCAATATTTATAAGCAACCAGACCTAGCGCCTCTAAAAAAAGCGAGTCGGTTGCTAGGTAGCCTGCTTAAAAAGCAGGATATCGTCATTTATGAATCAACTGTTTATCCCGGCGCAACCGAAGAAATTTGTGTTCCTATCTTAGAACAAACCTCAGGCTTAGTTTTTAATACTGATTTTTTTATCGGCTACAGTCCAGAAAGAATCAATCCCGGCGACAAAGAGCATCGTGTTACTAATATTTTAAAAATCACTTCAGGCTCGACGAAAGACACTGCAGATACCGTTGATAGCCTATATAAAAGCATTATTAGCGCAGGAACCCATAAAGCTAGCAGTATAAAGGTTGCTGAAGCGGCCAAAGTCATTGAAAACACTCAACGCGACGTCAACATCGCATTAATTAATGAATTGGCTTTAATTTTTAATAAACTGGGCATAGACACTGAAGAAGTCTTGTTAGCCGCTGGCACGAAATGGAATTTTCTACCCTTTAGGCCGGGGTTAGTAGGCGGGCATTGTATTAGCGTGGATCCTTATTATTTAACGTATAAAGCACAAGCTATAGGCTATAACCCAGAAATTATCTTAGCAGGTAGGCGTTTAAATGACAGCATGGGCAACTACATGGTCACTCAGATTATCAAGTTGATGTTGAATAAGCGAATACATATTAATGAATCAAAAATATTAATCATGGGCTTAGCATTTAAAGAAAACTGCCCTGATCTTCGAAATACTCGCGTCATAGATATGATTAAAGAATTTAATAACTATGGTGCCAAGGTCGACGTTTATGACCCTTGGGTTGACTCTAATGAAACCCAGCAAGCCTATGGTTTCACCCCATTATCAGCACCTCAACTTGGTAGCTATGACGCCATTATCTTAGCAGTTAAACATAAGCAATTTACAGAAATGGGGGCAGAAAAAATAAGAGCTTTAGGCAAAGAATGTCATGTACTCTACGACATTAAATATATTCTACCTGCTAATCAAGTCGATGGAAGGCTATAGGAAATAAATTATATGAATCACTATGCAGAAGTATTATCTCGGCTACAAAAGAAACCAGAGCATTGGCTAATTACCGGTGTCGCTGGATTCATTGGCTCTAATCTATTAGAGCACTTATTAAAAAACAATCAGTTCGTCATAGGACTAGATAATTTTTCATCTGGCTATCAGCATAACCTAGATCAAGTCAAAACATCGGTCACTACGGAGCAATGGCGTAATTTCAAATTCATTGAAGGCGACATTAGGGACTTAGAAACTTGTCGAAAAGCCTGCCGACCAGCAACCTATATATTGCATCAAGCAGCACTAGGTTCCGTTCCTCGCTCCATCGCAGATCCCATTAATACCCATGAGAATAATATCTCTGGATTTTTAAATATATTAGTCGCAGCCAGAGATGCCGGCGTTAATCGGTTGGTCTATGCTGCATCAAGCTCAACCTATGGGGATTATCCGGATTTACCCAAAGTTGAAGATAAAATAGGTTCGCCACTCTCACCGTATGCGGTTACGAAATTAGTTAATGAATTGTATGCACAGGTATTTGCTAATAATTATGGCTTTAAAAGCATCGGACTGCGATATTTCAACGTGTTTGGACAAAGACAAGACCCTAATGGCGCCTATGCAGCCGTTATCCCTAAATGGGTAGCAGCCATGATAACAGGCAACCCAGTTGTGATTAATGGTGATGGTGAAAACAGTCGTGATTTTTGCTATATCGACAATGCCGTACAAGCCAATATTCTTGCAGCAACCTCCGGAGGAGCAGCCGCCAATCAAGTTTATAACGTTGCAGTAGGTGAGAGAACATCGCTTAACCAGTTATTCAAATTAATCAGAACTGGCCTAGAAACACAATACCCTCACTTAATAAACCTCAAAGCTATCTACCAAGATTTTCGTGCCGGAGATATAAAACATTCGCAGGCTGATATTTCAAAAGCCAAAAACTTACTGAGCTACGACCCTAAATACCGCATCAATGAAGGTCTTGATATGGCGCTGCAGTGGTATGTAAAAAATCTAGTGAGTTAATAGCGCTCTATCACAGTGCAAGCAACATCATCACAACCGTTAAATTGATAAACCAACGTTGTTGACTATATATGAAAAAAATTTTACTTGTATTTGGCATTCGCCAAGAAGCTATTAAAATGGCTCTGTTAGTGAAAGCATTTCAAGAACGAAGTCATTATTTCCAAACCAAGGTATGTGTTACCGGACAGCACAGACAAATGCTAGATCAAGTCTTATCATTGTTTGTAATTGAAACTGACTTTGATTTTAATGTGATACACACCTGATCAAGATTTATAGAATATTACCGGTAATATTCTGATGGGTATGAAAGCTGTGTTTCTAACTTATCGGCTTAATTATATTTTTGTACATGGCGAGACGACAACCACCTTTGCTGCAGCCTTTTATGAAAAAATAGCTGTTGGACACATAGATGTCGATTTAAAAACAGGGAACATTTATTCTCCATGCCCAAAAGAAGTCAATCGTAAGCTGACATCACAAATTACCCATTATCACTTTACCCCAACCATACAAAGCCAAAACAACTTACTCTATGAGAATATCGCAGCTAAACAAATATTGTCACTGGGATACTGTAATAGATGCATCTTTTCGTAACAAGATAAATAGATCTATAACTCAAAAATACTTTAATCCAGAAAATTCTGAATTTATCTTAGTGACCGGACACCGTAAGGAAAATTTGGGCAAGGGAAGTTTGTAAAATCTCAATTACACAGATTCTGAGGGTTTATCTATTGATGTGATGAAAGTTTTAAAGCACTGTTCGCTGAGCGGATTCGAAACGGCCGGCCTACTGAGTATCGACTTCGCTCAGCCTACAAGACTGTGATTAACTAAAGAACTAGACATTCGAAATCGGAATGTCGCAGAAACTCTTTGCGCCCCCTTACTAACTTTGCTAGAGCGCTTATCATTCAGATACAATTTAACTTATTCGACTAAACCATCAGCTGCGGCCAACAAAGTAACTAATTCGCCTTTTTTATATAAATCAATAATGATGTCACAACCACCAATTAATTCACCGTTAATATACAATTGGGGATAAGTCGGCCAGCTTGAATAGTCTTTAAGAGCTTCACGTAGCTCAGGATCTTCAAAGATATTTACGGAGATATATTTTGCTTTACAAGCGCCTAAAATCTGCACTACCTGACCCGAGAAGCCACATTGTGGAAAATCAGGTGAACCTTTCATGTATAAAACAACTGGATTGTTTTCAAGTTGATCTTTAATTCTTTCTATAACGCTCATCTTCGTATTCACTCAAACAAAATAAAAAAGGATTTTAGCAACTTTATGAGCTTTAAAAAAGCTAATCTTGCTAGTCAGTGCTTGCCTGATACTAGATTGATACTTATAATCAAACAATTTTATTATCAGGTAGTTGTAGCTACTTAATATTCATTTAAGGCCAGACACCATGACCAGCCATATTATGCCAACTTACGGTCGTTTACCGGTTACTTTTGAACGGGGTGAGGGCGCGTGGTTATTTGATGACGACAATAATCGTTATCTCGATGCTTTATCTGGTATAGCCGTATGCAGTTTAGGCCACGCTCATCCTGCTGTGCACAAGGCCATTTGTGAGCAAAGTAAAAAACTACTTCATACCTCTAACTTATATAAAATCCCTGCTCAAGAACAACTAGCGGATCGATTGGTTAAAAAAAGCGGCATGGATAATGTCTTTTTCTGTAATTCTGGCGCAGAAGCAAATGAAGCAGCAATTAAATTAGCGCGTAAATATGGTCATGAACGAGGTATAGAAAACCCTGCAATCATAGTCATGGACAAGAGTTTTCACGGTAGGACATTAGCCACGCTAAGTGCGACAGGAAACCCTAAGGTACAGCAAGGTTTTGCGCCACTGGTTGAAGGTTTTATTCGCGTGCCTTATAACAACATTAAGGCCATTGAATTAGCCATCCAGCAAGATAAAAACATAGTCGCTATTTTGGTTGAACCTATTCAAGGTGAAGGTGGTGTTAATATTCCCGCTGACGACTATCTTAATAACGTACGTATTTTATGTGATCAACATGATTTACTCATGATGCTAGATGAAATACAAACTGGAGTAGGACGTACCGGCAAATTTCTTGCTTTCCAATATAATGCTATTTTGCCTGATGTCTGTACTCTGGCTAAAGCCCTAGGAAATGGCGTGCCTATCGGCGCTTGTTTAGCGCGAGGAAATGCTGCAAAACTTCTAACTGCAGGAGCACATGGCTCAACATTTGGCGGCAACCCTTTGGCTTGTAGCGCCGCCTTAGCTGTTTTAGCGGTAATGGATGAAGATACTCTCATTGAAAGCGCAGAACAAAAAGGAAACATTATTTGCTCAGGCTTTACAGAACGCTTGCAAAAAAATACGCATGTTATTGATATACGTCACAAAGGCTTGATGATCGGCATTGAACTTGATAAACCTTGTACTGAATTAGTTACATTAGCATTATCGCAACATTTATTAATTAATGTCACGAATGAAACTACGATTCGACTACTACCTCCTTTAATTATAGACAATCAACAAATTAACTTGTTGATTGATATACTATCAACTCTAATTGATGAGTTTACAAAATAAGTTGCACACTGAATTATGAATATGAATCCCCGACATTTCACAAGCCTGCTTGATTTATCCAGCGAAGAGTTTCGGCATATCATCCATAGAGCCATAGAACTAAAAAATAATCGTGACCCTAATTACCAACCCTTAAAAGGTCGTGTCTTAGCGATGATTTTTGAAAAATCATCAACTCGTACTCGAATCTCATTTGAAGCAGGTATGGCTCATTTTGGTGGCAGCGCTTTATTTTTATCACCTAGAGATACCCAACTAGGACGAGGCGAGTCCATGCATGACAGTGCCAAAGTCATTTCTAGTATGGTTGATTGCATCATGTTAAGAACCGACAAACATGAAACAGTAACAACTTTTGCTGAATATTCTAGTGTTCCTGTTATTAATGGCTTAACTGATAAGCAACACCCTTGCCAGTTATTGGCCGACATGCAGACCTATTTTGAATTTCGCGGCGATATTCAGGGTAAAGTCGTTGCTTGGATAGGCGATGGTAATAATATGTGTCATTCTTATCTGCAAGCCGCCAAAATGTTGGATTTTACGTTACATATTGCTAGCCCAGCACAATATCAACCGTTACCTGAATTTGTCAGTGCAGCTGGCAAGCATGTTAAATTTTTTGACAACGCATTAGAGGCGTCAAAAAATGCAGACCTTTGCGTAACCGATGTTTGGGCTAGCATGGGTCAAGAAGAAGAGCAAAAACAACGCGAACTCGCTTTTAAAGATTACCAAATTAATTCCGAAATCATGAGCGCAGCAAACTATGACGCCCTTTTTATGCATTGCTTACCTGCACATCGTGGTGAAGAAGTGACTGCTGAAGTTATTGATGGCTCACAAAGTGTGATTTACGCAGAGGCTGAAAATCGTTTACACGTTCAAAAAGCCTTATTAGAATTTCTTTTAACCAGACCCTAAAATAAAGAACTAAACTGATTCAATAGCTTTTGAGTCAGAAGACTACATAGTCTATAAAAATTAATACGGAATCATTTACAACCGGGCAATCTAACTTAAAAATAAAACCGTGAAAAAAATACTTTGTACTTTCTGTATGTTAATCATCATCAGCAGCTCCACTATAGCTGATATTGTTTATGTAAACGATGCGCAGAACTTGTCGCTATATGGCGCAGCCAGCAGTCATAGCAATGTTATAAAAGTTCTACCTACTGATACCGCTTTGACTGTTCTTGATAAGAAACCTAAAAATGGTTTTATTAATGTACAGTTAACCGATGGTACAGAAGGTTACATCAAAGCACGCTATACCAAAATAGAACCTCCGGAAATAGACCCTAAAGATAGCTCTAGTAAAGTGATGTCGGTATTACAGTCAAATAACGTGACCTTACGCGCTGAATTATCTGCTTTAAAAGAAACCCTTACGCCAGGCACAACGCTTGAGAAATCTTTAGCCATTGAACGTGACAAATTAACTCGTGAATTAAATGAGTTGAAAAAAACCATGTCTAGCTCAGCTCAATTAAGAAATGAGAGAGATGAATTGCAGGAGCGCGTTGTTAATGTTGAGCGAGATTTACAACAATACAAACTCGAAAATCAGGCATTAAAAGACACCGCTAGTCAGGACTGGTTTCTCTATGGAGGTTTACTTTCATTATTTGGTGTTTTGTTAGGTTTTATATTACCAAAACTCGGATGGCGTCGTAAAAGTAGCTGGGATTCTTATTAAAGTAAGAAGGGAAAACGTAGCTCCACTTCTTACACTTTAGCACTACTCACTTAAATCTTATAAATACCAGGAATTGATCACATGGCTCATTCAGATGACCACAACACCCGCAGCTTTTCGTCTTTAGTCGTTGATGGCATGGAACGCGCACCTAGTCGAGCCATGCTACATGCTGTCGGCTTTAAAAGTGAGGATTTCAAAAAGCCACAAATAGGCATTGCTTCAACTTGGAGCATGGTTACACCTTGTAACATGCATATCAATAAGTTAGCAGATGCGGCCGGCGCCGGTGTTGATCAAGCCAATGGTAAAGCCGTTATATTTAATACCATCACTATTTCGGATGGTATTTCTATGGGCACTGAAGGCATGAAATATTCACTAGTATCCCGTGAAGTCATTGCCGATTCTATTGAAACAGTCGTAGGTTGCCAAGGCTTTGATGGTATCGTTGCCATCGGAGGTTGTGATAAAAATATGCCGGGCTGTATGATTGCAATCTCGCGCCTTAATCGCCCAGCTATCTTTGTCTATGGCGGCACTATTATGCCGGGTTGTCATAAAGATAAAAAACTCGATGTAGTCTCAGTTTTTGAAGCCGTTGGCGCTAGAGCCAATAACCAAATTGATGATGCTGAGCTAGCGGCAATTGAAGCCAAAGCTATTCCAGGCGCAGGTTCTTGTGGCGGTATGTATACAGCCAACACCATGGCCTCTGCGATTGAAGCCCTAGGCATGAGCTTACCTAATAGCTCAGCCCAAGCGGCCATTTCAAACGATAAAAGATTAGATTGCGAACGTGCTGGTGCTGCTGTTTTAGAGTTGCTGAAAAACGATATAAAACCCAGTGACATCATGACCAAAGCGGCTTTTGAAAATGCCATTACCATTGTCATTGCTTTGGGAGGGTCCACTAATGCGGTATTGCACATCTTAGCCATGGCTAATGCAGCTAAAGTGGATATTAATTTAGATGACTTTACACGGATTGGCCAGCGCGTTCCTTTACTAGCGGATTTAAAACCTAGTGGTCGCTATTTAATGACCGAATTAATTGAAATTGGAGGCATTCAACCTCTCATGAAAATTTTGTTGGACAATGGATTGTTACACGGTGACTGTATGACAGTAACTGGGAAAACATTGGCAGAAAATTTAGTCAATGTAAAACCTTATCCAATAGAACAAGAAATCATTCATTCGCTAAAAAATCCAATTAAAAAAGACAGTCACTTGGTTGTGCTATATGGCAATCTAGCTCCAGGTGGCTCAGTTGCAAAAATCACCGGCAAAGAAGGTTTACGCTTTGTTGGCACAGCGAAGGTCTTTGATGCTGAGGAACAAGCACTAAAAAGTATATTAAATGGTGATATTGTTAAAGGTGATGTGATTGTTATCCGTTACGAAGGTCCTAAAGGTGGCCCAGGTATGCGTGAAATGCTATCACCTACCTCTGCCATTATGGGTAAAGGCTTAGGCAAAGAAGTAGCCTTAATTACGGATGGTCGTTTTTCTGGCGGCACACATGGCTTTGTTGTTGGCCACATTACTCCTGAAGCCTATGTAGGTGGCCCCCTAGCTATCATTGAAAATGGTGATACCATCACGATTGATGCAGAAACTAATGAATTGAAATTAGATATCAATGAACATGAAATCGCTCGTCGTTTAGAGTCATGGAAACAACCAGTTCCACGTTATACTCGCGGTGTATTGGCTAAATATGCTAAGTTGGTAAATTCTGCATCGCAAGGAGCGGTAACTGATAATTTGGATTAAGTTAACTAATACCATGATATTGGCCGCATCTGTTGATTTGAATGCTGCAGCCAACCTATATCACTTCAAACTAAATCGTTATGCAATCAGAAAAGTCATTTGTTAGTTGGTTTAGGGACTCATCTCCTTATATCCATGCTCATCGCAACAAAACCTTTGTTATTTCATTAGGTGGAGAGGCTGTGCAGGCAGATGACTTTGATCATCATAT
>Ga0209697_10007922_pt1 | contig 12232 bp, 21 predicted proteins | sample AliMusrvi5mmetaG_FD_184115 | JGI IMG/M metagenome (GOLD analysis project Ga0209697, IMG submission 184115) | Freshwater lake bacterial and archeal communities from Alinen Mustajarvi, Finland, to study Microbial Dark Matter (Phase II) - Alinen... | ecosystem: Environmental > Aquatic > Freshwater... | reverse complement strand
GCGTGTTGTCATACACTTGCATGAGCTTGAGGTACAGTGTTGCTACCTTTTCCAAGCTATCTTCCACAATCAATGCCCGTTTTTTAGCTCTTGAGCTACCTAGTCTTGCTAATTGGCTTGCATGACCCTGACTTCTTACGCCAGATTCACCACGACCACTCAATACATTGGATATTCCCGATACTTCGGAGAACATCGCATCAATTTCATGGATCACCTCAAATAAATCAGGTGGCATATTTGGAGCAAGGCGTTCTGCTTTGGCATTAGGCATATCAGAAGCCAAAAGACCGCCAGCACGATTTAATGCAAAGTTTTTCTCATCCAAAATGCCTGTAAAGCCTGTTAGAGCTGTTGGAGGGTTCACTTGCTTGGATAACAGGTCCAAAATCTCTGTCATGCGGGTATTGCGCAATTCTTGAAGCAATAAAAGCTGTTGGGTTTCAGAAGCACCCCAGAAATAGTCATATAAAGGGTTAGGGCAGATCTGAATGAATGGACATTCACCTTTTAGGAATAAAGATGCGCCTGGTCTGTCATATACAATGACATTTGGAGCTGCCATTGTGACTACTTGATAATCCTCGGTGTCATCGTTCCATACCCACAGCTCAGTCATCTCCACAGTATCTTCAGCTACTCTAGCTTTGTAACGGTTCATACCGTACAAGTCCATATTCACATTACCGTAGATGGTAGGGTTGGTTTGGCTCATCACAATACGGTTTACTGCATCAGGAATGTCCGATTCGGATACTCTAGTGCCTGTAGAAATCCTTGAAACAATGCTTTCACGCTTTGGATGGGAATACAGACGGGCGTAGAGTTCGCTTTTCGTAATGTAGTATGTTTGAACAATCGCCTCTTGCCTGTCTGTATAAGGGGTGTCCTCCCGCAATACTCCAATAGCGGATGGCTCAATCATGTATGGGTGAATACCGTTCTTATAAACGAGTTTAATAAAAGAACTGTTGTACACCAAAGCCCATGTCAACGCAGTAGAAAACACTTGATCTGCATTGGAATTTAACCACTCATCATTGAGGGCTTGGGTTAATGAAGGCGTTTTTTTGTGTTCGTTGGGGGGAACAGAAGCCCCTAGAGCAATAGAAAAACGAGTAGTTTCAGCAGAATATAAAAAGCTCGTAAGCTGATCTAAATGTGGATGAATTTTATTGAAGTATGCAGGTGGTTCTTCAGGACCAGCTCCAAATAAATAATACGCTCGGAGTGTCGTGTAGTCACCCCTTCTTTCTTCCTTGGACACCATACACTTGTTGATGATGTCTAAGTAAAAATCCTCACGACTTTCTCCGCTAGGTATTTTCATTTTTTAATCTGTAAGTTTTGTGGATCTCTCAGTGTACCCCCAGGAAGCGTAACTGGTCCAGTTTTAATACCCGCTTGGCTTGGAGCAAAATTAGTAGGCTCTGCTTCTTTGCCAAGTGATGGTCCTACTGGCTGAGAGAATCTTCCCGCTAGGATGGATTGCATATTCATTCCTTGCATACCGCCACCCCAGACCGCTGCATCGCCTGGTCTTGCTTCTCTTGGACCTTCTTGTGGCGCTTGTGGCGCTGTTGGTTTAATTCGATCTTTGTTAACACCTTTTTTACGGGTGGCGAACTTTTCGGCATCTGCGTATTCTTTTTCGGTGAACTTGTTTTTCTTGGCGAGGAAGCCTTCTTGATGCTCGCCTTCACGGGTGCTTTTAATGTCTGACATTCCGAACTCGATAGCGAGTTGCTTGGTGGACTTATCGGTAAATCTGGTTTTTGCACTAACGAGGTTAGGCGCTTGCAAAAATACGACCATAACTTCTTCATGGCAACCTTTCATGGGGCATTTAGCCTCCCGTGATTCAAAATACCCGTGTACTGCACAGTGAAAATCGTTAACTACCGCCATTGTTATCTCCCCTTCAATTGTTCGTCAAGCGTTAATTCTGAATAATCATATCTATTGCTAATCCCTACCTTAATCTTAATCTCTCCATTTACCACTTGCAAGCCCGTACTGCGATGTAATGTTGGGCGTGCTTCTTTACGGTATTGGACAAATTTAGAGGTATCTCGGTTTTGCATGATCGCTACCTCACCGTTTAGCCACTCGTTATAGGCTTTTGATGCCCTACGCTGTACATATTCGGTTAAGGGTTCGGTTTCATTTAAGAAAACATCTTTTAAATGTGACAAAGAGATCCCCGCAAGGTCTGCAAACAAAGGCATGGAGATTCCCCGATCTTTGTCTTGCAAAAAGCGCTTCATCACCCGTCTGAGTTCGGCTCTAGGTAGTGTGGCTCTCATGTACCGTACACCCCAATCTTTTTCAGATAATCACTGACATTTCTTCCGACTGTGAGTTGTTCTGGGGAAAAGTCATCCTGTACCCTAGAAACTTGTCTGGTAATTTTCTGCGCAATAAGCCTGGGCTGCACCTGTTCGGCAAAGGCTGCGCAAGCTAGGGCGCAAGCAATTACCCTATCGTCTTTGTTTCTGCCAGAGGCTTCAATTGATCCGCCATCCCGAATGGTTGTTTTCATTTCCTCAAGGGTGTCCATATCCCACAAGTCCAACATACCTCTTTCAAAGTAATCCTTCATGTAGGTCAACATACGCTCTTTGGTCGCTGCGGTGGTCATCCACCCAATAGAATTACTGATTCCGCCAAGGGTATCGTTTCTGCGCCAGATGTAGTTTTGCATATTGCCGTACACATCCATGAGGTCTTTTCCTAATGCTGTCCCCATTGCAGAGGCTTGGCGCTTGAGGTTTCTTAGCTCATTGATGACGGCTTGCCCTGGACCATTGATTTCCAAGTTTAATGTGGAGTTCTTGTACGCACCCGCTAGGTGAGAGATCACCCATGCAAACTGGTAAGTGTTTAATTCAGAAGTGGCAAAGGAAGCTACTTGCTCCAACCCGTCAGCGTAAACTCGTAGTACCTGGATGCAAAATCTGTCAGCCCAGTCAGAAGAACCATAAGCAGGATCAGCTCCAATAACATAATAAGCAGTATCCACAGGCTCTTCCCAAATCTTGAGTGTGGCAAGGCGTTCTGTAGATTTAAGCACTTCGGTATCTTGGAAGTTAACGCCAAAGCTGTAGCGGTAATAATCGCAATTAACTTTCTTGAGCTTCTTGACAGCATCGGTACACCTCGCATTGGAGAAGAACGATGTTCCCGTCATCACAAAGGCGTAGTCCTCGGTAGGCGGAAACTCCTGATACATCAGGCTATCATCTTTGATCCCTTCGTACAACTTCCACCGCCACCACGCTATCTGGCGAGAATTGATCTCTACCCCATAGAGTTTCTTAATGTCCCGTACCCATTCCTTTTCCTCACCAGTGAGCTTGCCATCCCAATACACCTTGTAGGTCTGACCTTCAGGATCTAGGCTATACATCTCATTGCGCCACCATCCACAGAAGATTGCCCGTTGGGTTTTAGCCCGTTTAGCAGTGGTGTACATATCGTGAAACATATTAAAGCCACGAGCTGTAGATTCAAAGGTGTACAGCCGATCAGGGTTGGTTTCCGCCAAAGAAGCTAACAGGGAAGCTAGTCCTTCTTCGTCACCCCACGAGCTTGTTTCTGTGCCATGAAGGAAGGTGATACCTTTCCCACGACCCAAAGATCCTTTCGCTCTAAGCCCAGCGACTTGATAAAATAATCGACTGCGATTTTTGAGGGCAAGGGCGTTCCTGTTGTGAGTAAGGATCGGGATTTTGTACTCTTTGGGTAAACCATCCATGTACATTGCGAGGGTGCTTCTGAACATATCTCGATTTTCTTCGGTGTCTGTTGTGAGCGTTCCTTGCAGTCCTGGGTGGGTGAAGTGCCAATAAAGGTCAAGTGCGAGGGAGATTGTGGTGATTCCAAGTTGCCTTCCTTTCAGAATGACAAAGAAATGGCATCCATCTGCCAATCCTTTAGCCATTTCGTTCATTACATAGGTTTGAGAACCCATGAGGTTATCGAGCTTGCGTAAACCTTGCTCTTTTGTTTCAATTTTGAGTTGATTACAAAAATGATAGAAATGCTTGAGATTAAAGTCGCTCATGTGGTGATCCAAGGCAATTTACCGTCAAACTTCTCCAAAATGCGCTTGTTGCCTTCAATAAAGAACTCAGGCTGTACGCCACAGCTCCCGCCCATCCGAAAATGAAAGGTGTGCTTATTTGTAGAGGCAAACTTGGGAACAATACGGGTAGCTGCCTGATAAAACTGGCGATCTACCGTAGGATCAGGGCGGTTTAGCAAAATAGCCAGTTGTTTGAGGTATTCGGTTTTCATACCCCACATACACCAGTCCACAAAGCGATGTCCTGGGATATTCCAAGTATCGTGTAGCTCCCCGAGGGCTTCGCAGTTGTCATCAAACAAAAAGTTACCCTCCTTATCGTGAACTGATCTAAGGCTATAAGCCCAATCATAGCCCTCATCAATTTTATCCATGATACTTTTTACATGGTCAGGAGAATACCAATCATCGTCATTACAAAAGAAAGTGACATCCTCGGTAATCAATTGAGGTGCGCCAGCCAACCACCGTTGACCCGCATACCCATTGCCACCGATCTTGGCATCCCAATAGCACATCAGGACATCAGGATATAAACGCTTTAATTCGGCAAACTTATTAAAGTCTTGGTCACACAAGATGTAATGGGTGCAAGGGTAAGTTTGAGCTTTAACACTAGCAATGCAATTGGCTAACTCACCTTGTCGTTTGCCATTGGTTACGGTCACTACGGCTGCGGTTTTCAATTGTGTTTATCCAATCTCTTTGTTTCAAAGTTAGGTAAGTCCCAATAAGCCACTTTTAAACGGGCTGTATGGTTCTTAGCAAGGTCTATCAGGCTTGCATAGGTCATTGCACTGAACCTCTCTTTCCACTCGCTTGCCAAGGCAATTTTCTGCTTCTTGGTCTTGCAAGAAAGCGCCCTCATCATCTCGGTCTTGAACATCAGGCGCTCTTTATTTAAACGCTCAGTGTCTTGCATCCCCAATTCGTGCTGATTCAAGGCTTAATGCCTTGCATCCCCATCCTCTGGACCATCTAACAATGATTTGAGGTATTTGATTTCTTTTTCCGCAGCCATCAATAGCTCTGAGGACTTGGCATGAACTCGCATCAGCTCATGGAATAGCTTTTCTTTATCTAAATTCCACATCTGTTGCATATATTGTTTTTTGGCTAGATCGCCAGCTTTCTCGATGTACTGTTGGACAGACACCGCATCTTTTATTCCGTTCTCCATACTCGCACTCCTTCTTTGTCTTTTCTAGCGATAAACTTCTTATTTAACTGCTTGCCTGTACGGTAATTGGCATTACAGACAATTTGAATCTTCCCCGTTGGTATGAAAAAGCTCTCACCAATCTCCATTACCTTATATGGGTACACATTGCGCTTTTTCTCAGGGGGTATGGGAATATTTTTTTCTACTTCAATAGTCATGCTATTCTCCTTATAACTTAACTCATCATACACTACCATGATACACACATACAATGAATATCATCTAGGGGATAACCTAGTTCATCTTAATTATCTGCGTAGGGTTTGCAAAGAGAATCCTGATCTAGAGTTCACCCACCACTGCAATCCCATGCACCATGCACAGCTCACCCCCTTGCTTGAAGGTATGCCTATTAGCTTGGAGGGCTTAAGTATTCCGCCTGGCACAGTAAACGCTTGGATTGGTAGGGATAACTACTTTTACAACCATCCCCTACAGCATGATTGGGTTAACTTTCATCTGGAATGGTTTGACCATCTGTCCAACCTTCTTGAATTACCTTCTCCTATGGCTTGCAGGGAAGATCTACTCTTTGAGTACCCCGCCTTAAACGCTCCCATTCCCATTGAATTTGATTACCTCATCATTAACGCCCTCCCGCAATCAGGGCAATTGCCAGACTTTGATGCTCAATTCTTTAAGAATCGGGTACGCAATCTTCTCAATGAGGGGTTTTCTGTCATCACAACGAACCCTACAGGCATGGGTTTATCCACTTTAGAGATGGGTTTGGATGTAACGGGAATCGGAAGCCTATCCAAATACTGCAAGCATATTGAGGGTGTTGCTACTGGTCCAATGTGGACAACCTTCAATTGCTTCAATCTGGATAAGGTTTTAAGTCGTAAGTTCTATTGCGCTCACCAGAGCGTGAACTTAACCGACAACACAACTACGCTCAATAAACTGTAATTTTTTTTGGGGTGGACTCGGAAGGGGGCACGCACCTCACCGTACTCATGCCCAACTCAAAGGGCAAACAGTCAGCGTGCAATTGTTTAATCTATCCCAATCCCCTATTAGTTAACCTATATAGACTATCTAATGATGATTTAGTGAGAGAGTACCCGTACCCCTATTTGAATTTGATAAGAGCGCACGATGAGCAAACCTACCCGCCTTTAATCTTACCCTACGCCTTATCTATATATCTAGTGACTAAGTACCTATACAGTATATGAAATAGACAATAGACCTATATAGACTATAGATGATCTAAACATATATTATAGCTATGCAAACACTGTAGCACAATAATCGGCCCTTATAGTCAAATACTATCGGTTTTAAAACAACAATAGAAATATTTATTTCTAAATTGTTTACTTTACCTTGATTATTAACGTTAGAATCATTACATAGTCTATATGACTATAGATGTTAAAACCTAACCAGGAGTATTCAAAATGCTAAGAAACACTGAAAAAGCAATAACAGCAACAATCGTTAAAACAGCAATAGAACAAGGGTATCTAGTATCTGCTGGCGCTGGTGAGAGCGCAGACTGTGACCTTACCGATGATCTACAGACAGTATTAGATGCTGCCTTTTCTTATGACTGTGTAAATTTAGAACTAGATCCGAATGGTAATAAAAAACTAAATTCTGGCTGGATCTCACTTGATTTTTTTGAAGATGGAAAAAACATCATCTCAAATTATTCTGTAGGCATAGAGGATTTTGTGAAGTCACTCAACTACAAAAAAGTAGAGCTAAATCTTATTGATCTTTAAATCGTACTACCAGGGGGTGAGAATCCCCCGCCTTTTAACTTACAAGGAAAATTAAATTATGACTACAGCAAACCGCCCAAGCGTTTACGATCAAGTAACGCAAAACATTATCAGCAAACTAGAGAGCGGTATCGCTCCCTGGATTAAACCCTGGAAAGCAGGTACACCAGGAGCTGATCGCAATATTGTTTCTAAAAAAGAGTATTCAGGCGTTAACCGTTTAATTCTAGGCATGAGCGGATACAGCTCACCTATATGGGGATCATTCAAGCAATGGCAGGAAATGGGAGGCAATGTCAAAAAAGGTGAAAAGGGTACGCAAGTTGTTTTCTACTCTCAAGTGACTAAAGGTGAGATCAAGCCTACTGATCTTAACCCTGATAAATCTACTTATGCCTTGCTTAAGTCTTACTATGTTTTCAATTCAGATCAGATCGAAGGGCTAGAGATCACTAAGCCTGAGCCTGTTATCTCTACCTTTAATCCAGTACCCGCCTTAGATGATCGCATTTTAAAAACAGGCGCTCAGATCTCGCATGGAGGAGGTAGAGCGTTTTATAGACCTAGCTCAGATAGCATCACAATTCCAGATCGCTCTACTTTTTTATCTGAATCTCACTACTACGCCACTGTTTTACATGAGCTAACTCACTGGTCTGGTGCAGAGCATAGATTAGATAGAACCAAGGGTAAACGGTTTGCTGATAGTGCCTACGCCTTTGAGGAATTAGTAGCGGAAATGGGTGCAGCTTTCCTATGCGCTGATTATCAAATTGAGGGTGAGCTGCAGCATGCTGATTACATCGGAAATTGGCTGCAATGCTTAAAAAATGACAATAAGGCGATATTCAACGCTGCAGCACTCGCTCAGAAGGCAGCAGATTACATCAATAACCTAGATGCACTAACTAACCAGGCAGCAGCCTAGTATCAACTGATAAGCGCTTAGCAATAGGCGCTTATCGGATTGCTACTGGCAATCAATACCTAACTACTGGAGGATCTATGGATCAAGTAAGAGCGGATATAAAACTATCAACTGGCAGGATAGTAAAACATACCAGGCAGGAAAATGGATCGCAACTTGCAACGCCTACACCAGGGTGTTACGAGATGACTAACCAGGAATGGATAGAGTATTGCAGGATCATAAATGGGGGATATATTCCACGATACCCCATGCAAGGGGAGGATCTAACAGTATGAGCGCATTTGATAAGTATCAGGCGTATTGCTATAGAGCTGCTAAACAAGGGTTTCAAGCGTTATCGTTTAATTCTTGGCGATACTGTCATAAAGCAAATATCACGCTGTAGAGCGTTTAAGGGTTTAGATGATACTCACCTATCATCTACCCTTATTTATCGCCTTGGCGCTTGTTTTAAAGTGTTTTAAATTGATTTTATGGATTTGTCTTACCTAACCTAACTAATTTTCGAGGTATTTATGAGAAATATTGATATTTATTCAAAAGAGCGCCTAATCTTTATAAAGAAGAAATATTCCCTCATGCGTGTGCAAGGGCTGATAAGTAAAGATCAGTTAATTGATTTGGTAGCAGTATTTGGTGGTTTGCTACTGATTTGGTTACTCTTAGCATTGTGAGAACCCCAAAACCCCAATGAACCCCGAGAGAATAAGAACCTTACCCGCCTTACGGTGGGGGATCTCTTTTAAGAGAGTGGTTATCGTTTATCGGTGGCACTTAACTAAAGCGGTGCTGTCCAGTAACGGTCCGCCAGATGGTAGCTGCCTTGTTTATCCCTATCCATCACCACAATGTTTAGGAGGGCTGGGTAATAGCCCCGTGTAATTTGTTTTAATCGTGATTTTGATGGTGTTGGTCTTAAATCGTTATGAGAACCCAATTCATAACAGACCCAAAACCACGACTAAAACAAACTTAATCGGATTAGATCATACTTTTTAAAGGAGTGCAACAAAATGAATAAAGCAGATAAAGATGCGCAGAAGTGGCAAGAAATGAACCAGGCAGCTCAGTACCGAGAATGGATTAGAGCAACAGAAACAGGTACGCCTTATTACATCAACCCCCAAGGCGATGTAGTGACCGAAGATAAAAAAACAACACCTAACAAATAAATTGCACTAATCGTAGTAATGTAGTAATGTTCTAACTGTAGTACATCAAAGCCTAACTATATAAAGGAAATATCATGGAATATTGCGTTAATTGCAAACACCTAGACCAAGACACTTTACAGTGCTTGTCACCCCAACGCCCTCACGACATGGTGACGGGATTACAAAAGAAAATGACAGCAAACAATTGCCGTAACTTACCCATAAGCGGATGCGGGGAAGATGCGAAGTGGTTTGCTTTTGTTGAAACAGAAGATCTTGACGATCTATCCGCTATTCCATTTGGGAGTTAATCATGGCAAAAACACCAGGCAGTAAAAACAAACCTAAGACACCTTTTCCAGTGGTTGATAAGAAGATCAATGATGCTTACACCAAAAAAGAGGTGGATCGTCTTAAAAACCTAGTCGCAAGGCAAGATGACCTTATAGCTCAGATGCTAGATGAGTTAAAGCAAGAGCAAAACAAAACAGGCAAGCTAGGTCAAGAGTTAGAAGATCTGGAAGATGAGATCGACAGTTGGAAAGAGATTGTTAAAACCATTATGGAGGTGGTATGAACGATCAAGCAGATTTTGCACCCCAAGTTAGAAGGTCAGCTATCTGGTCAGGTGACAGTCGTAAAGTCGCTAATGGCAAGATGGTTGATGTAATCCTTGAGAAACAGGGTAAGAAGGAGTTAAAAGACCTCTCAGGCATTGAAGCAGTGCAGATGGGTCATGTTATGCAACCCTTGATTGGAAAGCTGGCTCAAGATCGTTTAAAGATGGAGTTAAAAGATGCTGATTATTCGATTACCCATTCAAAGCATACTTGGTTTAAATCTCATTTTGATTTCATTAGTGCTGATGGTGGTGTGCTTGTTGAGGCTAAAAACTACAACGCAGCAGTTCGCTCTAAGTTCGATCCCGATACCAATCGGATTCCTGATGCTGATTACGCACAACTTGTCCACGAAGCTGCTTGCCACAATGTTAATCGGATCTTTTTGGCTGTTTTATTTGGTGGTCAAGAGTTTCATACCTTTGAATTTACTATCTCAGACCAAGAAAAAGATGACCTCATACAGAAAATGGCTACAGTTTGGGGTCATTGCCAAGCGGGTACGCTTCCGCCAGCAGAAACCATTGAGCAAACCAAGATCATTTACCCGTCATCCTCTACTGCGGTGGTTACGGCTACACAGCAAGTTGAGTTGGCTATCGCTCAGTTACGGGATGTCAAGAATCAGATTAAACACCTTGAGGCTACTGAGGAGCAGATTGAAGTGGCTGTCCGTAATCTTATGGGAGAGTGCCAAGAGATTAGAACAGTGGATGGACAGACATTAGTTTCTTGGAAGTCCTCTAAAAGCTCTAAGAAGTTCTCATCATCACTGTTTCAAAGTGCTATGCCCGATATTTACGATCAGTTTGTAGTGGAAACAATGGGCAGTAGGAGGTTCTTAGTCAAATGACAAATAAAAACGATTGGAATTTCAAAGAGATGGCAGTTTTGGACTTTCGCTATAGAGAAGGTGAAAACATAAAGAATTTAGCCAAGTTTTACGGAGTTACGCCAACTAGAGTAAGGCAAGTTCTTGACAAATACTTAAGATTCTTGAGGTATCAAACTACTTGCGTATTAGGAAGGCAAGAAAATGAGCAATATTGATATAGCAGTTTGGATCATGGCTGTGAGTTCAGTCATTGACACTATTTACACCTTATCGGAGATTATTCATGTCTAACATTGTCAGTTTTAACGAGATGGAGCAGATGGCACAAGCAATAGCCAAGTCTGGTCTGTTTGGTATGAAGGACACCAATAGTGTTTTAGCACTAATGGCGGTAGCACAGGCGGAAGGTTTACACCCTGCAACTGCAGCTCGTGACTTTCACATCATCCAGGGCAGACCAGCATTAAAAGCTGATGCGATGCTTGCCCGTTTCCAAAATGCAGGTGGCAAAGTTGAATGGAAGGACTACACAGATGAATCAGTTACAGGAGTTTTTTCACATCCCGTCGGGGGTAACCTTGCGGTTACATGGACCATTGGACAAGCTACCAAAATTGGTCTTGTTAAACCAGGAAGCGGATGGCAAAAGTTTCCCAGAGCGATGCTCAGAAGCCGTTGTATTTCAGAGGGGGTTAGATCAGTTTTCCCAGGATCTGTTACGGGGTTCTACTCACCTGATGAAGTCGAAAACTTCGAAACCCAGACCGTCAAGCCTACCGTATTAAAAGACATGGGATCAGTCATTCCTAGCGTAGTCGATCTATCCGCTATTCCTGATGACATCCCTGATATGGCATTGCCGATGTATGTTCCTGGTAATGATGTTCCGTATGCGCATTATGTTTGCAAGGATGATTGGATTGATGGTTTTGCAGAGATGCACGCCAAGATCCATGAATCAAGCAAGATGACACCAGAGGAAAAGTTCTCCAAGATAAAGGCATTTAGAGATGTCAATGAAGCCTATACAAAAACATTTGACGGCAATACTACAGCGAAGTTCTTATCAAAACTCCAAGCAATTAGAAAGGAAATCAACAATGGCTAATGGTCATATCGCCCAGATGGGCAAAGGTGTTCTGTTTCAGAACGAAAAGAAAACCAATGAGCGTTCTCCTGATTGGAAAGGTACGCTATTGCTCTCAGAGGAATATAAAGCGGGTCAAACCCTTAAGATTGCTGGTTGGACTAAGCAAACCCCTAAAGGTAGCCTAATCAGCTTGTCTGAAGATAATTGGAAACCACAGAACCCTGGCGTTTATCCAAAAGAAGTTAACAGGGTTGATGATTCTGATGTGCCATTTTAGGAGGCTTTATGAAAAGATATATAACTTTATTAGCAATATTATGTTTATTTCATAATATTGCCGATGCAGCAACTAAGTGTGAGCGTGACTATACAGGTGGTATTTGCTGTTGGGATACCAATACCGAAGGACCATTTAAACCAATTAACTGCTAATGATTCATTTAAACCTACCTTATCCACCCTCAATCAATAACTACTGGATCGCTAGTGGACATCGTAGGTTTATCAGCCAACGGGGAAGGGATTTTAAAAATGATGTGGCAGCTTATTGCAAAGAATAC
>Ga0209697_10007919_pt1 | contig 12235 bp, 20 predicted proteins | sample AliMusrvi5mmetaG_FD_184115 | JGI IMG/M metagenome (GOLD analysis project Ga0209697, IMG submission 184115) | Freshwater lake bacterial and archeal communities from Alinen Mustajarvi, Finland, to study Microbial Dark Matter (Phase II) - Alinen... | ecosystem: Environmental > Aquatic > Freshwater... | reverse complement strand
GCCAGACCGGCTAACAGCAACGCAGCCGACGGGACCCACGCGGCAATGGTTTTAGCCCCGTGGGCAAGGTCGCGAACTCCGTGCACCATTGTCTGCCATTCCTGGGACAACTGGGCGCGGTTGAGTTCACTTTCCGCGATCAACAGTTGCTTCTGCACTCCGAGCGGGATTACGAGAGGTTCTCTTCCAAACATGCGCGGTCCTTTCGGAGTTGATCGAGGGTGGCGGGAAGATTCTTCCAGTCGCGGAGCAACCGGGTGAGTCGCCAGTAAAGGTAAACCCCCGTCGCCCCGTAGGAGCTGGTCAGAGTCAGGAGAACCGCAAAGGGCGAGTATTGCCACAGCAGAACCGCGATGGTGGCGGTCAAGGCGATGGCGGCGAGCAGACCAAACGCCGCCACGCCGAGGGCCAACAGGATGGCGTGCAGGAGGCGTTCACGCTCCTCCTGCACTTCCACCATCAACAATTCAAAGCGGTTTTCACCGATGATCACCAGCCGTCGCGCGAAACGCTTCAGCGTCTCGACGAGTTGCCCAACACTGTTGGCGGACGATTCCATGACGGGATCAGTCGCTGTTGCGGCAGCAGCGGCGCGAGGCCAGATAGCCGATGAGTGCCCCCACACCAAGGGCGATGCCGATGGCTTGATAGGGATGCTCGTGGACGGCCTCGTCCGCAGCTTTTGCGCTTTCGACCGCTTTGTCGCGGACGCGGTCACACATTTCCTTCCCGCTTTCTAGTGCGGCGGCGAGACGCTTGCGGGCTTCGCTGACTTTTTCTCCGGCCACGTCGGCGGTGGCGGCCATCAAGGCGCGCGCGTCGTCGGCGAGCGTGCCCATGTCATCGCTGATTGCTTGTGTTTCTTTGCTCATATTTTCTGTGTTTTATCTTTGTTTGCGTCTTTCAGTGGCAAACTCTCCGCGTCGGCGAGATGGGTCGCTCCCAAGGAGTTGGGCACCTTAACTTCGATTTGCTGCGGTTTGGCCTTCTCGGTCTTGGTCAGGTGCACGCTCAGCACGCCGTCTTTGAACTCGGCGCTGACCTTCGATGGGCTGGCATCATCCGGGAAGGAAAAGTTGCGCACAAAAGTGCCGTAGGACCGTTCGACGCGGTGATACTTTTTGCCTTTCTCCTCTTTCTCGAATTTGCGTTCTCCCGTGATCGTCAGCGTGCCATCCTCCGCCGTGACCTTTACGTCCTCCTTCTTCACCTCAGGCAATTCGGCCTTGATCAGGTATTCCTTGTCATCTTCGCTGATGTCCACTAACGGAGCCCATTCAGGTACCGCTATCTGTTCCTCCTGGCCCTCGGGCCACTGGCCCTGAGACCGGTTAAACAGGCTGCCTAAACCGTGTTGCAGGGCTTCCAGTTGTCTTAACTGATTCCAACGTGTCATTGTATTCATTATTGTATTTCTTGTTGGCGGGTGTCGTTTTGGACCACCGCGCCTGCCCGCCAACAGTTCGGGCAGCGATGGTCAATGTCAGTTTTGGCTATAGCACATACTCATTTTAATTTGTCTGCGGCCGTAGGCCCGCCTGTGGCCAGGCAAAGACGATCTTAACGGTCTGGATGGTTGTCATACTTGCGCGTTTCGTTGGGTTGTTGTCAGGTCAGGACTGCGAACCCATTCTCGGGGGATAGACCACTGTGGCGCTGGGACCTCGATTTGCACCGGGTCAAACACCTCGCCCAGAACCCGGATGTCCAAAACCTGTTCCGGCAGCAGGCCCAGGGTATGAGTGCCCGTATTGCTCGTGTAGTCCCAAAGCCAATACCGGTTCACCCCGTCTTGAATTCCCGCTCCCAGACCGTAATCCATGGGAGCACAGACCAGGTCGATCACTCCGCTGTCGGCTTTGGAATAGAACTGCAGGCAAACCTTCTTCTTCTCTTTGATGGCTTCGATAAACTGCTTGTGATTTGGTATCATAGCATTGACGCGCTGGTTTTCATGACTTCTCCTTCATCCTCTAGCTAATGAAGGGCCAACCGACAAGCGGCCCTCCACTCGCTTCAATTCAGCTTGATTCCCTTGTTTTAGGGCAACTTTAGCGAGCGGTGAGGGACCAACAGGCATTGCAACTTGCACTGCCGCCCCCGCCGCACCATGCACTTTGCAAGGTGGCCGCGGAGTTCGAATTGGCTTCGCGAAAATTCTGGGGCTGATCGGTTGCCAACTCGTGTAGGCCGCAATTCCCAAGGGTTTTCGTTGCTGGCAGGGCAGTTACGAGTTTTTCGAGGGCGACCACGGCTAGCTGCATTTTCAGCCCGGGCCATGCCCGGGGGACCCGTGGCACACCACACGCTAAAGATACGGCACGGACATGAAGGGACTCCAAATGAAAGGGGCCCGGATTGCCGTCAATACGAGTCAAAACCTATGAATAACAAGACATTAATCGTCACATTCCTTTCCGCCGCTGCTTTTGCGGTAGGTTGCAATCAAGAGCCGACCACCTCCCAACAGATTGACAAGGTCCAGGCAGAAACAAAACAAGCCGCGCAGGACATGAAAGACTATACCTATGCGCAGAAAGCGGTGTTCGTCGAAACAATGCAAGCGCAGTTGGCCGCACTCAATCGGGATCTGGATCAACTCGCCGCCAAAGTCGAAAAAGCCACCGATGCGGTCAAGGCCGAAGCCAAACCCAGACTCCAGGCATTGCGCGATCAATTGGCCCAGTTGAACAAGCAACTTGACGAGGCCAGCAACGCCACCGAGTCAACCTGGGAAAGCGTAAAAGGTGGGTTCAAGAAAGCCTATGAAGCCTCGAAGGAAGGTTTCCAACAAGCACGCCAGTGGGTGAGCGACAAGATCGCGCCTTAAGCCGTAGAGGACAATTTTATGAATACAACCAGATACTTGGCAACCATCAGAATCGGATCAGTAATAGGCACTGCGCTCCTGGGAGTGCTGACAGGATGCGTCGGCTACGCGGACAGGCCGCCTCAACCGAGAGCGTATGCGCCGCCGCCACCGGCGTACGTGGAGACCAGAGTAGTGGTGCAAGACAACTACGTATATTACCCAGGTTACCAGGTCTATTACAGCGGCAACACACATCAATACGTATATCAGGAGGGCCGTTCATGGGTATCGCGGCCAGCGCCGCCGCGCGTCTCGGCGAACGTGCTGTTTGCCTCGCCGTCGGTAAGGCTCAATTTCCATGACTCGCCGGCGGTGCATCACGCGACGGTGGTCCGGCAGTACCCGAAGAATTGGGCGCCACCGGGATCGAGTCACGGCAACCAGCAGGGCCACGACGAAGGTAGCAGGAAGGGACACGATTAGCCATGGGCAGGAACACAGTGTCGGTAAACAAACAAACATCAAAATACGAAAGAGAGATCATGATCAAAACATCTGTAAATACGGGCCAAACCCTTATCCTTGTCGCAGCCAGCGCGCTGTTGCTCGCTGGCGCGCCTCTGCGCGCTTCTGAGACGGACGACCGTATCGAGTCCTCAGCCAAAAAGTCATACGTGTTCAAACATTACCTCACGGACGATTCGATTAAGACCGAGTCCCAGAATGGCGTTGTCACCTTGACGGGCACGGTGGCCGAAGAGTCCCATATCGGCCTGGCCAGTGACACGGTGTCAGGGCTTCCCGGCGTCAAGAGCGTTGATAATCAACTCACCGTAAAAGGTGAAGCTCCCGCTAAGCACTCGGACACGTGGATCGCCATGAAAGTGAAAACCGCGCTGTTGTTCCATCGCAACGTGAGAGCGACCAAGACGGACGTGAACGTCAGAGACGGCATCGTAACGTTGAGCGGCGAAGCCTCCAGCACGGCCCAAAAGAAGTTGACGACCGAATATGCCAAGGACATCGACAACGTCAAGGAGGTCAAAAACGAGATGACGGTGGTCAACACGCCAGCGAAGGCCGACGAAACCACGGGCGAGAAGATTGATGACGCGTCCATCACGGCCCAGGTCAAGGCGTCCTTGCTGTCGCACCAATCGACCAGAGGCCTGAAGACGAAGGTCGAGACGACGGATGGTGTGGTTACGATAAACGGCATTGCCAAGAACCCTGCCGAAAAGAGCCTCGTCACCAGACTGGCGACCGATGTCAACGGGGTCACCAGCGTGGTCAACAACATGATTATCGAGGTTGCGGCGGCAGCCAATAACTAAACCGGCGCATGGCTGTTGGCAGGTGCGAACTCAAAACCGCACCGGCCAGCCCAAGGCTGGAGACAAATTACAATAACAAGACGAAAGAAAAGCCAAATATTATGTTATACACAATTGCGGTAGTCCTGCTCATTCTGTGGCTGCTCGGTCTGGTGAGCGGTTACGCGATAGGAGGGTTAATTCACATCCTGCTGGTGATCGCCCTGGTGATGGTGCTGCTCCGCGCAATTCAGGGACGACGAGCACTCTGATTCGACAGTCTGCCCCAGCCGGGCAGGGATTGCTCATGTCCCAAAAGCAGCCGCGTTTAAGTGCGGCTGCGATGAAGGGTGCGGTTCGCTCACCTGCCGGCGTACTTCGACGGGTTGCGGATCCGGTCAAGCCGTTCCGTCTCAAACTGTTGCCGCGCCAGCTTCCGCCGCCTTTGCTGCAAGGCGAGCGGGACCGTTTGAGGCAGCAACCAGGCTTGTTTGACCAGGTAAACGATCGTCAGGCAGATCAATTTGAGTTTATTCATAAAGTTGGTTTTGTCCGAGGCCACCGGGTAATTCATCGCGTCGCGTCGGGCTTGAGGAGGCCGCCGGCGGAGGGCGCAAAGCCGTGCATGTCCATTTCCATTCGGCTCCAATTGTTGGCATAGTGTTTTGCCGTTTCTAGGGTCACGTACCCACCCTTGAAAAGCTGCATCAGATACTGGTCGAAGCTATGCATGCCCTCATTCACTGAGGCTTCGATATTGCTGGCCACCAGCGCCAGGTCATTCCGCGCGACCGCGTCCTGGGTGCCCACATTGCGCTTCATGATTTCCAGGCAAGGAATGCGCTTTCCGGAGCAGCTCGGGATGAGCCGTTGACAGATCATGGCATTCAGGCTGCGGGCCAACAGCGCGCTGGCGTTCGCCTGCTCCGGTGCCGGATAGAATTCCCGAATGCGATCAATGGCCCGCGGGACGGAATCCGCATGCATTGTGGTTAGCACCAGGTGGCCCGTTTCGGCGGCTTGCATCGCCGCCAGAATACTGTCTGCATCCCGGATCTCGCCCAGGAATATCACCTCGGGGTCCTGTCGCACCGCGTTGCGAATACCGTCCGCGAAAGAATCCGTATCCACGCCAACTTCGCGTTGTTCAAACTGGCATTTATCCTCTTCAAAAAGATACTCGATCGGATCTTCGATGGTGATGATGCGCAACGCCAAGGTCTCGTTGAGCCGCTGCAACAGGGCGCGGATCGTCGTGCTCTTGCCTTGGCCGGAGGCTCCGGTCACGATCAGGAGCCCGCGCGGCTCTTTCACCAAGTCGGCGACCGTGGCAGGCAACTCCAGGTCTTGCAGTTTAAGCATGTGCTGCGGCACGACCCGGAAGGAGCAGGACTGTTTGCCTTGCTGTTTGCTGAAGTTGGCTCGGTAGCGCACCTGCGCGCACAGGAAACTCAAGTCCATTTCGTGGGCCTTCTCGATCCGCTCGTAGAGTGAGCTCGAAAACGCCTGGCGCAGCAGCTTCATAACGTCATCATTGCTGGGCACCGGAAATTGCTCCGGGGCAATTCGCTTGAGCTTGCCATCCAAGCGAATCGAGTAGCGGCGGTCAGCCTGAGTATGGAGATCGGTGGCCTTCTGCTGGGCACCCCAAATGAGAATTTTGCCTAGCTCGGTTGTCGGATCGACGCGTTCCATGTGCTTTGACAAAGCTGGAACTGTGCCGCGAGGTTTTGCTCTTCGGGTACATCGCCATTTAAGGTATTATGGATGTCAGAGGTCTGGACGTGGGCTTTCTCGGCGAGGCGTGGCGTGCAAATTGCATGACGGGTGGCACGAAGGTCGAGCAATTTGCACGATAACGTCGGACCGGTGCCAGCAAATCTTCCTTTACCGCTTTCCCAAGATGCTTCCGCAGGAACAGGCAACAATAGCGCGTGGTCGCGGCAGGTGGGGTAATACCTCATTGAGCGTGGGTCAGATTGTCTGCAAAGTCATAGGCGTTATGGAAGTACTAATACGTGATGCAGGGAATGGTTGGTATGTTGGCAGGCAAGCACCTTGGGCAGCCAACCTGGAGAAGGCAGAAGAATTCGAGACGCTGGACCGCGGCGGGCCGGAAGGCCCGGGAGTTCGGAAAGGTGGACGCAGTGGTTGTTCTGAAGTACGAGAACCCGGAGTCTGAGCTGGCGCTGAACCCGGTGTATTGCGTGACCGACACTTCTGACGGAGGCAATGGATCGCGAACTTGAGGTGCGAGGGCGCGAGTGAACGCGAAGGGTACTCCTCACTCAATGGGGTCATAACGCAGGTCGCACCACAATTCTGGAACTTCCCGCCCCAATGAGGCCAACAACATGAGCTGCCAAGCAATCATCGCGTCGAGGGTGATGGCCTGCGGCAACACTCGGGCGTTACCTCTCAGTAATTCTCTTTCTTGTCGGCGCGAATGGTTTGGCAAGCCGCTCTCGCGTGGCCGGCAGGAGCTCGCCGCAGGGTTCAAAATCGTCTTCAGTCAGTCCTATGCCACGAGCGACACGCCGCTTCTCGATCAGACAATCGAAAGCGTGGCCGTCTGGGACATGCTTGATCGCAAGCTCGGCGTACTTTGCGAACTCCTTTAACGTGGAAGCTCTGAAACGCTAGTAAGCGCTGAAGTCGGCACCATCTTGTCCCAGTTCGCTAAAGGAGACCCGAATTTCGAGGGCAGCATGAATCAGATTTGCACGCCGACCGGATGAGCACCCACTATATGGCCAGCAATCAGTTTCGGTTGTGGGAAGCCATCTTTGCTTACCTGTTGTTGGAGCGCCTGCGCACGCAGGGCCTGCCGGGAAATGGGTTGGAGCGGGCCACGGCCGGGAGTCTGCGGCTCAAGCTCTTGAAAATAGCGACCCAGGTGCGCGTGAGCGTGCGCCGAGTGTATGTGCAGATGAGCAGCGCCTTACCGCTAGCGCTATAGTAACCAGTGCGCAGGCCCTCCACGTGTAGCTGCTCCGCCTCGCCCTCGTCCGTTAATTACGCCTGGAGCCCGAGCTGAGAGGCCACCCCCGCGACTATACGCCCCGCTGTGCCACCGATGCCGGGCGCGGCTGTCCACACCGCCCCGCCCCTCCATCTTCAACGTGCCCTTGCGTCCACAGGCGGCATTGAGCGGTTGCTAATCATTGGGCGGGAGGCTTTCTCCCCGTTCGTTTGGTCTTTATTGTTTTCCCGCCTCCAGGCCCTGCGCTCCCGTCGCTTCATGCAGACGCGCGCCAGCGAGCTGTCACTTTTTCGTCTGCTGATATTCCGCTCCCTGCTCGACGGGCCTTCCTGCGGTCGTTTGGTGGGCTTCCTCTCTGGTCCTGTTTTCTCTAGCTGGTGAAGAAAACAGCTCCCAGAAAGGGAAGCACAAACTGAAACATAATATGAATACCAAATCGAACAAGGCTCCGAAGACCCAACCCGCCCACCAGATCCGCAGTCGCTCAGTCAAAGCCGCCCTGTGGAAGAACGAGACCGACAAGGGCACGTTTTTCAACATCACGCTGGAGCGGCTCTACAAGGACGGGGAGGTCTGGAAGTCGGCCAGCTCCTTCGGCCTCGGTGACACCAGCGACATCGAGACCGTCCTCAAGCAGGCGCGGGAATGGGTGCAGGCCCAGCAACCCGTTGCGGCTCCCGTAGCGGCGTAGTCTCACGGGCCGGGGTCGAAAGGCTCCGGCTCTTTTTTTATGTCGGGCGGTCTCCCCCCGTCGCTCAAGCACTCAGCCCGACGCTAATCGCGTAAGGCTGCGACCTTTCGCTCCCCCGCCAAGGCAGACTTGTGAGCTTTCCTTCGCCCCTGCTCCGCTCCGCTATCACCCGACCTCGCTGACATAACCCGCTGACCTTAAAGGCCGGCTGACCGCTTCGCTACGCCCGGGCTTCGGAGACTCCCAAGACTGCCGGGGACAATATCAGCTCGCCTTCGGCTCCATAGTCGGGGGCTCGAATCGGTCGGCGTTGCCTACCCCTCATCCTCGCTGTTTGCCTTGTCGTTCAGTTCCCGCCTGTTTTCGTCGTTTTTCTGTTCCTCGCTTCATTTGGCCATCGCCTCACGGTGTCTCTGCCTGCAGGGGGCTCGCGGTGCCCTCTGAAGACTACTCCCACGGCCCGCCATGCAGTCGTTCCACTTTTTCGTGAAGGCGACGACCGAAACGAAGCAGGAACGAAAATACACAAAACTTATGAAAACAGACAGCAACTTTCAGACGAACGACAGGGCAAACCAGAGAGGAACACAGGTTCAGGCTCAGAGCCGATCCGAAAATTTGAAGCAGTGGAACGTCCTGCTGGACGGGGAGGTAATCGGGACCATCCACGCAAACAACGAGGCACAGGCCCGGGACATCATCGCACCATTTCGCATGTCGGTTTTAACAATTCAACCAGCCAGCTAACATGAACGAAACTCAACAAGCACTCCCCGGGCTGGACACGATAGTCAAGCCGTTCCGGTTCACCTCTTCAGCCTACGAGTACCGCGTGCAGGCGCTGAGGGAATGCCCACTGCCGGAAAACATGATGATCTGCGACACCCCCGCGCAGGCTTCCAACTACTGGAGAATGCACGTGACCACCAACCCCTACTTCAACCCCGAATGCGAATGCTTCGTTGTGTTGATCCTTAATACCCGCCGCCGGGTCAAGGGGCATCACATGGTTTCTGTAGGCACCATGGACACCATCCTTGTCCACCCTCGCGAGGTTTTCCGCTTGGCTGTCGTGACCAACGCCGCCGCGATAGTGCTGATGCATAATCATCCTTCTGGCGAAAGTACGCCATCCTCCGCAGACATCACCGTAACCCGGGACCTGATCCGCGCCGGCCAACTTCTCAAGATCGAAGTCCTTGACCACGTTATCCAAGGCCGAGGCATGCCGGGTTATTCAAGCCTTCGTGAACTTGGTTACTTCTGCTGACTCTCCCGTTCTGCTCCTCGACGGGGGCAGACCGGGGCAATCACGCCCCACTCAACAACGAAAGGTTCAAGATATGTTTAACACCGAACGCAGTAGCATCCACACCGCAGAAATCACCGACACCGAGCTTATGGCCAACGCGCCCAGCATCTTCGCACAGCAAGCCATGCCTGGAGTTTCCAGCCGGTACACGTTCCTACCCACCTCCCGAATTGTGGAGGCCATGCGGTCAGAGGGATGGAAACCCATCGAGGCCCGGCAGTCCCGCCCGCGCCTGGAGGCCCGCAGGGGATACCAGCTTCACCAGGTCCGATTCCAACGCAGGGACCAGGTTGCCGAGGTTGGCGAGTTCGCGCCGGAAGTGATCCTGCTGAACTCGCATGACCGGAGCAGCGGCTACGAGCTCCGCGCCGGTATGTTCCGGTTCATTTGCCGCAATGGCCTGCTAGTGGCCGACAGTTTGATCCCGGCCATCCACGTCAGGCACACTGGCCAGGAACTGGGCCGGATCATCGAGGCCAGCTCCACCATACTTGGCCAGCTTCCCCGTATCGCGGAGAGGGTTGCCAGCTTCCGAGAGCGTCACCTTACCGACGCGGAGGCCCATCAGTTTGCATCCCAGGCGTTAGCCCTGCGCTACACCGACCCCGCGCTGTCGCCCATCTGGTCTGACCAGTTGCTGGAGCCCCGCCGCCACGAGGATGTCGGTAGCGACCTCTGGGCAGTGACCAATAGGTGCCAAGAGAACCTCCTGCGGGGTGGAATGAGGGGTACCAGCAGGGCCAACCGCAACGGCAAGCCCTTCCGACCCATGCGTGCCATCCGGGGCCTCGCTTCCAACGTGGACATAAACCTTGGCATCTGGGCACTGGCAGAAACCTTCCGCAACTGAGCGGCTTGAACCAAGGGCGGGGTCAAGTGGCCCCGCCTCCTTTTATGCGTATAGCGGTTTCAAAAACCGTTGCCATTTTGAGCCGCCAGAGGGTTCTACCGCCACCCTCTGGACTCCGGCGGGGTGTGGCTCAATTTTGAGCCACGAAACGGGTATTGAACCACATTTTTTAGCTAATCGGGCGCTCTAGGAGGCAGTCCGTACCCATGGAAAACGCAAGTAAACCCAATATTTGCAGGGATTTAACCATCTTTGGCGGTACTTGGCGATTTTGAGCAAAACGACCCACAGCCGGCCCTAACGGTTTAGCAAACCGCCGCCTTCAGCCACTCGGCCATCTCTCCAAACCATTCATGTAAAACAGCTTATATTCGATTACCGCTGTTCCAGAACTTGATCGTGCGACGATTGCGCGATTGGTGACATCTTCATGGCTCGCAAGAAAGTCGCCAAAGCCAACCGCAAACGCACATGGCCCAATGTCTATACTTGAGTTCACCGCAGCGGTCAAGCCTGCCATCTCGTCGACTTCGGGTTTTGGATCCTGTCGCCGCTGGGTTATGGTTCAATTTCTTCACCCGCCGATAATGGAGAGCCTCGAGCAGTTTGACGACCCGGCTTCAGGATTTCTTCGCCGACCACTCGTTAAGGAACGTCAGTACCTTCTTCGGGTCGTGATGGTCGCCTTGCTCCAATTTGCCCGAATCCTGTGTGGTTAGCGCTTTCCCGTCCGCATCCAGAATGACGATGACCGGCAGGCCAAACCGCGTGGGATTTCCGTACTTCTTGTTCGTGTCGCCGTTGTGGCCTTTGTTCACATCGACCAGCACAATGATGTAAGCCTCCTTGAGCTTGGCGGCGATGTCTGCGTCGGTCTGGCACAGCTTGTGAAGCTTGTGGCACCAGCCACACCAGTTCGCCCCGAACTGTAACAGCACCCGCTTGTCTTCTTTCTTCGCCACGGACAGCGCATCGGCGATTTGCTTCGCGGCATCGGCGTTCTCGTCGTAGATGGCCGGGCGCGAGGTCTTGGTGGTGGCATCCGCGCCGAAAGCGGGAGACCAAAAACTCTGAACGAGTAGGGCGGCGGTGCCGAGGATAAAGAGAATGCGTGTTTTCATAGCCGAACCGAATCTAATCCGCCTCGCAAAGGATGACAATGGTGGAGCCGGCTTTAGACAAAGCGTCCATCGCCGAACGGGACGCGCTGGCTTAAATGCTCCTGCGATGTTAAGGAAAGTGCCCTCGACAAGTCCTCCCAGCAGGGAGCAGGCTGCCTCCACGGTCAGTCATCGAAGCACGAAAGTTATCTGCGCCGCGTGACACGGCAACCTCAGGATTTGCAATTCGACACCGCCCGACGGGTTTGATATGAAGCTGCTTGTGCGTTCGGAGATACTCAAAGACGTCACGCGTATGGTGGTGAAGCTGGGCACCGGAGTTCTGACGGACAGCCGGAAACAGCCGGACCGTGCCCAAATGGAGCAGTTGGTGGCGCAAATTGCAGAGCAGCGACAGGCAGGCAAGGAGATTGTGTTGGTCTCCTCCGGTGCGGTGGGCGCGGGCATGGGTGCGCTGGGCTACGAAAAGCGCCCCAGCGAACTCGCGGAATTGCAGGCCTGCGCAGCAGTAGGCCAATCGCGGCTCATGGCGATTTACGAAAAGCTGTTCGGCGAGCATGGCCTGGTGGTCGCCCAAATACTGCTCACGCATGACGACCTGGAACACCACGAACGCCATCTTAATGCTCGCAGCACGCTGGTAACGCTGCTCAGCCATGGCGTCGTCCCGATCATCAACGAAAATGACGTCGTCTCCTTTACCGAATTGAAGTTCGGGGACAACGACCGACTCTCGGCGTTGGTGGCGTCGCTCTTACCGGCGGATTTACTGCTCGTTCTGACCACCGTTGATGGAATGCTCGAGAACTTTGGGAAAGCTAATCCCCGTACGATGTCGGTCATCGAGCGCGTGGACGAAGCGCTGGAAAGAGCCGCAGGCGGTACCACCAGTGCGACCGCTGTGGGGGGGATGGCCTCGAAGATTCAGGCGGCCAAGATTGCCATGCGGTCCGGCATTCCGCTTGTTATCGCGTCCGGTCGGAAAAAGAGAGTCATCGCCCGGGTAGTGGCGGGCGAGGAAGAAGGCACGTTATTTGTTCCCCAGCCGACGCGGCTGCGAGGTCGGAAGCGATGGATTGCCTTCTTCCACCGTCCCAAGGGAGTGTTGTTTGTGGATGCGGGTGCCAGGAAGGCATTGCGCGAGGGAGGGAAG
>Ga0209697_10007916_pt1 | contig 12237 bp, 11 predicted proteins | sample AliMusrvi5mmetaG_FD_184115 | JGI IMG/M metagenome (GOLD analysis project Ga0209697, IMG submission 184115) | Freshwater lake bacterial and archeal communities from Alinen Mustajarvi, Finland, to study Microbial Dark Matter (Phase II) - Alinen... | ecosystem: Environmental > Aquatic > Freshwater... | reverse complement strand
CGAGCCAGCCGAGCAGCGACTGGAATTCCGCCTCTGTCATGGAACACCTCCGTCAATTTGAGGAGTCCATGTGTATCAGAATCAACGATACGTGTCAAGGCATCAACACGTTCTTTGAACAGAGCGTATTGAAGCCTGTTGGACGACCTTTGCTTCCCTTTTGGCAACAGAAGGGTCGACCCCTGATGCGAGCAACTTGCGCGCGGCCTCGCTGCCTTCGCGAGCTTCGGCCAAGGGTATTGTCGGGTATGATCCGAGCGCGAGTCGTTTCTCTTTTCCGCCGTAGCGGTATTTGAGTCTCCAGTGCTTTCCGCCAGCGGGTGAGATTTCAAGGTAGAGGCCGCCGCCATCGAAGAGTCGTATCGGCTTTGGCCCAGGCTTGGCGTTTCTAATTGCGATGTTGGTTAACTTACTCGCCATGGCCGGATCCTCCTTGTAAGAGGGAAGTGAGCAAATTGTTAATGGTTGCAGCCTCTCCAGTCGAAAGTCGAAGCGCCTGCCGACCTTTCCATAATTCGATCATGCCTTCCGGGTAGACGGTGACTTTGAGGCGACTTCCGTTGGCTGCCGCCCGTAGCTCTGCCGCTTCAAGCAAAGCCGCTTCGCTTGCCAACTGCTTCTCTTGACGTTTTATGGATGATGGGTCGATTCCTTGGGCTACGAGACGCCTGGCGTGGTCACGGCGTTTCCGAGCTTGCTCAAGCGATACACTGGGACAAACACCGAGGGAGATGCGTTTCTCTCTGCCGTCGATCCTGTACTTGAGCCGCCAGTAGCGGCTCCCATTTGGCGACACCTCCAGGTACATCCCACCGCCGTCGAACAAACGGTAGGCCTTTTCGGCAGGCCTCGCGTTGCGGATCAACTCTTGGGTCAATTTGTCAGGCATGCTGCCTCCCCTACGCCAGCGCCATCTGCCAGCGCTATGCCCCCACGGGGCAATCTCCGGATACTATGCCCCCGAATAATGCCCCAAAAAGAATGGCTGCCCATGGACGTGCGTACACGTACCTGGACTAGAAGTCTAGGATTACCAAGGCTTATTGAGCGGTTTTGGGCTTTGGTGGACTTGTCTGGAAGGGGTGATGGCGGAGAGGGTGTCAGTCGAATTGTTCGCATAATAGCCAGATAATAAAGACCTTATTTGTCAGCTTCACTGTGAGAGTGCCCCCAGATGTGCCCCCGAATGTTGGGCTTGCAACTGGAGGAACCTGGACTACGGTTCGAATGCAAAGTAGAATGTAAGCTGTGCGTTCTGAAGTCAAATTCGCAGGGGGGAGTACATGGGGATAAATGTCATCAAAAAAGGTGATGATGTAATTAAAAAACGTTTCAGGGAAGATGAGATTATTTCTGGCGTGGCTATCCTTGCACGATGGTCGTGGGTGTCAGAAGAATATTTGATTGCTACTATTGATAGCAATGAAATCATGCCTTATTACGTTACTGAAAGAGCTACGTCCAGTGATGGAAGCTTGTTCTATATATGTTATGGCGGCGTTTACTTGACTGAAGGTTCAACAGTAAATAAATTTTCGTATGATTTCAAAAAAACAGTATTTGAAGTTTGTCAAGTAGAAGCAATTGAAAAGAAATGTCCAGAATTGACCTGTGCAATAGAATATGTTGCCGGAGATGACTTTGATAAGATTAAGAGGCCACAACCTACATTTTCTGTTCTTTATTCTACGCTTGATAATGCTGGAGTAGCTCGTCTAGAACGTGGTAAGATTGTTAAAACTGCAGAAATGTGGGGGCGGTATCTTGAATCTTCAGTTCGACTTACGGCATATGTAATTGAAAAATGCAATGCTGGGCATGAGCCGTTCACAAAAGGTGAACTTGATGAGGCGTGTAGAGAATTGCAGATTTCAACATTGACAGAAGCGGCGATGCGTATATTCCGGCGTTCTGTTCCTGAAAAGTATATCAACTTTGGAGGAAGACCCCCGAAATCCTAAAACCTCTGAATTACTTGTGAGGCCTTGATGCCTCTAGCTTTGTGGCCGCAACCTGTCCAATAATTCGTGGACAAGGGCGGCCACAAGTTTTTCATATGTTTTAGACATGCTCGTCAATGATTCCATAATTTTCATCATTATTCCAAAAGCTTACATGCCTCCATAACAAAACTTATGGAGGCTTTGCTCATGACCAAACTCGACCCAAACGGACTCTACCGCATCAAGTCCATCGTACGCACCCCCGGTGCGGGGACCCCTCTCATCGACATTGCCCCCTCCACCTGGTGGGCTGGCGTCAAAGACGGACGCTTCCCGAAGCCCGTCCACTTGGGGAAGCGCACCACTTGCTGGCGCGGCTCTGACCTGCTTGCCTTCATCAATGGGCAGGAAGAGGGGGACGTCAAATGCTAAATGCGGCACTCGCTTTGGCCGCCAAGGGCTGGCCAGTCTTCCCTTGTGAGGGTAAACGCCCCCTCGTGCCTGGTGGCTTTCACGCTGGGACGACCGATGAGGTCCAGATTCGTGGTTGGTGGGCCCAGTGGCCTGATGCCAATATCGGCCTCTGCACTGGTTCCGACTTCTGGGCTCTTGACGTCGATAGCCCCCATGGCACCACCTCGCTCGCCAAGCTCGAAGCCGAATACGGCGCTTTGCCGAGCACGCTTGAACAGCGTACCGGCGGTGGAGGCCGTCACCTGCTCTTCAAGATGCCTCACGGTGTCACCATCAAGAACAGCGTCAGCAAGGTGGCAACCGGTATCGATGTCCGGGGCAAGGGGGGCTACATCATCGTTGCTCCGAGCAAGCACGCGAGCGGTAGAAGCTACGAGTGGGTCGACGAAGAGTGCCCCATCGTCGCCGCTCCTTTGTGGCTCCTGTTGCTCGTGATGTTCGGCGAGGCTCTCCAGGCTGGCATTCTTGCACTTGCCACCATGGTGGAGCAGGCGCAGGAAGGCACCCGGAATGACACGCTGAACAAAGCGGCGTTTCACGCCGGGCAACTGTCCACCGCTGGTGAGCGGGAAGTTGCGGTGCTGGCGCTTCGTTTCGCCGCCAGTGCGGTCGGCCTTCCAGCTGAAGAGGCGGAGAAGACGATTGCAAGCGGTGTCAACGCTGGGTCGCGCGCGGAACCTCTAGCCGTGTTGCAATATGGTCCGCTTCGGGTGGTGACGCATAGCGAACTCGCCGCGATGGACGTTCCGAAGCCTGTTCTCCTTCTCGACCCTATCATCAGCGAAAGGGGGCTCACCATGCTGTTCGCGGCGCGCGGCATCGGCAAGACGTGGGTGGCACTCTGCATCGCCGTCGCCCTCGCGTGCGGCCGTATGGCGTTGGGACGGTGGTCCGCGCCTGCACCAAGAAAAGTGCTCTATGTTGATGGAGAGATGTCACTCAACATGCTTAAGGAACGCCTCTCGGCGTTGTACCCTGAGGGCAACCCGGAACTCGTTCCGGATGGCAACCTGCGCATCGTCTCCCCGGAACTGCAAGGCGGTCCGATGCCGAATCTTGCGACACGGGAAGGTCAGCTCGCGCTCGCTCCGCACATCGAAGGTGTTGACTTGGTTATCGTCGACAACCTCGCAACGCTCGCCATCAACGGGTCAGAAAACGATGCAGATGCGTGGCGGCCAGTTCAGGCATGGCTGCTTGAACTCCGCCGCAAAGGGAAGGCCGTGCTTCTGGTTCATCACGCGGGCAAAAGCGGTGGACAGCGGGGCAGTTCTGCTAAAGAAGACATCCTCGATGTTGTCATCAACTTGAAGCGCCCGGACGACTACAAGGCAGACGAAGGCGCCCGCTTTGTGGTCGATTTCACTAAAGCGCGTGGAATCTACGGCGATGACGCCAAGGCATTTGAAGCCGCACTGGTAGCCGGAGAACAGGGGGCAACTTGGTCTATCTCGTTCCCTGACGACGGCGACGAAACGGTCCAGCAGGTTCTTGCCCTTCATCAGGCTGGAAAGAGCTTCCGGGAGATTGAAACCGAAACCGGCGTCTCGAAATCAAGAGCCGAACGCATCTGCAAAAAGCGGTAATGTTACTTGCCCCGCCCCACTTTTCAGTTAGCGTGGGGCGGGGCACCGGCACGACACAGGAAACAGAGAGGAGACTATGCACGATTCAATCAGGTTCATCCGCGAGTGCAAAATTCTGCTCAATGGACGTATCCTTGAGCGGCTTGCCGAGGAAGGCGCGCCAGACCTCGATGAGCATTTTCGTGACTTCATCGATTTTGCTCTTGAACAGCCGTTTTCATCGTCCGAGCGGTATTGTCTGAAGTTCGCGCTCTCGCTGTGGGATACGGGATTTGACATTTGTCTCTATGACCTCAAGGGCATTGTGCATGACCGCGAGACACTTGACCTGATGGCTCATTTCATTCGGCGTTAGTTGAACAAGTATTTGCTGTCCCATGTCCCACGCCCTATGGGTGTGGGACGTGGGACAGCAATATTTTGAACTTTTGTGGTACTCGTTGTGGTATCGAATTTTTTGATTTTGTCTGTCCCCCGGTTTGTTTGCGTGGTTTCCTGCCACGCCAAACAAACCGGGGCGTGACAATGAAGGTCAGCCAAAAAACTTCGACATTGTAGGCCGGGGCACTTGCGTTTAACTTTTTGCGGGTGCTACGCTGAAGCGCATATGCACGTTTCCTTTTTCCTTGCGGCTATGATGGCGGAGTTCGAGGTGTTGACGCGTCGCGGCAGTCTTCCACCTCAACGGACTGAAAAGCTTGCTAGACGAGCCCTCGCCTAGCCGCACCCCAAAACAGTACCTGCTCTTGCAGGCGTTGGACGACTTTCCACCGTTCAAGACCATGCGATTTCACGCGTGGTCTCACCTTCCACGAACGGAAGGCCGGAATGTGGCAGATTGCGAACCTGCCAAGATTTAACTTTTAGGAAAGGAAGTGCAAGATGGCCAGGAGTCTCGTCTCTCAAATGAAGAGCGTCTGGAGCGCGTCGCAGATCTTGGCGGCGGGTGCAAGCCGATTTGAAGAGAAGAGGACCGCTCGTACACAGCTCGCACGCCTCGGCAAAGGTGCCACCTCGGCGAGGATGGCAGAAAGCACGCGGATAACGAGCTATCGCGCATATGATTTGTATAAGGGCGTTAGCGTCGACTTCGCACGCTTCCTTGAGGCCAGCGGCGTCAAGCAAGTCGCCGACATCCGCCCGGCGCACGCGGAAGCGTTCCTGCGCGCCAAGATGGTTTCGGGTGCATCTTGCAATACCATGCGGACTATTGCCGCCGCGCTCGGCAAGCTTGATGCCGCGCTGTCGCGATGTCCGAAGAAAATGCACATACCCGCCGAAGTCTGCCTCAAGGATGGCATCGAAGCAGCGCGTCGGGACTTCAACGCGACGGCTCCTCGCCTTGATACCACGCGACGCGCCTACGCAGGCCCTGCGCGCCTGGTGGAGACAGTCAAGGTGTCCGCTCACCGTCTCGCTGCAGAACTTCAATTCAAGGCCGGTTTTCGGATTTCAGAAGTGCAGGGCATCACGAGAGCCGACTTGCTCGGCGTGATGCGTGACCCTGTCACAGGAGCCCTTGCAGGACGCGTCCACGTCCATGGGAAGGGTGGCTTTGAGCGTGTCCAGTTCGTGCCCCTTGCAACATACCGCGTCCTGCAAGAGGCGCTGGCGAAGGACGTGAATGCCCTGCGCTTCGGGTATGGCTCGTATCTTCGCGCACTGCGGTCAGCCTGTCACGTAACCGGCGAGGCCTACTCCGGCTCCCATGGATTGAGGCACAACTACATTCAAGCATTCGTTCTGTCGGCGGCAGAATCGGGCAACCTCTCGATGCGCGGGATTCAGCGCGAGGCGATGGAGCGCGTGGGGCATCACCGTGAGAGTGAACTCGCAACGTACTTCCGGTGACAAAATGAAAATACATGCACTGCCAGAGGCCGAAGAACGCGACCGCGCAAGAACCTTCAAGCGCTCCCACAAGGCGCGCCGCCAAACGGTGCGGGACAGGATTCGGGAATTGTGGCCGGTGGTGCGGCTCCTGCGGCGCGAAGGGTGGTCGTGGCGGATGCTTCCTGCGTACTTTCACGACTTCTACGGGCTACCCAAAACTTCGCATGTCGCTTTTGTTCTAATCGCACGAGAGAAGGGCGACGTGGTTTACCGGCCACGCAAAAGCACCACCGGCGCGCCCTAGCCCCCCGCGCACCCCCACTCGTGGCTCTTGCATTCACTCATCAGCACGAGCTCGCAGACAACCGTTTTCTTGTCTCCCACCTCGATTTCAAAGGTTCCAGCGCCTGTGGTTCTGCCCTGCTGGTAGTGGTCGGACATCATCTGCAAGAGATTCTTCTTGTACTCTGTGTCGAGGTTACCCGCGAGCTGGTCGCCCTTCGTCTCGATGACGAAAATCTTCTCCTCGTGTTCGCTCTGGGCGCAGGCGAAAATGAAGTCCGGGTAGACCTTGTTGCGCCGCCAACCTTGAACGGCATAATGCCCTGCCTTGGCTACATTCCGATGCCACCACTTCAGGGCGTCTTGTTCTTCGAGATAGCAGGCAAACTCCGCTTCATCTCGGTTGAAGTCATCTTGGTAAGCCGGAGCAAAGAGGCTCTTGGCAATTGGGTCTCCTGAGTCCTTTAGAAGCTTTGGTGCTTTCACCCCTCGGTTGGTCTCCAATTCAAATGGCATGCTCCAGTTCAATTTGCGGTCATCCATCCGAAGACGGAACTGGATACGCTGGGCGGCCACGTCAGAAATGAATTTTTCTTCCGCAAGGGAGTCTCGTTGCTTTGCCAAATAGCTTCGGAGCCTTTCGATAATGAGGCTCGACAATTTGTTGATCAAGTCGGCGTCGAAGCCATTTTCAACCAAACCGCCCACCAATTTTCCAATCATCTGCCGGGCAATCCACGGGTTGGGCACGATGTCTGAAACCATGCGGGTTGCTTGAACCGGGTCGAATTGCGTGAAATCGTCGGTGTCTTGGACTGGTGCCGTCGTGAAATATTCCTCTCCGGTGCCGTCTGACAGGCCAATCCTTGTTCTGTGCCCTTGGGGCGTACTTGCCGTGCGCGGGACTTTTGCCGCCAGCAAGGACATGTCTACACTGGTCCAGTCGATGCGCGCCAATACGTCCAGCTCGTAGTCCAACGGGCGAAGCGTCCCGGCTTCCTGCCAGAGAACCCGTGGAAGGAAAATGTGTGTTTCCTTAAAAGCTGGCCGTCGTGGAAGCCGCCTTGTTTCCAGACTCTCACCCTCTGCCTCATCCTTGCCCTTGACGACGACGGCCAAGTCAGCAAGGCCATCGCTCTCCAATCCTTTTTTGATGCCTTCGACGACATCTCTTGTCTTTTCATGCAGGCAAAAAATGTGGCACTCGTCTAACGCCTGAATGCCTGTCTTGGCCGCTTGCGGTTGACGCAGAATGCGCCCGACCAGCTGGGTCATGGCGGGCATGTTGCGGCTGGCCGCGAGGGAGCACAGCACGTAGGCGAATGGGCAATCCCAACCTTCTTGAAGCGCCTGCTTCGTGATGATGACGCGGACCTGGCAGGAAGGGGCAAGCAGGTCTTGGTTTTCCGGTGTATTCAGGTCGTTTTGAGTCGATGTCTTGATGGCGATTTGTCCTTCGGTCAAGCCGAGGGTGAGCAGGAAGTCACGGACATCGGCAGCGTGGATGTACCCTGCATCACGCTGGTCGTCTCCGGTGCGCTCTACCTGCACCAGCATGATTGGCCGGATATAGCGCCCCGTGTCTGCGCCGAGGCCTTCCGCCGTGGCCTGCAGCTGGTCGAGCTGGTCCAAGCTTTCCCGAAGGCAATTCCGCCAATCATCGCCGGGGTTCACTTTCACGTTCAGGGGGACTTTTATCATCTCCTCTTTGGCGAGAGCGGTTCCGGAAACGTCCACAAGCCAATTCGCGAGGCGAGGCGGGTCGTCCTTTGGCCGGTCCTTGGGCGTTGCGGAAAGCTCAAGAACAAAGCTCGGATTGAAGCCGAAAATAGTGTTCAGGGCGAGAGTAGAATATGCCTTCTGCCCTTCATCGACGATGACAATGGGCCGGATGAGGCGCAGGACGTTGCCAAGGCTATCCTTGATAATGACGGGCGCGGCCCAGTCTTTGTAGGCGTCCAAGTTGGCGATTTCGGTGACCAGAAGCTTGTGCCCTTCCACGTCGGACTCGTGCGGGAAGAAACCATGCACATTGCCACGCTCCCGGAAGACCTTGAGCGTTTCTTTCGTCTCCCTGTTGGCAGACTGGAGCATGAGGAGCATCACGCACAGGTTGGCATCGACATCCCGCTTGTCGAGCGGGCTATTCTTCTCAAGGATTTTCACCCTGCCGCCCGTGGTCCGGTCCAGCATCTGCCGGTAGGGGTGCCCTTGGTCCTTCAACTGCTTGAGGGTCTGGCTGTAGATGGCCTCATTCGGAACCACCCAGAGGGCCAAGCCGCTCTGACGCCCAAGGTACTTCAGCAATAAGTTGGACAGGCAGTTGACCGCGAGGACCGTTTTCCCGCCGCCGGTCGGGATTTTGAGGCAGACAGCCGGGACATACCGCCCGATAGCATCCGTGCGGGAACTATATGGGACGTGAGCCCGCAGAGGGGGAAGCTGGCCCATGTTGCGAAGCGCATCCCATGCCTTTTGGGGAAAGTCGGGTATAGGACGAAGCAAGTCTGGGTCTGCCTCTTCCTTGTTCCTCTCTATGATTTTGATGGCCTTTGCCCGTTGAACAACAAGCAACTCAAGGAAGCGGTCGAAGGTTTCCAGCACATCCTGCTGGTAGTCTTTGAGTTCCATGACTACGCCTGCTCACGACGGTAGAGCGCGTAGGGCAACTGCGCGAACTCGACCCGTTTGTCCAAGAGAGCCTTGTTCGGGACGAATTTTGCTGGAGCAAAGACCAGGTGCTTCTTGCCGTCCGTCTTTGATTTGGAAATCTTCTCGGCGCGGGAGAGCGTAAGGGCGCTGTCGCCGGACTTGAGGAAGTCCAACTCTGGCTTGTAGATGAGCCACACATGATAGGCACTGCTCTCGCCAAGGTAAAAATCGGTCGGCACGGCCTGCCCTTCCGGCAGGGCCTCGCCTGTGGCCGTATGGAAGACCCAGCCGCCAAGAGCGGTGTAGTCTGGCAGGTTCTCCCCGTTCAGCAGGGCGTCCATGTTGAAGGGCTCGCCCATGGTGCAGTAGGTGAAGGAGCCGCCAAGTGCGGGCATGTTTTCTGCGACGTCCGTTTCTCCAGAAACAATGAGTTCGCCATCTTTGATTTCTTTGTTAATTCGGTCGAACTTTCCGCCGTAGAGCATTTCCAGCCCGGTGATTTTTTGCATGATATCTTGAGATTTCTTAAATCTCGTCCACGTAATCCGTTCGCGGAGCAGTTCCTTCTTCGAAGTACTTACGCATGGATATCCGTTCATTACCCGACGGACGCGCTCGGCGGTTAACTTGTCCGCATATGGCTCACCTTCGATGAGGATAAAGCGCCTTTCACCTCCATCTTCAGCATTCAGCTCCAATGCGGCATGGGCGGTGGTGCCAGACCCTGCAAAGCTATCTAATACCAAAGATTGCTCGTCTGTGGCTAATGATAGAATCCTTTTTATCAAGCGAACAGGTTTTGGCGTGTCAAACGGTGTAGAGTCTTCAGAAAAAATTTCTCGGATAAGTTTTTTGGCTTCATCGTTATGCCCTGATTCTCTATAATCCCACCAGGTTCCATTAATGACTCCTTTCACTTCAGCAAGAAAACGTTTGTAGGCGGGGGTTGTGTTCTCGCCATTCTCCCCCCACCAAACACGATTCTCACGAACATTTTTTTCATGCCTTGCTTTGCTATAGCGCCACACAGAAGCCTTGTTTGGCCAAATCTCTTCACCTGTCTTTGGGTTTGTTATCGCGTAGTAAAGATTTGGACGTTGTTCAGCAGTCTTATTGCAGAGATAGTTGTCTGTTCGCCAAAGGCCACGAGGGTCTTTGTCGGGGTTTTTGTATAGCTTGTTCTGCTCTTCTGTGCGTTCAAGGCGATTGAGGATTGAAATTGGCTTATGTGTTACTGGGCTTGTCCTGTTATTCCCGTAGCATATGATGTAGTCATGCAAAGATGAAAAATCTACAGCGTCGCTAGATGGAGAGTATCGTTTCTGCCAGCAAACTGTCGTTACGAAATTGTCTTCCCCGAAAATCTCATCCAGCATTTCACGTGCCCTACTGAATTCTGTGTCATCAATTGTCATCCAGAATGAGCCATTTTCTGATAATAGTTCTCGAAGCAAATGTAATCTTGGCCACATCATCGCCAGCCACTTGTCATGGCGAAGCATGTCCTCTTTGTTCACCGGATTATTGGAAAGCCATTCCTTCATGATTGGGCTATTCACGTTGTCATTGTAGCACCACCCCTCATTCCCCGTGTTGTACGGCGGGTCTATGATGATACAGTCGACTCGCCCTGCGTATTGGGGCAGAAGGGCTTTCAGCGCGTGCAAGTTGTCACCATGGACGATGAGGTTCCCGTTGAGGTCGACCTCTCCGACGGATTTTTCAGCATCGGGCAGAAGGGGGCGGTAAGGCACCGTGAGGTGATGATTGAAGACGAATTCTTTCCCTTTGAAAATCAATTCGGGCATGGACGGCCTCGCTTTATTGCTTCCCTGCCTTCTTGGGCGGGGCGCTCGTTCTTGTCGTGTGTGCGTCGCTAACGCATGGTCGTAACGGGTTTTCTACACTTGGGCTACCTGCGCACCGGGTAAACGTCAAGCGTGGTGGAATGCCGCCGGTGGGGTGCAGTCGGCATTGATGTTGCCAGCTCTCAATTCGTCGAGGTGGTCGGCCCAAGCCTGCATGAGCACTTTTCGTTGCCGAAGGTATTTGGCGAAGTCGTAAGCGCGCTGGGTTTTGCTCCCTTTGGAGTGGGCGAGCTGCACGTTCAGATGGTCTTTGTCCCAGTCATTGAGGGCAAGGGTCGTGAATGCCTGCGACCGGAAGCCGTGCCCGGTCATCTCCTTGCTCGTGTAGCCGAGGCGGCGCAACGCGGCGTTCACTGTGTTCTCTGACATGCACCGGGTTTTGGTGCGTGCTCCGGGGAAGGCGTACGTCCATTGGCCTGTCAGCTGGTGCAGTTCGCGGAGAATTGCAAGTGCCTGCCTAGACAGAGGTACAAGGTGCGTTGCTCCCATTTTCATTCTTCTCTCCGGTATGGTCCAGAGGGCCTTGTCGAAGTTGACTTCTGACCATTCCATGCCCCGGAGTTCCCCTGGTCTTACAAAGGTCAGGGGGGCGAGTTTGAGAGCACAACAAACGACAAATGTACCTTGATAGTTGTCAATATCGCGGAGAAGTGCGCCAATTCCTTTCGGGTCGTGGATGCTGGCAAAGTGATTCTCTCGGACCGGCGGGACTGAGCCTCGGAGGACTTCGGCGGGGTTGGTGGTGAGCCTCCCCGTGGCAATGGCGTAGCGGAATATTTGGTTGCACTTTTGTATTTGGCGGCGTGCTGTTTCAATCGCACCACGCTTTACCATCCGCTCAATCACTATGTTGAGCTCGCGGGTTGTGATTTCCCTGATAGGCCGGTTGCCGATGAACGGGTAAATGTTGAGTTCAAGACGGCGTAAGATATCATCGGCGGAGCTTTGAGACAGCTTGCCCTTGTACTTCCCAAACCACTCGTTGGCGACAACCAAAAAGGTTTCGGAGTTGGCAACAATCTCTGCCTGCACCGCTTTCTTTGCCGCAGACGGGTCTTCGCCATGCGCCAACAGTTTGCGCGCATCGTCCCGGCGCTCACGTGCTTCTGCAAGTGTGATGGTGGGGTAAATGCCCAGGGCGAGGCGTTTCTCTTTGCCGCCGAAGCGGTATTTCAACCGCCACAGCTTGCTTCCTGACGGTGAAATTTCAAGGTAGAGGCCACCACCGTCAAACAGCCTTTTCGCTTTTGGGCCAGACTTGGCGTTGCGAATGGCGACATCAGTAAGCTTGCTGGGCACGGGGGCATCCTCCGGTTGTTGTGGAAGAGTTCTGCTCCGATGCCCCCACCGATGCCCCCAAATGGGGCTAGATGTCAATAGGTGAACCTAGACAAACCTGGGCTAGTTTGTTTGTTAAACTAGCGTATTTCCTTGAAGAATAGACAAATGTGGAGGACTGTGGATTTTAAGACTGGCGGAGAGGGTGGGATTCGAACCCACGTACGGATTATTAGTCCGTAACCCGATTTCGAGTCGGGCGCGTTACGGCCGCTTCGCTACCTCTCCGCACTTGAGAAGGCGGGTGTGATGCCGTTTCGA
>Ga0209697_10007910_pt1 | contig 12242 bp, 3 predicted proteins | sample AliMusrvi5mmetaG_FD_184115 | JGI IMG/M metagenome (GOLD analysis project Ga0209697, IMG submission 184115) | Freshwater lake bacterial and archeal communities from Alinen Mustajarvi, Finland, to study Microbial Dark Matter (Phase II) - Alinen... | ecosystem: Environmental > Aquatic > Freshwater... | reverse complement strand
ATCCACTTCCTGATAGAACTCGCGCCGCCGCACCAGCCGGCCCTCGTAATGGCGCAGGTCGGCCAAGCGCCCTTCGTGGCGCAGCCAACGTTTCACGCCTTCCTCCGCGACGACGTTGGCGAGCGACTCGTTGAATACGGTGTCGCCGCTATGGAACACCTTGCGGTGGGTCAGCTCGTGGAAAATCGTTTCCGCCAGATCGATGTCCGGATAATCGACGAAGGTGTTGAGCACCGGATCGTGAAACCAGCCGAGGGTCGAGTAAGCGTCCACGGGGCCGACCAAGACTTCGTAGCCCTGCTGGCGAAGCTGGGCGGCAAGTGCGTTGCTATCCTGTTCGCGGAAATAACCGCGGTAGTCCATTTCCCCGATGGCGGGGTAAGACCAGGTCTTGGGTTTCAAGGAGAATTCCGGCGCGGCATAGACGACCCACACGACGTGCTTGCGCCCGAGGTCGGCATACTTGCCATAACTCTGATTGCCGGGAAGTGATAGATTCGCGCTGGCAAAGCGCCGGATCCGCTCCACCCCCTCGAGTTGGCGGCGCAGCGTGGGCGAGGTGGCCGCATCGGCCATGACCTGGTTGTTAGGCCGACTCTTGCGCAGGATCTCGAGTTGTCCGTCCACGGCTTGGCCGTAAAACCGCAGCGTCTCACACGAAGGCAGCAATACCAGCACCGCAAGCAGGGATCGAATCAGGGTCGAAAGTCGGAACATGGCATGGAGAAGTCTTCGGCCGCAGCATCGACCCGATTGCAGCGGATCACAAGCAATCCGCACGGATTTCCTCGCGGACGAGTCCAGCCTCTGGCGGCCCGCGGTTTTCTCATTGCTGCTGCCGCAGGCGGAAGAAGCGCCGCGGCTCCCCGGAGGCGGGATGGTGATAGACGCGCTCGGTGGCTGAGATTTCGACGGGATCGGTAATGCGCGCCCATGACGCCGGATCGGCGAGGTCGAGGGTTGTTTCGAGATTGGCACCGATCAATTCCAGCGGCCAGGCCAGATCAAGCAAGGTTCCGGGCGGGGCGTTCGCATCCGGGGTGCGGATAACGATCTGCACTCCGGAAAGATCGGAAGCCACCGGCTTCGAGTTGGGGTCGAGCGGGTCGGTGCCGGCGAGATACTCGTCAAGGTTGCTGAAGCCGTCGCCGTCAGCGTCGCCATTCGGATCGGTGATGCCGAAAATCTTCTCCCAGGCATCCGGAATCCCATTGTGATTGGCATCGGCAGGCGCCGGCGGCGCTACCGGCGGCGGAGCGGCAATGACATAAGTGGCGCTTCGCATCGGCGTGATGTCATCGACTCCCCCAAACGCGGAACCGGCATAGGCTTGAAACGTGGTTGTCGTCGCAATCTGCGGCGGCGCCGAGGGGTCGTAGTTGGTCCACGGCTGGTTGGAGTCGGTGCGATAGAGAATCGGCAAATCGGGGGTGACGCTGAGCCGCACGGTGAGCGTGACGCCCGCAGCGGGGTGATAGGTGCCGGGTTGGGGCGAAAAGCTCACCTCGCCGACCGGCGGGCCGACGGCAGGTGTGAGCGTGGCGGTGCTGGTGTCGCTGGCGGTTTGATTGACGTTAGGAAAATCACTGTCGAAGCCGCCGCCGAGATTCACCCCGGTGGGCGAGCCAAGTCCGAGAGTGCCGCCAAGCGAGCGCTGCGAGGTGACTTGAAGCACGCCGCTCTGGATCGTCGCGCTCACACTCCAATCGCCGGCTTGGAGCACTTGGAGCAAAGGTGCGTCCGGCGTGGCATTCGGATCCGCCGCATACACGAGCACGTTGGCGCGACGCGACGCGCGGGGTGAGCCGGGCAGCGAGCCACTCGCGACGAGCGTGTGCTGGGTGCCGTCGAAATTCCAGCGTTGCCAGCCGGTGGAACTGCCGTGGCCGCCATTCGCACCGTTGAGCAGCAGGAAGTGGCCGCCGCCGAGCGCTCCGGCCAGAGAGAATTGCATTCCGCTTGGGGCGGTGAGGGACTCGCGCGGCACCGGTGGGTTGATGCCGTCGAAATCGTAGATGCCCGCCGTGCTGCCGTCGTCAAAGATGACGAGCAGTTGCGCACCAACCGGCTTTGGAATGACGATGATCTCAGCGATGGGCGTGTTAAGATCGAAGGTGCTGTCGCTGCCAAAGATGAAACCAAAATGGCCGGAGCCCACTTGAACGACCGGGCTGACCTGCAGCGTCGAATTTCCAGGGGAATAGAACAGGAATTCCGTAAGACCGTTGTTCGCAAAATCGCCCGCCACCCAGGTGGCATCGGCCGCGAGCGACGTCACGCTTGGCCCGCCATCGAGCGGACTGTATGGACGCGTGATGAATTGACTGCCGCCTTGAACCGGCTGCATCGCCGCGAGCATCCACGGCTCCGTGTCTGAGAACCGAGCGCGATTGCCGTGAAACAGCGGCGCCTCCAATGGCAGCATGTAGTTAGACGCGGCGCTCGTCCCGTCCCAATAGCTTCCGCCAAGCGCGCCGGTGCCGGGCGGATCATCCAGTTCCGTGGTGATCACCAGATCGTCGATGCCATCCGTGCCGAATTGGCCGCCAAAAATATCCAGCGCGACGACCAGGTTCGGGCCGACGCCGGGCGGTGCGGCGGAAGCTGGCGCGACGCTTCCGCTCGGCCACACCTGCACCCGGTTCCAGTGCGGTGAGGCGACAGCGAACCCCTGCGCATTGCTGGCCGCAGTGAAACTCCCCACCGTCAGCGAGGTCACTCTATCAAGCCCGACGGACACCGGATCTAGCCAGAGAAAGGTTCCGTCCGCTTGTTGCAGCGCGAGCTGGCGCACGCCGCTGAGCTTGTCCACGACGATCAAGTCCACGTTGCCATCGCCATCGGCATCGAGCGTCGAACTCAGTTCGGTTGGAGTTTCGTAGGTGAACGGCGCGGCGAGCAGCCGGCTGCACGCGGCCAGCATCGCACCAACAAGAAAGATGGAATTGTGATGTTTCATGGCGTTGCAGTGATGGTGACCTCGCCGCACGGAATCGTTTGGATCGGTTCGCCGAGGGAATTGAAACGCATCAACCAATAGCGGTAGCACGCAGCGGTGACGACCGGTTGGGTGTCCACGAGATAGAGTTCCAGCGTCCACATGGAATTTTGAAAATTTCTCCCGCGCCAACGGAAGAACGGATCCACCAGTTCGGTCCCGCTGTATAAGTCGTTCCCATACGGCCGCGATGCGATTTTGCTGACGAGCGGAGAGACTTGAATCACATCTCCCGACACCGCCGGGAACGCCGCGTTTGCCACCTGCTGGCGATACAGGACGCATGGCAGCAGTTTCTGCGCTGCGTCGGTGGCATGGCGGAAAAGCTGGGTGTTCGGATCCGTCCGCCCCGCAAACGGACTGATCCGCGGTTCGATGCCAAACACCACGCCGAGATTGCCAGTTCCGATGAATGTTGCAAAACTGAAATGCTCCGCCGAGGCGAAAGCCCCAGTGATCGAGCCCACGCGAATGCCAACCGGCGTCTCATTCGCTATCACCGTACCCGAATTGGAAAACGCCGGATCCGCAGCACCAAAATCAACGGCCGCGATCCCGCTGTTGAACGCGCCCACCGGCGGCAGCGGACGGGCGGGCCAGGCAATGTTAGGCGGTGGTGCCACCGGCGGCTGCCATTGGAAATCGAGGCTGCGGCTCGAGTCTCCCTGTTCGCCCCCAGAGCCCAGCGCGCGCAGCCAGACGGTGTACTTGAGATTGGGGTCCACGCTCATGGTGACGGAAAACTGCGGCCCCGCACCAAGGCTGCCGCCGACCTTTCCTGTTAGAAAACTTTCGTCCACGGGTGCCAGAATCTTCAGGGCCTGCTCGAATTTGCTAGTGACCTTGTGGACGCTCGGCAGCGTCGCCGTTCGCAAGGTGAGGTTCCTGATGGCCGAGATTCCCGAGCCCGAACCGGTTCCGCTCGATGGCTTCGCCGTTTTGAAAAACACTTCGAATCGATCGGCATGATCCGGCGGGCAAATCCACGACAGCGTCACCGTCGGCGCGGCGAGTGTGCCGGCGAAGTCCGCGGGTTTCGGCGTGAGCAGCACCGGCGTCGGTGGCTTGTCGCCGGTGAAGCGCAGCGAACCGAGCCGGCGGATTGCGCTCGGGCGGCCGCTTTCGTCTAGCAATTGCGTGAAATAATGCACGTGCCCGTTCGACACTGGCGGCGCCTGGTCCTCGAAGTTGAGCGTGGCTGCGCCTCCGCGCAATCCCTGCGCGATGAGCGTGAGCGGACCGTCTTCCACTCGGCGATAAACGCGATACTGTTCGGAGAGCGCGGGGAAGGGAAAGCTGAACTGCGGATGAAAAACCCGGCCTGTGTCCGGTGAGAATGTTAGATGCACGTCCGCCGGCCAGTCACCCGCGGGCGGACCGAGCGACGCCCATAACGGATCATTGGCGTGGTCGGCATCCTGCCGCTCGCCTTCGGAAATGGCACCCGCGAGGAAATGATAGAGCATGAACTGATTGCCCGTCGGAGCCACACCCGCCGCGCTGGAATCCGCCCAGGTACTCAGGAATCCGGTCGTCGATTCCGCGCGGCATTGCACGTCGAGCGTGTCCGACAGGGACGCCAGCGGCAGCGTCCACGAATACTCGACGGTTTCCTCATCCTCCGGAAAAACCAAGACAGTCTCCGGCACGACTTCCGCGGCACCGTCCATGACGTGAAGATGGGCCGCGATCACGCCGCGATTCCGCCGCGCGCATTGGGCGGTGAATTGCACAACCGAGGTGTCAAGCGGGTCGCTGGAAATCGTGTCGGCGGCGGGCAGGTCGTTGATGCAGGCGACGCGCAGACAGTCGAGCACGGGCGGGGCAATGTCACTGGCAGCCGGTGCCGGCGGCGCGCTTTGGTTGCGCAGCGCGCCGAAGACCGGCGGACTCAGCGCGGAGGTGAGGTCGCCGCAACCGGGCGGGCTTTGATGCACCGCACGCACGGCGAACCACCAAGTTTTCCCGACGTTGGTGAGGCCACCGCCATCGTCCGCGAAGTGCAGTGTTTGCTGCGCCGCAGCGGCCGGATCTACCACGCTCGCGACGCGGGCAATGGCTGTCGGGTGTGCCGGATCGATCGGATTGGCGGTCAGATCCAACAGTCCTTGCTGTGCCGCGGCGTGCGCCGCCAGGTCGTCACCACGGAATATCTCGTAGGTCGTCGTGACGGTCCCGTCGCCGGCGGCATTCGTCAGCCAAGTCACATCGAGAGACTGACTGGTTGCTAGCGTCCAGAGATTGGCAACCGCGAGGTGCGACGGCACATGCGGCGGGATGCGGCCGCAAACCGTCGCCGGCACCCCTGCGGAAACCATGCCCGGTTTACCCAAGGCATCGGCACCCGCCGCAAAATAGTAGTATTGCGCGCCTTCGGTTAGCGCCACGCCGCCCGCCGCATAGCGCCCGTTGTTGTCTGTTAGATAGAACGTTGTCGAATCGGCAACGAAATCCGCGACATCACTGGCGGCAAAAAGTTTTGGCGGAAAAACCGGACCGCCCACGCGCTTCACGTCGGCGGCATTGGCAAGCGAGAGCGCATCGAGCGCCGCACCGTCCGGCGGCGTGGTGTTAAACCCGTGGCTTTCGGCGAACGCGCGGCTCACCCGCCACACCACATCGCCGTGATGCCGCGTGCCCGCCTGCCGCAATTCCAACGGCGTGGCCCACCGCAATTTGATCGCCAAGTCGCCCGCCGCCGTCGTATCGGGCACCACCGCAAGCGGGCCGGGCGCGGGCAGCAGCGCGGGCTGCCCCGCTTTGAACGAAACCCGCGCGAGCACCGCGCCGTCGGTGCCAGCCGTCGTGCGCTCGCGAACTTCCAATGTCGTGTCGGCACCGACGGCCATCGCGAGCGGACCTGCCCACGCCGTGCCACGCACGAGGCGCACGGCTGGGTGCGCCAGGCCCAACATATCAAGCATCTGGCCGAGCGACGTGTCACCACTCGCGCGATTGAGCACGGCGGCAAGCCGCTGGTTGAGCGGCATCGGGGGCGGATCTATCGGCGTGGCCGTGCCGCTGCTGTCGAAGGAGTTGATGAGCAATCGGTGCAGGCCGATGACCTGGGCTTCCAGCGCGCCGATGTTATCGCCGAGGCTCGCCGCCCGCGCGAGCATGACGTTGACGACGGTCGGATCGGTGGTCGCGCCAACGACCCCCCGGAAGGTGAATGCCGCCGGCGCGTCGGGCGTGCCGGGCTTCACATACACACCGAACGCGTGCCCGTCGAGCAGCCCCGGCCGGTTAGGATCGAAGACAAGATAGGCCCACGGTCGGCCGCCGGCGTCGAGCGTCGTGGTTGCAACCGTCGCGACCAGCGGCGGCACGGGCTCGCCAGCGTGCGCCGCGACGCCACCTAACAGAAGACCGAGCGCGATGACGGCGCATCTCCGAGCCGGCTGTGTTATCGCGGTGCTTTTGGGTGTCGCTTGCATCGGTTAGAAATCGAGTGAGTTGACAAAGAAGAACCCCGGCGGTGGCGCAAAGGGCGGCGGCGTGTACTTGCCGGTGGCAGTGAAATGGAAATCCTGGCTGAAGGGACCCGCCGACGCGGTGAATTTCACGGCGATCACCCCGTTGATGCCGACCGGCGGCGTGAACAATGTCTTGGCGATGTCCGCCACATTGTCGGTTTGCAGGAGCGCGAGCGGATCGAGTCCGCCGAGCGCGACGAGTTCCGCGCTTGCCGTGACCGGACCGAGGCCGACGCTCAGGCCGGAGTCCCAGCGCATGCCCGGGATGACGTGGGTGAGCGAATCATCGCAAAACGCAAAGCGGCCCTGACCGCCGCGCCCTTTGAGCGTGATGACATCGTCCGGAATTCCGAACAGCCGGTTGAGCACCACATCGCCTATCGCGTTGAAATAGAAGCCGGTGATCGGAGTTCCGACGTTCACCGCCGGGAGCGACAACTTCGTTAGAACCTGGTCGAGCAGCGGATCCACCTTTCTGATAACAGAATCCTGGGTTGTGCGCCCGATGAATCCTTTCACCTGGGCATCGAAGATGAGAATGCTGCCCGAGGCCTCCGCATAAAGATAGTTGTCCAGCGCGCCGAACGCGAAATCGAACTCGGCGTGCCGCAGCGCGAGGATGTCGAAATGAATGTCGCTGTCCACGGAGAGCGAACCTGAGACACCCAGCGGCTGGCCGCTGCTGTTCATGGTGTATTGACCCATCGCCTTGGCATCCACGGGCGGGCAGCCGGCGATGCTGGCGTTGCCCTCGGCTTTCACCGTGATCTGCATGCGGCCGTCAGCGCCGGCCCCCGCGACACCCGGCACCGGCTGGTCTCCGCGCAAGTGCTGGAAATCGACCGATCCTGTTAGTGTGACGGGATCCGGCACATGCAGTGAGAGCGCGGCATTGATATGCGCGTTGTCGAGGACATTGCCGATGATGGTTGCGCTGCCCTCGGTTTTCGACAGGCGGAAAGTCTCGTTGAAGGCGCCGATCGCGCGGTTGGCGTTGGCGAGGTTCTCGTTGATATGGCTTGCGACCTCGTTGCCGAGCTGGCTGAAGGCGGAGCGCACGCCGTCGTTGATGACCGCATGGATTTGATCGAAAGCCCCGCGATATTCCTCGTGCAAGGGTTCCACCAGATCGCGCACCGTTGATTGCAGGTTGGTGATGAAGCCCGATTCGTTGAGCACATCGCGTGCGGCCAGCTTGAGTTGCGACTTGAGTTTGGCCGGGTCGATCTCGCCAAAGTATTGTTGCGTTGGATCGTTGGACGGAATGACCTCCTGCATCCGCGCCAGCGTGTCGCTAACGATCTGGCCGTTGGTGGCGTCCAGTGCCCCTTGCAGCAAGCCTTGCAGCGTGACCACGGCGGCCCGCGCCGCACTGACGTCGCTGTGCAGTTGATCGACGGCATTCTTGATTTCCAGCAGCGTCGGCGTCACTTCGCCCACGAACCCGTCAACGGCCGCGTCGAAGGCCTGGCTTTCCTCCGGGGCCACCGAGCCCAGCGATTTGCCGAGGGCCTTGATGGTGTCGAAGATCTGGAAATTATGCGTTGTGGGATTCACGGCGAGCAGCGCGTCGGCGGTGGCGAGGCCGTCGTCCACATCGGCGAGCGAGTCGCCAATGGTCTTGAGCAGCGTGTTGGCATCCTGCGGCGAAGTGCCGACGATATTGCCAAGCGCGCCAGTCAGTTGAGCGTTGAACGTCGCGATCTGATCCTTGACAGTTTGCGCGGAGGCATTGGCGGGCAGGCTGGCGAATATCTGGTCGATGATAGCCCCCACCGCCGTGTCCGCCGCATCGCTGATGAGTTGGTCGCTCTTGCCATCCAGCAGCATGTCGAAGGCCTTGAGCGCCGCGACGAGTTGCGGACCATTCGGAATGAGGTCGATCACCTTGTTAGTCGCCTCGTCCTCATCGATCACCAGCGAGGCGAGGTCCATGCGCGGCAGACCGTTGAATTGAAGTCCGAAGCGAATCGACGCCCCCGACGGCGCGAGCTGGGTGATGACACGCTCGGAATTGAGCACGAGAAAATCGCGCGTCTCCGGTGCCGAGGACGCAAACTGCCGCAGTGCCGAGTCCCAGACGATCGGCATGTCAAAATCCACAAAACCCATCCAACTTTGCCTCGCATGCGGATTGTACAGGTCGCCCGGGTCCGCCGGATTCTCGTAGGCCGCGAGTCCCACGGACGGGAAACCGCGGTTGGACGCATCGAATTTCGAGTTGCTGAAAAAGTCCCCGCTCGCGTCGCTCCAACCGCGGCGCACCGTGGTCTGGCTGCCGTTGGCCCGCGCCAGCACATGCACCTTGAGGTCCTCGAAGAATGGAACCGCCACCGTGCCGGCGAATGCGACGAAGCCGGTGTCCGGCGCGCCGCCCGCATACGGATCGTTGAAATACACGTCGGATACCGGATGCACCGAAAACGCGGGGCGCGACGCGTCAAGGAACGAACCGGCGCCGTGCAAGCCGATGAGTTTTGGCGGCTTGAGCCGCGAGTTGACGCCGGGAAAGCCGTCGCTGGCAGCGACCATCTGGCCGCCGGGAAAAAACCCCAGCGCGCCGCGGATCGGATCCTTCACGACACCGTCTAACAAAACTTCCGCGCCGAACACCAGCGCAAACAGGTTCGCGTTGGTCGGATGCTGCTGAAACTCGACGGTGAGCGGATGAAACTTCGCGTTCCAATAGGTGAGCGTGTGCTCGAAGTTGTTAGGATCCGGCAGAACCACGTCGGACGGCTCGCCTTTCGAGGTGAGCTTGAGTTGTGAAAACGGCTGCGCGATTCCCGCCAGGTTCGGCCGCGGCGCGGGCACCTTCACCACTCCGCCGACGAGTGAGTCATGCAGGGTGTTGTCGAGGAACGAAAGCTGGAAATTGTCAAGTTCGAGCGGAAAGCCGTGCAGCACGAGCGCGCCAGCTTGCGATGCGAATGCCGAAGTGACGGCCTCATGGATGCCGCTGATGCCGGCCGGCCGGGCATAGTATTTGCAGGTGTCACGCAGTGGATACGGGCCGACGCTCGCGTCCCCGATGAGGCTCGTCGCATTTTGTGCGCCGTCCGCGGCAACCCGCAGATTCACGCCCGCGTAATCGGCTAATCCGTTAGCATAACTCGCCGCATCACCGGGCCGCTCGACATAACTCGCGTCACCGGGTTGTCCCTGACCCGAATAGAGCACTTCGCCCGCGCGGTTGTCGTCGCTCGTGGTCGCGAGCACGCCGCGCATGATGTGACCCGGCACATGCGCGCTTGCCGCCGTGAAGTTGTCGGTTAGGTTGGCGAAGTGCGTCGCATCGCGGGCACCCCAGCGCAGCGGCGCGGGCACGATGACCCCCTCCGCGTGCAGGCCGCCGTCGGGCGTGAACGACCACGTCGCGCCGCTTGGCGAAAACGTGAACGTGTCTGGCCCGGCGGGCGGGGGACTCGACGGCGCGCCGGGCGATGTGGTGAATTGCGCATCACTCGCGCCGGGCAAGATGCTTTGCGTCGTGTCGATCAATCCGCCTTGGATGACAACGACACCCGATTGCGCCCACCCGATGGTTGCGCCGAGTGGGAAATGCGCGGTGTAGTTGGAAGGCGGCAGATCGACTTGCGCACTGGCAATCACCGCGCGGCCTTGCGCGTCGGTGCTGATGACGACATCCCACCCGCCATCCGCGGCGGGACTGAGCAAATAGCCGTCATTTGACGGCCGATCCGCGGCACTCGGATCGCTCAGCGAGGCGCGCACGGTTGGGTCGTTGAGCGTGCTCATTTCGGCAGCTCGCACATGGAACGTGTTCAAGCGATGAACCGTGAACGTCCCCGCGGCGACGTCCCAGTCGATGCCGCTGGACTGAAACATTTCCGGCAGTTCGTCATGCACCGCATAGAAGGAGTCGGCATTCACGCTCAATGGACTCAGGCTCACCAGCCCGGACACGCCCAGCGCGCCGTCGAGCGCAAGGGTGCCCGCTGGAAACGAACCCAGCAAGCGCCTGGTGTTGCGTCCAACCCCAACCCCGAATCCTGCGGGAAACTGCACCGCCACCGCAGCCGTTAGGCCACCCGTTGCATCAAGAACCACATTGTCACGACTGAACGTGACACCGTTGACGGAGCCGGAGTCGGGCGCGGTTGAAGCTGTCAGCGCGACACTGCCAGCCGTGACTTCCGCCGTTCCATCAAGGTGAAGCAAAACGCTGAGGTCGTCGCCGGTGCCAAACGTGTAAGCCGGATTCGAGGCGAGCGCGGCACCGCCGGGCGGAATGCCGAGCGTGGTATTTTCACCCACACCAGCCACCGGGCCAAGCGGTTGCGGCGAATTTGCGATGGCATTGATCTGCGTCACCGTGCTGCCGAAAAGCAGCGTGCCATTGAAGTACAGCAGTGGCTGCGATGGGGGCGTGGCGGAGTCCGCGAGAGTTTCCACAGCGTCCGGGCCGGCGTAGGATAGCGCGATGGTGATCGTGTAGCTGTCGGTCGAATCCATCTGCGCCGCGGGTTGGAGTGCGAGTGTTTGATTGATCCCGAAGGCGGATGGACCTCCTGCCGCGGTGTGATTCGCCAGAGCGGCCGAAATCGTCGTGCGGGCGTTGACCAGCGCTATGGCCCCGCTGGCGGCACCCGTGATGGACGCATCCAGATAGATGTTGTAATTGTCGGAGGCCACCGCTTGCGCGAGTTGATCGAGGCGGCCGACCATGCCGCCGACCTGGACTTGAAATGAATCGCCTCCCGGGATCGTTGCCACCGCGTAGGCCTGGGTCACGCCGTCGCTCGTCAGGAAGCCGACCACGCCTGCCGCGCTGCCCGCATCGACAAGCTGGAAGCGATACGGGTCGCTGAGCGCCGCGAATCCGACCGCAATGAAGTTGCCCGGCGTGGTTTGGCGGTAAAGCTGCGCCGAAACTTGATAGACCGTGTTCGCCGCAAGCGAATTGGGCGGAGGGGCCAGCGTCGCGGTCTGGGTGCCGCTCCCGCTTGAATGGCCGAAGAGGCCGAAACCAAACGTGCCCGTGAACACCTCATTGACCGTGGTGCCCACTCCATCCACCAGGCGGAAACCCATCCGGAAAGTCTGACTCACCAGACCTACGTTGTTGTTCGTGAGGTGAAATCCGGCCTGAACCGGCAGCGCGCTGAGCGATCCGTTCGCCTGCCTGACGATGATGCCACTGTAATTCGTTAGAGACGAATCGTTTGCGCCGCCGAAAAGATTTTGCCCGTCCGCCATCCCAACAAAAGCCAGCAGCAGCGCCAGTGACATGACCACCCCAATTCGGACCGAGGCAAATCGTTTGGCCGCCCACCCGTCACCTTCCGGATCAATGCGGAGCGTCATCGGGCTTGCAGGCAATTCGCTTTTCGAGTGACTGCGCATCAGAGATTCAAAGTGCGGATTGGACATCGGATTGAGCCGGGCTTGCGTTTGCTTTCGTGGGTTTCAGAGGTCCGGTGTGCGGGTGTTGTCTTGGTCTCTGTCTGTCGGCGCGAGAGGGGTTTCTGATGCGGTGTGCGGGCAGGATTCATCAATGATGCCTCAGGCGGAAATCACCCGATGACGAGACGATCCGGCACCATACCGCGCTTGCCGTCCATCGCAAGAAAAAATTCTCTTTTTCCCCGGAATTGCCGAAAGCTCTTTGCGGGAGACTCCTTTTATCAAAACCTGCTTGACACGGCGCACGGTGAATCAGGCGGCGGAATGCCGGTTCAATTGGCGACCCCATTTGGAATGGGCGGCGGGCTCGACGCCATGCCGGAAAGCAGGGGCGGGGCCGG
>Ga0209697_10007906_pt1 | contig 12247 bp, 13 predicted proteins | sample AliMusrvi5mmetaG_FD_184115 | JGI IMG/M metagenome (GOLD analysis project Ga0209697, IMG submission 184115) | Freshwater lake bacterial and archeal communities from Alinen Mustajarvi, Finland, to study Microbial Dark Matter (Phase II) - Alinen... | ecosystem: Environmental > Aquatic > Freshwater... | reverse complement strand
CCGATTAAAGACGGCTTTTCTAGCAAATATGAGTCACGAAATCCGTACCCCGATGAACGGAATTCTGGGATTCGCAAGTCTCTTGAAAATCCCCAATCTCACTGGGGATGAGCAACAATCCTACATTGCACTGATTGAAAGAAGCGGCGTACGGATGCTCAACATCATCAATGACCTGATAACCATTTCCAAAGTTGAATCCGGGCTGATGGACCTTGCTGTTTCGACTACCAACATCAACGATCAACTTGATTTTCTTTACCACTTTTTCAAGTCAGAAGCCAATCAAAAAGGCATTCAACTGACTTTTATCTGCCCCCTTCCATTGAAGGAAGCGGTTGTTTCGACGGATCGCGAAAAACTATATTCCATCCTCAGCAACCTGATCAAAAATGCCCTAAAATTCACAAAAAAAGGAAGTGTGGAATTCGGATACCACTTCAAGAATGAGTCCTTTATTTTCTATGTCAAGGATACAGGCATGGGGATTCCCAAGGAAAAACACGAGGCTGTTTTTAATCGGTTTGTCCAGGCCGATTCAAGTTTATCAAGGGGTTATGAAGGTGCAGGATTGGGCCTTTCCATCTCCAAGGCCTATGTTGAGATGCTTGGGGGAACCATCTGGATGGAGTCGGAGTCCGGCAAGGGCACCCTGGTTTCTTTCTCCCTGCCGCGTAACCTGGGATCTTCCATTGAATTGCCTTCAATGGAAGAAGATGAGGTGGTTCACCATCCAAAATCAATGAACAATGTCATTCTGGTGGCAGATGATGACGAGGATTCAATGCTCTACCTTAGCATCATTCTGGGAAATACCGGAAGCAAAATCTACAAGGCAACAACAGGAGAACAGGCAGTGGAACTCTGCCGCAATCATGACGACATTAACCTGGTTCTGATGGACATTAAAATGCCTAAAATGGATGGCCATACTGCTGCCAAATTAATCCGGGATTTCCGTCCCGATCTGCCCATCATCGCACAGACTGCCTACGCCCTGGACAAGGAAAAGACCAAGTATGGCGGAATATTCAATTCCTACCTAACCAAACCGGTACGCGCAGATGAGCTCAAACAAAAAATAAAAAAATACTTACTAATTTGATTCGTCTTCTTCTCTATCCAGGGGAAATACCCCGTATGTGCATTTCCCCTGGATAATGCCATTTGCAGTACTATTTTTTTCTGTACCCCAGTTCTCTTTCGCTTCAAAAAAAAAAGCGACCTAACCTATTTGATTTGTTACTATTAAATTATTACATTTGGCTAACCTTTTTGTGCCTATACCTTTTTGTTACCTGTTTTTTTAATTACCTATACCTTTTTGTTGCCTATCCCTTGTTTGCCTAACCTTAAAAAAATCCATGATTGATGAAAAAATTAATTACCGTGAGCACCTTGAATTTTTAGAAAAAGAAAATGCCCTCCTTCGGGAAAGCTGCAAAAAATTCAATCTGCTGAATGAGTGGTTCTTAGATATGATGAATTTACCTGATCTGGAAAGCATCTACAGGAATATTCTTACTTGTCTGGAAAAACACATTCCCAATACCATTTTGCTTTTCAATGTGATCAATGAATTGCACAATGAGTCCACTCTGGTCGAGGTTGCAGGAATTACCAATGGCCTGTTGCAAAGACTCATCCATGTCGCGGGGTTCAACCCCATCGGCAAAGTCTACAAACTTATACCGGAACACAACGATTACTGCCGTACCGGAAAACTCGTTGAATACAAGGATGGCCTGGCACAGTTTTCGGCTTCGGAACTAAGCCACCCGTTGGCCAGCATCATCGAGAAACTAATTGGCCTTCGCCAAATTCATACCATCGGCATCCTCAATGAGGGGAAACTGCTGGCAACCATTCACTTTTTCACCTTTGGCAACAAGGGCAAAATTGACAGGGAATTTATTGAATCACTGGTCAACCATGCAGCGCTCGTCATTCAGAAAAAATTAACTGCACGGGAATTGAAAGAGAGTGAGATCCGTTTTAAAGCACTCCACAATGCCACATTTGGCGGTATTGCCATCCACAACAATGCAATCATCCTGGATTGCAACCAGGGTTTGTCTGAATTGACAGGATACCCAATGGAGGAATTAATCGGAATGAACGTGTTGCAACTCGTAGCGGAATCCTCCAGAATTTTTCTGTCCGAGCGGATAAAAAATCCTGACGACAAACCCTATGAAGCGTTAGGATTGAAGTTGGATGGTAAAGAATTTCCACTGCGAATGGAAGGCAGAAACGTTCCCTACAAAGGTAAAATAGTCAGAACCCTTGAGTTAAGAGATATCTCGGAACAGAAAAGAAACGAAATCGAACTATTGAAAGCCAAGGAACGGGCCGAAGAGAGCGATCGTCTCAAGTCTGCCTTTCTGACCAACATGAGTCACGAAATTCGTACCCCTATGAACGGGATACTGGGATTTGCAAGCCTGCTGAAAAATCCGAAACTCACTCCCTCAGAAGTGCAGGAGTATTTCAACATCATTGAAAAAAGCGGTCTGAGAATGTTAAATATCATCAATGATCTGATTACCATTTCGAAGTTGGAATCCGGCCTGATGGACCTGATCTTCTCCTCCACAAACATCAATGCCCAGATGGACTTTATGTTGAACCTGTTTAAGGCTGAAGCTTACCAGAAGGGCATCCGACTGACTCTGAACAATTCACTCCCATCAGAGGAAACGGTGCTAACAACAGATCGCGAGAAATTTAATGCCATATTGGTTAACCTGATAAGAAATGCCTTGAAATTTACGCAAAAAGGCACGGTCCAGTTTGGGTACCAGGAGAAGGGCGACAAACTGGAATTCTATGTGACGGATACAGGAATAGGTATCGCGGAGGAAAAGCAGAAGGCCATCTTCGAACGTTTTATCCAGGTAGATTCAAGTTTGTCAAGAGGCTATGAAGGTGCCGGACTGGGCCTATCCATTTCAAAGGCATACATTGAATTACTTGGCGGGGAAATGTGGCTCAAGTCAGAATTGGGAAAAGGAACTACTTTCTATTTTACCCTACCTTACCGGAAACACTTAATGACCACGTCGGCCAAAGAGTTTCCTGTTTCATCCGAAAACGGATCAAAATTCAAAAACAAAACGGTATTGATTGTAGAGGACGACGACGACTCACTCATGTATCTCTCCATTTTACTTAGAAACACGGGATGCAAAATATTCAAGGCAAGTACCGGCGTACAGGCAGTAGAACTTTGTCACCACTATGACGAAATCAACCTGGTGCTGATGGATATCAAGATGCCACAAATGAACGGATACCTGGCGGCAAAACTGATCAAGGAGTTTCGTCCAAACTTGCCAATTATAGCGCAATCTGCCTATTACCTCGATATGGGAAAATATGGCGATATTTTCAGCTCTTTCCTGTCAAAACCAGTCAGACCGGAGGAGTTGAAACAAAGGATTGAAGAGTGTCTCTATTCAGAGATTTATTAGAACCAGCATCAATCCCTTCAATATAATTCGGGTACTTCACGGAAGTACCCTTGCCAGATTTTTGACAGAACGTTCTGTTGAATTGAAAAAATTATTGTTAATTAGTTCCTGAATCCCGCAGCAAATTTCAATCCAAATTTACCAACAGTTAACCATTCAGAATGCAAACCTACATTTCCATACTCAGAGGAATCAACGTTGGTGGAAACAGAATCCTTCGGATGGCGGATCTTCGTGACTGGTATGCCAATCTTGGATTCGAACAAGTTCAATCCTTTATTCAAAGTGGAAATCTCCTCTTCAGGTCCGTCCTGCAGGAAACCTCAAATCTGGAATCGGCCATTGCCAGGAAGATTTTTGATGAAAGTGCGCTCCAGGTGCCTGTCGTCGTTTTGGAAATGGACCAGCTCAATAAAATAGTTGATTTAAACCCTTTTCTGCTCCAAACGGGAATAAATCCGGAGAGCCTGCATGTAACTTTCCTGTCAGAAACACCTTCCGGGGAGTTGCTGGATCGAATAATGGGTAACGACTATCTGCCCGACCAGTTCTACTTATCAGACAAACAGGTGTACCTTTATTGTCCAAACGGATACGGCAACACCAAGCTAAACAACCACTTTTTCGAATCTAAATTGAAAGTGACTGCCACTACCCGAAACTGGAAAACACTTGTCCAACTTGTCAATCTGGCCAAAGAACAACAAAGCGGATCGGCAGACTAGCTCCTTCAATGCAAAATAAACAGGCTCCTAATTAACCTTAACAAATGAAAAACAAGACGATTAAAATCATCGCCATTCTCTTAATACTCGTGGTCGGAAATTATTTATTTTTTGTGTACAAGGTGAGTCCAAATAAATTCGATTTTTTTTAAGGATTTGCAACGGGTATTTTGTCAGGGATATTAATCATTCGTTTGTTAAAAATTTCTCTTTTTAAGTAAACGTCAGGATTTCCCTGTTTCCCTTGATAACTTTGGCAAGTAAAATTCAGTATAAAATAGATTATGATCGAAAATCAATGGTATGTCATTCTCGAATCGAAAGAATTAAACTGCAGGCGTCCGCTCAGGATAAAAAGGCTGAACGAGCAACTAGTCTTGTGGCGGGATGAGACGGGTTCAGTCTGTTGTCTGGCCGATCGGTGCTGCCACCGCGGAGCTTCGCTGGGTTGCGGCAAATTGGTGAACGGCAAACTCGCCTGCCCGTTTCACGGTTTCCTGTTTGACAAATCGGGAGTCGTTAAACTGATTCCTGCCAATGGATCAATCGGAAAAATTCCGGAAACGATGAAAGTAAGGGCGTATTCCACTTTTGAGGCCTGTGGTCTGATCTGGCTGTGGTGGGGTACGGAAGAGCCACGCAGCAGGGAACCATTCTTTTTCAGAGAGCTGGCAAATTTTAGCTATTCCAGCTTCAAAGACCACTGGAAGGTGCACTATTCGAGGGCCATTGAAAATCAGCTGGATGTGGTACATTTGCCATTCGTTCACGGAAACACCATCGGCCGCGGAAAAAAAACGGTGGTCAACGGACCAGTGGTCACACTCGAGCAGGAGCTACTTACCTTTTACGTGAACAATGTGAAAGACACAGGTCAAACGATTCCGTTAAGATCAGATGAGATCATTGACTACCAGAAACTTTTCCATCTTCAGTTTCATTATCCCAACATCTGGCAGAACTTCATCTCAGACAAAATAAGGGCTTTCGCAGCATTTGTCCCAGTCGACGAAGAGCAAACCATCATCTACATCCGGTATTACCAGCGAATGGTCCGGATTCCGCTCCTACGGCAATTGTTCAACTATCTGGGTAAAATATCAAGCATCATCATCCTCAGACAGGACAAAAGGGTCGTTGAGACGCAACTGCCCTCAAAATCAGAATACAAAATGAATGAACAGCTCATTCAGGGCGACAGACCCATCCTCATCTACCGGAAACACAGGCAGTTTCTGATGGATAACAAACACGAAAAATAGCAGGCTTTGGCAAAAGCCACCTTCAACATGGAAAAACCAAAAACATATTGCGAAGCCGTCGAAGGCTATTCCTCCACCAATGTCCACCGAATTTACCACGACAAAGCTTACGGATTTCCCATCGAATCGGACCATGAACTATTTGAACGGCTGATCCTTGAAATATTCCAGGCAGGGCTAAGTTGGAACACCATCTTAAACAAGCAGGGAAATTTCAAGGCGGCCTTTCACCACTTTCATCTGCAAACGGTCGCTTCTTACCAGGAAGCCGACAGGCAAAGGTTACTGAACGATGCAGGAATCATTCGCAACCGTTTGAAAATAGATGCCTCCATTCACAATGCGACTGTGATCATTCAATTGCAAAAGGAATTTGGTTCCTTCAAAAATTGGTTGGACCACCACCATCCCAAAACCAAACCGGAATGGGTGCTCCTTTTTAAGAAAACGTTTAAATTTACAGGGGGCGAGATTGTCAATGAATTTTTAATGAGTACCGGCTATCTGCCTGGTGCACATACCGAAAATTGTCCAACCTACAGGGAAATTCTCATTGCCAGTCCGGCCTGGTTGAAAGGTTAAATTAAAACAGCGTTCACGATGACAACAAAGGCAAAACCAGACTTGCCCATATTGGCCTTTTGCTCACTGGCAGACTGGGAAGTGTGGCTCGAAACGAACAACGGGGTTTCGCAGGGCATCTGGCTGCAATTTTTCAAGAAGGGGTCAGGCACGCCAACGGTTGTCTATGCGGAGGCATTGGATGGAGCGTTGTGTTACGGCTGGATCGACGGACAACTTAGGCGCGGAGATGAAAAATTCTATCTGCGGCGATTTACTCCGCGCCGGAAACACAGTACCTGGTCGAAACGAAACATTGACCATATCACCCGGCTCGAAAAATCAGGAAAAATGAGACCTCCCGGATGGAAAGCCATCGAAGATGCCAAAGCGGACGGCAGATGGGAAAATGCCTATGATTCACAAAGCAATATGAAGGTCCCTCCGGAATTGATTCAATCACTTTCCGGTGATCCCGGTAGCCTGACATTCTTCGAATCCCTGGATAAGGCAAACAAATATGCCATAGTCTGGAGAATCCAATCTGCAAAAACGGATAAAATAAGGGAAAAAAGAATGAAGGTAATTCTTGAAATGTTGGCAAGGGGAGAAAAAATACATCCCTGACAGAATTTTCATCCATTCCTGATTACAAAACCAGTGGGTACCATGAATTTGCAAACCAAGATCACGGATTTTCTTTTTCGCCGACAAAAATTGCTCGGTATGATCATCGTATTCCTTTTCTTATCCCTCGTAGCTTTTCGATTTGACAGCCAAACTGTTAGTTTGATCTGGAACGACTATCCTGCCATTGCCCTTGCCATCGCCCTGATCATTTCCGTATTTACTTTTACCTGGTTGAAACTTGAAAAACGAAAAACACAATCCTTGATCCACGACCTGCAAAACTTGCTTGCGAGACAGCATGGGACCACAAACAGCAAACTGGATGAACTAAGCAACCGACAAAAAGAGGTTTTCGATCTGATTCTCGAGGGAAAGTCTAACAAGGAAATAATGGCAAAACTGCACATCGAGCAAAGCACCCTTAAAACCCACATCAATCAGCTCTACAAAATCCTTGAAATCAAAAATCGAAAAGAGGTTAAACGAATTGATAAAGAATTAATTAAAAAGCACTAAACCCACATTCAACCCTCTGCTCCACCCTTTTTCAACCCCAAATATTTTTTATCTGATGATTTTCGTCTGTAAGCTTGTATCGTTAATCAATAAAAACAATTTCAGATGAAAAGGAAAAAACTTTGGATGAGTGCAACACTGATGTGTGGTTTCTGCGCAATAGCATTTACTTTTGACAACCACGGGATTTACTGGCTCTGGGCCGATGCTCGTCCTGCCGCCTGGATTCTGCTGATGGCCACGATGCTCTTTGGAGCGATGTGGTACGCTTCTGCAAAAAATGGAAAAGAAAGACAAACCCGATCCTGATTTTTCGAGTCAATTCACCGTTGAGCCGCTGACAAACGCCAACTGGTCAAAATTCGTGCGACTATTTGGAAACAATGGAGCCTGCGGAAATTGCTGGTGCATGTATTACCGGCTCAGCAAAGCCGATTACCTGGAAGGAAAAACCGATGGCGGAAACAAAGCCGCCATGCATCGGTTGGTAATGGAGAGACTCCCCACCGGACTCCTCGCCCTTGTGGAGGATGAACCAGTAGCCTGGTGTGCCCTGGCCCCAAGAGAACATTTCTGCAAGCTCGAAAAATCAAGAGTACACAAACGAATCGATGACAAGGCGGTTTGGTCGATTCCCTGTTTCTTTGTCGCCAAAAAATACCGAAGAGCAGGCATTTCACTGGAACTGCTGAAAGGGGTCATCGGCTATGCCGAAGAAAATGGCATCCAATTCCTGGAAGCTTATCCAACGATTCCTACCACAGTGTCGCTTCCCGACTCTTTTCTATGGATTGGCTTGTACAAGACGTTTGAAAGGGCTGGGTTTAAAATCGTGGACAGAACTTCAAAGAACAGGCCAATGGTCCGATACGATACCAGCAGGAATGAAAATCCAAAATAAAGACGAAAAATGGATCTGAGATTGCAATTTGACACTTCAGACATCGAATGGGAACTGGTGGCTGCCATACTTAAGGAGATTGGAATGGCTTATCATCTTGCAGCACTCCACAAACGAGCCTTTGAAAACAGTTGGGTGGTGGTTTTTGCTTTCAAGGAAACACAAATGATTGGTTTTGGTCGGGCCATTTCGGACGGAGTCTACCAGGCAGCGCTCTATGACGTTGCAGTTTTGCCAGATTACCAGGGACTAGGCGTAGGGAAGAGGATCGTGGAGAACATCGTGAGCCGGTGTCCCGGATGCAACCTGATGCTTTATGCTGCTCCCGGGAAGGACAAGTTTTACGAGAAATTCGATTTCAGAAGGATGTTGACGGGAATGGCCCTGTTTACAAATGCACAGAAAATGAGGGAGCGGGGATTTACCGAATGAATTCGCCCTTCCCTAACAACCAAAAATGATGAACAGACGAAAAGAGTTGAAAGAGGAATACCGTCAGATGAAATTCAAAATGGGAGTATTCAAGCTAACCAATCTGGCAAATGGCAAGATCTTCATTGGTGGCAGCCTGGATCTGGTTGCCGCCTGGCATTCCCTTAAATTTCAACTGGAGCTGGGCACCTATCCCAACCATACACTTCAGCAAGATTGGAAGTCATATGGTTCGGAGAATTTTACCTACGAAATCGCTGAAGAGATCGAGCAGGAGGAAGAATCGAACCTGGATTGGGTCAAAGAGGTTAAAGCCCTGAAGGAATTGGTGGAAGAGCTGGTTCAACCCTATGAAGAAAAAGGATACAATCAGAGGAACAAACGATGTTAAAAACTGGTAACTTCATCAGCAAAAGGAATCTAACAAATTCAAATGTACGAACAATGACCGAATACTGGGAATCAAAATTCCAACAAGAAGGGGCACTTTGGAAATTTGAAGCGGCCGATTCGGTCAGGATGGCTTCGGAGTTGTTCCAAGCCGAGAATTTAAATCACCTTCTGATTCCCGGTATGGGTTATGGCCGGAATGCAAAATATTTCCTAGACCATCACTTCGAAGTAACCGGCATTGAAATATCAGCCTCTGCCATCGGTTTGGCCAGATCGAATGGACTGGATTGCAGGATTCACCACGGTTCAGTTACCGATATGCCTTTCGATGACGATCAGTACGACGGAATTTACTGCTATGCCCTGGTACATCTGCTTAACAAAAAGGAGCGAAAAAAATTTTTATCTTCGTGTTATGATCAACTGAAAAAGAATGGATTAATGATCTTTGTCGTAGCTACCAAAAAACTGAGCTTGTTTGGAAGTGGCAAATACCTCAGCAAGGACCGCTTTCTACTGCCGGACGGATTAGCCGTTTTCTTTTACGATGACGACTCAGTTTCACGGGAATTCAAAGATTTTGGACTCATGCGGTTTACAGACATCGAAGAACCTATCAAATTTGCGGAGGGATATGACCCAATGCCACTCAAGTTTGTGGTATGCAGAAAAAATTAAGAACCTAACCTTACAGATGATGACCCAACTTTCAACAAAGGAACTGACTTTACGTCCCTTTCGGTCTGAGGATAGGGACAGGCTTGCCCTTCTTTGCAACAACAAGAAAATATGGGACAATGTGCGCGACTTTCTTCCCCATCCCTACACCGAAAAAGACGCCTCCGAATTCATCTGTCTTTGCCTGATGGAAACTCCCCAGACCACCTTCGCCGTAGAATACTGCGGAGAACTGGCAGGTTGCATCGGATTGGTCCTTCAAACCGATATTTACAGGCTTGGTGCCGAACTCGGCTATTGGTTTGGGGAACCCTATTGGGGCAAAGGAATAGCTACGCGGGCGGTTGGACTGATTTCGGAATATGGGTTTCAACAATTGGGGCTGGAGCGGATTTATTCCGGCGTTTTCTCCTTCAATGTTGCCTCCCAACGCGTACTCGAAAAAGCCGGCTTCCAACGGGAGGGCATTTTCAAAAGATCGATACTGAAAAATGGCAAAATCTGTGATGATTATAGGTATGCCAAGCTGAAACCATTAGGGGAGGCAAAATAGTCCTGCCATAAGATTCCTGTCTGCGGAAAATTTTATCCTGAAGTCATCAGGAATGACAGGTCCCAGTTTCTTACATAATTTTACAATGATTTGGAATGTTTAACGTTTGCTCAGCACCTGTGGCCTGATCTTTGCATAACTTTGATCAAGGGCTGCACCGATGCGGTTAAAATTCTCCCGACAGATTAATTCAAATAAATCAAACAGATTATGGAAACTTTAAAGAATGCGACCACGGATCATCCCAAAGGTCAAAATTTTCTCAAAAAGACTTACCCGGTTTTAATCGCAATGATGACTCTCTTTCTTCTGAACGGCTGTGGCGCAATAACCGTTGCACAAAGGTTCGATTTGGAAGTGGGCGTTGAACTGCCATCCTGGGCCCCCTATTACGACAATGCGGAACTGGTGCACTATTATTACCTTCCAGACATCGAATGTTACTACGATGTAAGGAGTCGTGAATTCATTTACATGGAAGATGGAGAATGGATGTTTAGCAGGTCCTTGCCACCAGTCTATGCCTGGTTCGATCTGGAAAATTGCTTTGTCGTGGCACTGGATGCACGCGTCATGGAACCTTGGAGACATTTCCACTACTATGTTGCACATTATCCAAGATTCTATTACCGTACCCTCTACAGGGATAGTTACGGCGACAGAAATCGTCCCTTGCGCGGGTTCAATGAAAATGCACGAAACATCGTATTCAACCGTCCAGGAAACAGGGAGAACAACTCAAACAACTTCCGAAACAGTGCAAGGCCAGAAGTGAATACCCGCACGGAAGGCAGACAGAACAACCAGTTTCGTCAAAACAACGAAGTAAGACAAAATACCGAGGTTCGTCAAAACAATGAAGTTAGGCAGAACAGCGAGGTTCGTCAAAACAATGAAGTTAGGCAGAACAGCGAAGTTAAGCGCATCTTCCCCGAAAGAAAGGTTGAACAAACTCATCCTTCACAGGCCGTTAACTATTACGGCAGAGATATCGGTCGCCCGGTTAGGGTTCTGCGCAACATGAAGAAGGCAGAGGATATAAAGATCAAGGAGACCAAACCTGTTAAACAAGAAAAGGACAGCAGACAAAGATAATTCCATCCAGATTCAAGACCCATGACTTGAATAAGTTTTCAGCAAATTCGGCAAATCAACCGTTATCAAGACGGAAGATTTGCCGAATTCTTTTTTTCGTCCCATTATAATCAATCCTTTTATCGCAATCGTTTTTGCCCGCCTTAAAAAAACTACTTTTGCAGGAACTATCTCATTTTACAGGCAACCACACACCCTTTTTATGAAAAAATATACGCTTCCATTGGCAACCATTCTTCTCTTCCTATTAATCCATTTGCAAACTGATGCACAAAAGTCATCCCACACTTTTGCTTTAAGCGATTCGACTTTTTTGCTGGACGGGAAACCTTTTCAGATGATTTCAGCGGAGATGCACTATCCAAGGATTCCACGTGAATGCTGGCGTGCCAGGATGCAGGCAGCCAAAGCTATGGGTATCAACACCGTCGGCACCTATGTATTCTGGAACCTGCACGAGCCTCAAAAAGGGGAATACAACTTTTCGGGGAACAACGACATCGCAGAATTTGTCAAGATAGCCGGCGAAGAGGGATTGTGGGTCATCCTTCGTCCGAGTCCTTATGTATGTGCAGAATGGGAGTTTGGTGGGTATCCCTACTGGCTGCAAAATGAATCAGGACTGGTAGTCCGAAGCAAGGAACCGACCTATCTGAATCTTTACAAAAACTACCTCAGGGAGGTTGGCAAACAGCTGGCTCCCTTGCAGATCAACCACGGAGGAAATATTTTGATGGTCCAGGTTGAGAATGAATATGGTTTCTATTCGAATGACAAGGACTACCTCGAAATTAACCGCAAAATGTTTGAAGAAGCCGGTTTCGACGGACTACTTTACACTTGCGACCCTGCCGGAACAGTCAAAGATGGACATCTCGACGGATTGCTTCCTGCTATTAACGGACTCGACAAACCCGCTGAGGTCAAGAAACTGGTCAGAATGTACCATGGAGGGAAGGGCCCATTTTACATTGCGGAATGGTACCCTGCCTGGTTCGACTGGTGGGGCACCAAACACCATACCGTTG
>Ga0209697_10007903_pt1 | contig 12251 bp, 12 predicted proteins | sample AliMusrvi5mmetaG_FD_184115 | JGI IMG/M metagenome (GOLD analysis project Ga0209697, IMG submission 184115) | Freshwater lake bacterial and archeal communities from Alinen Mustajarvi, Finland, to study Microbial Dark Matter (Phase II) - Alinen... | ecosystem: Environmental > Aquatic > Freshwater... | reverse complement strand
GGCGGGTAAAAACGTCAATCTCATTCTCCCTCATTTCAATTCAAATCGTGCGGAGCAGAAATCCTAAACGGCGGCTCAGTGGAGCCGCCGTTTAGGATTGGGGGGATTTATGTGGGACAGTAGTGGTTTTTACCAAAGTGCCTCGACGAAGTTCAAACTGGGGTTTTGGGCATAGGTCTGACCTTTGTGTTTCCTTCGGGGTTGCCAAACGTTCACTATAACTCACTGCTGATCTTGTGGCGTACACGGAGGCGGTATTCTAGATAGAATGGGTTTGTGAGGACGGCGCCGGCGATGGTGGCGACGGATGCGGAATGGTCGTCGAGCGCTCGCTTGAAGCGGAGACAGGAAGCGAAGTCGTCCTGCTGCGCGGATGTTTCCACTTTTTGGATATCTTGTTCCATTCGCTGTATATCCATTCCGGTGCGTATGAGGAGTGCGCGCAGGCTTTCCAGATTGGTGCTCGTTCCGGCGATGGCGAGATTTTTCGGCGGCAGGTAATCGTCTTCCGCTTTCTTGGCGATGTCGGCGAATTCTTCCAGGAACGGCTTCAGATTGTCGCGGGATTCATAGGCTTCCGCAACCATATCCGCCATCTCGGCGCGCTGCGGTTCGGTGGAGTGGTTGTCCGGCGCTGCAACCTTCTCAAGTACGCCGGACAGGGTCTTTTCCAGGGCAACCGCGGTCGCGGCAGCACCGAACATCTTCATAAAATCGCGACGACCCATATCGGCTGGTGCCGCATCTTTCTTGCCCGCCGGTTTCGGTGCAGGGAATTGTTCCATATGGAATAGTATAACCCGGGTTCCGGGCGTGGGTGCATGTTACAATAATGGTATGGCTCTTTTTGATTTTTTGAAAAAGGCGGGGGTGAGTTCCGGTGGCGGGTATGCGCCGGTGACGCCGGTGTTGCCGGAGCAGATCTATACGCAGGGGGTGTTGGAGTTGCAGGATGTTATTGCTCCTTCTGCGCTGAAGATCACGCCGCGGGAGTTGAATCTTGGCGACAAAATTGCGCGCACGTTTTTTGTGATGTCGTATCCGCGCATTCTCACCGACTCGTGGTTCGCGCCGGTCATCAATCTTGACCGCATTATGGACATCTCCATTTTCATCCACCCGATCGATTCTGCGGAAATTCTCAAAACATTTCAGAAAAAAGTGGCGGAGGTGCAAAGCCAGATCGAGATGCGTGAGAAGAAGGGCTTCGTACGCGACCCGGTGCTGGATACCGCGTACCGCGACCTTGAAAAGCTCCGCGACGATCTCCAGCAGGCGCAGGAGCGCATCTTCGACGTCGGCGTCTATGTCACGATTTACGGCAGCACTGCCGAGGAGTTGGATAAAGCGGAAACGGAGATAAAGTCGATGATGGAAAGCCGCCTGGTGTACATCAAGCCGGCGCTCTTTCAGCAGGAGCAAGGGTTCAAAAGTGTGATGCCCATCTGCACCGATGAAATGGGCATCAACTCCAAGCTGAATTCCGCGCCGCTGTCGTCGGTTTTTCCGTTCGTGTCGTTCGACCTCACGTCTGACAAAGGTATTCTCTACGGCGTGAATCGCCATAATGCGTCGCTCGTACTCTTCGATCGCTTTTCGCTGGAAAACTACAACTCGGTCGTCTTCGCGAAGTCCGGTGCGGGGAAGTCGTACGCCATCAAGCTGGAAATTCTGCGTACGCTGATGTTCGACGTGGAGGTGATTGTCATTGACCCGGAGCGCGAGTATGAGCCGCTTTCCCGCGCGGTCGGCGGTCGGTATTTCAATATTTCGCTTACCTCCGAGCACCACATCAATCCGTTTGACCTACCGATCGCGCGCGAGGACGAGTCGCCGGCGGACGTGCTGCGCAGTAACATTGTGTCGCTGGTGGCGCTCTTCCGCATTATGCTCGGCGGGCTGACGCCGGAGGAAGATTCCATCGTCGACCAGGCGATTACCGAAACGTACGCGCTGAAAGACATCACGCCCGACTCCGACTTCTCGCAGATCGAGCCGCCGCTCTTGTCCGACTTCGAGCAGGTGCTCGCCGGAATGAACGGCAGCGAATCGCTCCTGGCGCGCCTCACGAAATACACGCGCGGCACCTGGGCGGGCTTCATCAATCAGCCGACAAACGTCGACATCAACAAACGCTTCGTGGTGTTTTCCGTGCGCGATATGGAAGACGATCTCAAGCCGGTCGCGATGTATCTCGTGACGCATTTCATTTGGAATTCCGTGCGCAAAATTCTCAAAAAGCGCCTGCTGGTTATCGACGAAGCGTGGTGGATGATGAAGTCGGACGACACCGCGTCGTTCCTGTACGGCTTGGCAAAACGCGGCCGCAAATATTATCTCGGCCTCGCGACCATTACGCAAGACGTCGACGACTTTATGAAGTCGCCGTACGGTATGCCGATGATCACAAACTCCTCGATCCAGCTCCTGCTCAAGCAGTCGCCAACGTCGATTGATAATCTCCAGAAAGTCTTCAACCTCTCCGACGAGGAAAAATATCTGCTGCTGGAATCCGATGTGGGGGAGGGGATTTTCTTTGCAGGCCTGAAGCATGTGGCGCTCAAGATTATTGCGTCGTACACGGAGGATCAAATCATCACTTCCGACCCATCGCAAATCCTCGCGCTACGCCGCAATCAGGAGGATGTTGCGGCGGTGATGCCTGAGCCGACCATCGCCGCCGCGGTGCCGGATCTCGCATTCACCGCCGCGCCAAACCCCACACCGGCAATAACCGCGTCCGTCGAACGCGTCGCCGCCGCGCCGCTGAAAGTGTCATAATACCTCTATGTTGGCTCGCTATTTCCCTATATTCGCCCTTGCGCTTTTCATCGATGGTATGCAGGCGATGATTACGTTGTCGTTTGCCGGTATGGGTATGGCGATTGCTGCCGGCGGCACGATTGCGTCAACGATTATTGGGCTTATTGGTGCGGTTATTGGATCGGTGGCGGGGCCGGCCGGTGCCGCGGCGGGCGCAGCGGTCGCCAGTGCAGCGAGTTCGGCGATTACCGTCACCGCAGTAATGGCAGGCGTGGGTGTGCAAACAATGGGCTTCGCCGCCTCGTCCTGTATCGGCATTGTCTTTGGCGCGGCGTTTTACACGATGCTGGCATTTTCCGGTTTGTTTAAGATGCGCCATTTGCTTACGATGCGCCGCGGGCCGTTTTTCATCACCAAATTTCTGCCGATCGTAAACATTCTTCCGCTATTTAGCATTATGACGTATATGCTTATCCGGCGTAAAATGAAAGCGGAGGCGAAAGCGGCTCCGGCGTCACGGCGCGCTGCGGGTGTCGCGGCGCGCGTGACGGAAGTAACAGAAGCGCCGGTGCAGGAAGAAGAGGAGTCGTTCACCGCGCCGACGCCCGCCTACGCCGCCACCGAAGCGCCCGCCAACGAAAACCGCACCCCAAACGTCCCGCTCCAAGATTTCCGCTACAAACCAATCGCGCCGCTATACGCCACAAACCAGAATCAACCCTATGCACAAGCCGCGTAATATATTAAAAATCCAACCCCCCTCACCCCAACCCTCTCCCTGGAATGGTAGAGGGGGCAGCTGCAAAACCACACTAACCTCAAGCTCCTCTCCCATTCCAGGGAGAGGATGCCCGACAGGGCAGGTGAGGGGCAGCGGATGGTTTGCTCGTGCAACATTTGCCCTCTTCCTCCTCGCTAATGCCCCTCTCGCCCTTGCACAAACCGCTTCCGACAGCGGACTCGGTGCCGCGCCCCCGCCGGTGCAATATATTGTCTCGCCCGAAACTCCCGGCGCCGGCGACACCGTGTATATCCAAGTGAATGGCGTTGGCAGCTTCATCGGTGAGTCGCCGATCGCCTGGACACAAAACGGTCAGGTCATTGCGCAAGGCGTCGGCAAGCGCAATGTCTCGTTCACGGTCGGCGGCTACGGCTCGCAAACCGTCATTGGTGTCACCATACGCACCACGCAGCACGGCACCATCGCCAAGCAGTGGACGTTCACGCCGTCGCTCGTGAATCTGGTGTGGGAAGCGCACACCACTGTCCCGCCCTTTTACGACGGCAAAGCGCTCGCGAGCCCCGGCTCTTCGGTGACCGTCACCGCATTCCCGGTCGTCGTCGCCCGCGGCGTCCGCCAATCTCCCGCCAATCTTTCGTATCAATGGCGGCTCAATAATCAGCCGCAGGCCGACCAGTCCGGTCTCGGTTTCAGCTCGTTCACCTTCCCGACGACACAAATCCACTCACAAGAAGAGGTGACCGTCACCGTCTTGCTCAACGACGGCAACACTAAAGTGGCGTACAGCAACATTTCCGTACCGATCATCGAGCCGAGCATCGTTCTCTACCAACACGACCCGCTGCGCGGCGTGCTCTATGGTGCGGCGCTCGGCACCGGCGGTTCGTTCACGATGCCCGGCACCGAGATGACTGTCCGCGCCGAGCCGTTTTTCTTCTCCGTCGACAGCGCCGCGCGCGGCAATCTGAAATATGCCTGGCAGCTCAACGGCAACGACACCACCGGCCCCAGCAGCGCCCAAGGCGAGCTAACCCTCCGTCAAACCGGCACCGGAAGAGGCACCGCCGACCTCTCCGTCTCCCTCCAAAACACCGACCCCTCCAAAATCCTCCAAGGCGCCCAATCCACCCCCAAAATCCTCTTCGGCAACACCACCCGCAGTACGGGCTTGTTCGGGTTGTAATATAATATGATATGAAGACAAATGGGGACAGCCACCATTTAATTTGCAAAAGTGTGTTGTAATATTTTATGGGTTACTGTTTTTTCGGTCTTCCTACTCCGTGCTGTGTTGATTCAAGACTAAACCGGGTCACCATTTCTTCGACCCAAAGACTCTTCCCGTACGGCGCGCCTTTGTTTACCGATGCGCGAATGAGTTCGAGCGCGCCCGCATCTTCCGCGGCGTTGATCCACTGGACATGATCGCGGGGGAATGTCTCCGGAAGTTCTGCCAGCAGCGTGCGCTGTGCGTTAGTGCCGTGAGCTCGCCGCCACGCGCTGCTCCATCGCCAATCTTCGCAACGCGGCACAAGGTCTGCCCGAACTGGATTACGCTCGGTATATTTTACCGCCGTCAAAAGATATCCGTCTTGTCCAATCAAAAACGATTTGTATCTCCCTTGGTACAGATGTCCGCTTCCGTTGGTGTTGGTAAGCGCGTGTACTTTGCGGGTGTGTGCGTTCGTGAGGTGATGCAAAAAGAGTGCAAGATCTCCGTCTTTTTGCGGATTGAGTACAAGGTGCCAGTGGTTCGGCATAACAACATACGCAAGGATACGCATATCGGTCAGCTCTTTCGCTTCCGTGAGTAAATGCTCGAAGAGCTGGTAATCTTTGTCGGCCTCAAAGATTTTCAGACGCCCGTTGGCACGATTGAGAACGTGATAAAACTCCCCGCCAGCATCAACTCGTGCAGTCCGCGCCATATACAAACATTATGCCACACTTTTGCAAATTAAATGGTGACTGTCCACGCCTGTCCCGTTAACTTTCCACCCACTCCAAAATACCCAATAAGCATACTGCATTTGAGCAAAACAGCTTTTTTCGACTTGAACTGAAAAGGCGGTAATAATGCACGGAAGCCACTATCCGCTTCTATGCAATCGATATGTTTCAAGGAGAATATGTGTTCTCGCAAGTGATGGGATTTGCGAGCAATTACCCACTGCTGCAATGCATTAAAAAATATCAGGGGGATCATCGGGTAAGGAGTCTCACGTGTCGTGAACAGTTCCGCGCACTGGCGTTTGGACAACTGGCCCATCGCGAAAGCCTGCGTGATGTGGTCGCCTGTCTCGGAGCGCATCGTGAGAAGTTGTATCATCTTGGGTTCGGCGGACCGTTGTCGAAGACCACTCTGGCCAAAGCCAACGAACTGCGTGACTGGCGTATGTATCGAGACTTCGCACAGATACTCATCGATGAGGCGCGACAGTTGTACGCCAGTGATGCGGTCTTTGACCTTGCGCTGGATGGCACCTACTATGCGATCGACTCCACGAGTATCGATCTCTGTCTCTCCTTGTTCGGTTGGGCTCCCTACAAGGAGGCACAGGGAGCCGTGAAAGTGCACACCCAGATGGATCTTCGTGGCTCAATACCAACGTTTTTTCATATTACGGACGGCAAGGTGAACGACATGAACTTCCTTGACCTCGTGTCGTTTGAGCGCGGAGCGCACTACATCATGGATCGTGGCTACGTTGATTACGCACGGTTGCACACCATCAACCAAGCCGGAGCCTACTTTGTGACGCGAGCAAAAAAGAACATGCTCTGGGAGCGTATCTATTCTCAGGATGTAGATCGCAGGAGTGGACTACGGTGTGATCAGATCATCCGGCTGACGGGTGTTCATGCACATGATCGATATCCCGACAAACTTCGTCGCGTCAAATATTACGATGCAGAGACTGATCAGTTGTACGTATTCCTCACCAACGATTTCAGCTCAAGCGCACAGACCATTGCTGATCTCTACCGACACCGATGGCAGATCGAATTATTCTTCCGCTGGATCAAACAACATCTCAAGATCAAGGTGTTCTGGGGACGATCGGAGAATGCCGTGAAGACCCAGATCTGTGTGGCGATCTGCACCTATTTGATCGTTGCGATTATGAAGAAGAGGCTCGATATCACCTGTGATCTCAACGAAATGTTACAGATTTTGAGCGTGTCGCTGTTCGACAAAATGCCCGTGGTTGAGCTGTTTTCGGGTGGTGCGCTACAGAAAGATGTCAAGGGTTTCCAAAGCACGTTGCCGGGGTTGGGTTTTTAACGGGACAGGCGTGGTGCCTGTCCCCATTTCCTCATTTCCTTCTACCGTGTGTTTTGTTGCCATATTCATATGACGGCACGGTAACCGACTTATGAGCTATACGGAAGGGGTACGGTAACCTTTTTAATGAGCTATAGCGTTCTCCTTGACAAAAAATATCGTATGGTGTAAACTCGAGACAGGTGTTCTATATTAGGTACATACCAAATCGCGCACAAGGTGCGCAAGAGGAGGATGGGTCATGAAAAAGATAACTGGTTTCTTGGAGGAAGCCGTTTGCTTGGTACTGGCGGCGATACTGGTCTGTGTCCTTACGAATCATGCGCCGGGATTGACGGCTGGTTGGCTTCAATTCAACATAGATCTGACGAGCTTCGTCGGAATGTTTGTGCCGTACTCTTTTCACAGCACAGACGCCGTAACACTGTTGTTGCCGGCTGCACCGTGGACACTCTTCTACGGCCAGGTGTATCTGTTCGGTATTCGGCTTCCGATCCTGTTGATATGGTTACTGGACCGTGCGCGAGTAACGGACTGGCTTCTATATATGCCCAAACGGGCGTGATGCAAGATAAGGGCAGCGGCTTCCAAAGCCGCTGCCCTTTCGTTTTTTAAAGTTATACCAGACACGATTCTGTTATTATGCTGGAAATACGGTAAAATGAAACAAAGTAGCGATGTTGTTGCTGCAAGATGCAACAACGAATCGTTTCTATGATTATGAAAAAACACCGACTAACGTTTCTACTTCTGCCGTTAATACTGCTTCTATTGCCTCAATGTTTGGTGTATGCGGATCCCTATATGCGCCCATGTGGCAGTGTGCAATATGATGCGAGTAACATGAACAATGTCTGCGACACGGTTAATGGGCAGCAATTTCTTACAACCAGGCAGGATAGACTCAGTAATACTCAAGCTTATCAAGATGCCAGAACTCAAGCTTATCAGGCGGGACAGGCCGCACAACCAGTGCCACCTGCCGCGGCACCCATCACTCCCGCCGGCACTGTAGTAGGGCGCGTGATTCAGGGGGCTGTTGCTTCAGTTGCTAATGCTTGTAATCCTGGGGTGGGGACAAATAGTCGAACAATAGCTAGTTGTCAGTCGAAGTGTGGGCAATCGGACACACAATGTTCCAATACTTACTATCAAAAACTTAATGAACAACTTGCTATTGGTGATTGCAATAGCGTTGCTAGCCAAGTTAAAGATTCTGCTTTATCAATGACTGGACAAGGAGGCTCTGACTGTGCTAATGCAGCGCGTACTGCAGCTGAACAAGCTGCATCACCGGCTGCATCACCCACTAACGCCGGCACCCCCTGCACCTCCAGCAATCCAAGTGATGCGGCGGAGGGGAATGTGTTGAGTAATTGTACGATTGACTATACGCCGTTGGAGCCGTTGCCGACGGGGTTGGGTGGGGCGACGGGATTTGGAGGGAATAGCAGTACGTTTTTGGGATTTGTTAATTATTTGTTTCCGATTTTGATTACGTTGGGGGCAATGATGGGGGTGCTGTTCTTCACGATATGGGGACTGCAGTATATGATGTCGTCGGTGCCGGGTGTTAAGGAAAGCGCCAAGGGGCACGTGTGGGCGGCGATCGAAGGGTTGGTGCTGCTGGTGTCGTCGGTGTTGATACTGACGACCATCAATCCGACACTGACTAATTTCAGTGCGTTCGAGGCTCGTCTGAATTCGCTGTCGGGTATGATAACATCGGCACAAGGCACCAATAGCCTGACGAGCGGCGGCGGGACAAGTGGTGGGGCGCAGGGGGCACCTGCGGCGGCTACTTTGCCGGGCACTGATGGTTTCGTTCCACCCGCAAAGCCTCTGTCGCCACCCGCAAACCCTTAATTTTATGAACATTGATTGGAAAAAAGTGGTGATGGCGGGAGGGCTGGCTTTGGCTTTGCTGGCGTTGTTTGTGGTGATTTGGGGGATGTTTCGGCAGGCGGGGCAGAATCAGAATGGGTTGACGGCGAGCAGTACGGCGTTGTTTGGGGCGACGGCGCCGGCGGCGCAAAATGGGGTCTCCGGCGGCGGACTGGGAACGCAAAATGGGGGGAATGTGCCGCCGTCTTCCGGGGGTGGGGCGGTGGTCAGTGCGCAGATGATCTTCAAAATTGCCGACGGGCCGGTGGTGTCGGCAGTGTTGGTGGATACTGGCGTGCCGACCACGACCTCGGCGCGGTATGTGTCGGCGGAGGACGGGCATATTTACGAACAGGTACTGGATGTTGCCGGGGCGATGCCGCGGACGCTTTCCAGTATTACGATTCCCGGTGTGGCGCGTGCGGTGTGGACGGAGCGCGGCGACGGCGTGCTGCTGCAATATCTGCAGGGCGGGACGATAAAAACGGTGCATCTGACGCTGTTTGCGACCACCTCCACCACGACGCTCGCGACCGTTGCCGTGGCGCCGGTGGTGCGCTTTTTGCCGGACAATGTGGCGAGCGTGGCATCGTCGCCGGACGGGAAGTTGGTGGCGTATTTGCTGCGCACCGGCACGGGGAGTGATGTGTACACGGCTGCGCCGGACGGGAATAATGCAAAAAAGATTTTTTCAATGCCGCTCGCCGAAATTGATCTGTCGTGGCCGGCGACGAGTACGATGTTTTTGTATACCAAGAGCGCGGGCGGCGTGCCGGGGCTGGGTTTTTCGGCGAACGTGAAGACGGGGCTGGTGTCGCCGATGTTGTACGGTGTCGGCATTACCGGCAGCATCAATCCACTGTTCTCGCACGTGCTGTATCGCACCGACACCGGCACGGGTGCCGCGACGTACCTGGAGCCGCTGTCCACGGGGCAGTCTTTTGCGGTGACGGCTTCGGCATCGTTGGCGCCACCGCTGCCGGAAACGTGCGTGTGGAACCCGATGCGTCCGTTGCAGGCGTATTGCTCCGCGCCCGCGGCATCTGCGCCGAGTAATTATCTGGAACTCTGGCACCGCGGGGAATCCAGTGCCGCGAGCGCGCTGGTGGCGGTGGATGCGCTCAATCCGACGGCGCTTTTGATGGCGACGCCCGGCTCGCGCGATGGCGGGGAAGTATCGGATATGCGATCGCTTACGATGTCACCCGGTGCGCACTACCTTTCATTTATTTCAAAAGATGACGAGAAACTGTGGGGGGTAAGGTTGGGGCAGTAAAATGGAGGGGTTTCCACTTCTCGCCTCACGGGGAGAAGGTGCCGAAGGCGGATGAGGGGTGAAGGTCTCTTTAGCGCCACTCTTCCATAAAGTCTCTGCCACTTCGAACAACACCCCTCACCCCAACCCTCTCCCCGTGAGGGGAGAGGGGGCAGCTCATCTACCCTTTAAACTTCAACACAATATGCCTCTCTTTTCCTTCGCCTTCGGAGGAGGTGGCGATTTCGGGGTCGGTGGCGAAGAGTTCGTGGATGACGAGGCGTTCGTAGGAATTCATCGGGTCGAGTGCTACTACTTCTCGAGAAGTACGGGTGCGCTGCGCGAGCTCGGAGGCTTTGGTGCGCAGGGTAGTGAGGCGGTTTGTATGAAAGTTGTTTACGTCGATGAGGAAGTTGGCGGCTTCCGCGCCGTGCTGTTTTTCCACCATCCGCCGCACGATGGTGTTGAGTGCCTGGAGATGTTCGCCGTTGGTACCGATGAGTCGCTCGGCGTCAGGAGAAGTGATGGAAACAACTACTCGCGCGCCCTCCGGGATTTCCACCGACTCAATCGTGCAATCAAGCAAACCCAACACATCCGAAACATACGCCTTGAGTTGGGTTGCATCCATATACTTACCATAGCGCAGAAATGACGGAGACTCAAGCGGATAAGTGTCGAATCCGTACGTAGAAGCATACAAAGAACATACAAAGGCGAGACCTATGTACGTACATAGGTCTCGCCTTTGTATGTTCGCCTTTATGTTTCGCTACAGCGGGCGTTGTTTGATGATGATTTCTTGGGCGATGGAGACGAGGCTGGTGACGATCATATAGATGCCGACGCCGGCGGGGAAGGTGTAGGTGAAGACGGCGCCCATCACCGGGAGCATAACGATCATCATATTTCGCTGCATCTTTTGGGCGGCGATTTTTTCGGCGGTGGCATCGGGAGCGGGTTTGCCGGTGCGGTCGAGGGAGAGTTTGATTGCGTAGTATTGGGTTGCGCCGACGATGAGGGCGAGGATTGCGTTGCTGCGCGCGGTCACATCCATAAGGCCGAGAAAGCGGGTGCCGACGACGCCAGGCGTGTGGACGAATGAGTAGAGTAAGTCACTGTGGATAGCGGGCGGCGCGAGGCGGAAAAAGACGTACGACAGGCCGATGAAAATGACGAGCTGGAGGACGGTCGAGAATATGAGCGAGAACGGTTTGATGCGGTGCTTGGTGAAGAGTGCCGCAGTTTCTTGTGCTCGCACCGTGGCGTCGTCCTTGTGTTTTTCGTTGATGCGGTTGAGCTCCGGTTGTACCGCTTGCATCGCCATCTGCGTGCGCAGTGAGGACATAAAGAGCGGGTAGAAGATGAAGCGCACGAGGAGGGTGAGGGCGATAATCGCCAGGCCGACGTCGCCGCCGGGCATTAGGTTGAGCAGGAGGATGAAGGCGTTGTATATTGGCTGGACGACGAAGGTGTGGAACATAGAAATAGCGAAGAATTACTTTTGCAAATAGTGGAGAATGGTTGCGATGTCTTTGGCGAATGCGGGGGTAATGGGATCGGGGGGGATGGTGCGGATGAAGAAGATGATGTTGAGGGGTTTGTACGAGGTGGTGTCGGCGGTGGCCGAAGCTACGGCTCGATACAATGCCCTCCGTACCCGATTCCGCTCGACGGCACTCTTCGCGACCTTTTTGGACACGACCGCCGCGGCACGTATGTTCATAGTATCACCTGCGAGCGCTTTTGCGGTAACAAAAACGCCGCGTGCACCGACGCCGCGTTTTAGTATGTCTGCAACCTCTTTTGTGCGAAGGCGTCGCCCAGCCGGGAGCATAGGGGGATCTGTTAAAGCGCGATGCGGGCGCGGCCTTTTTGGCGGCGGCGCTTTATGACGGCGCGACCTCCCGCGGTGCGGGATTTAACCAAAAAACCGTGCGTTGTCGCGCGCTTGCGCTTCTTCGGCTGATACGTTCGTTTCATACCAGACACTATATAACACTATGAGATTTTACGCAAAAAACCTCTTTTCCGCTACCGCCCAATTCAAATTCTTAAACCACGCTTCAATATACGCCGCGCGGCCGGCGGTGCCGAATTGGGCGAGGTAGGCGTGCTCCCAGATGTCGAGGATAAGGATGATGGGGAGCTCGGCGAGGAGGCCTTGGTGGTGCTGGTCGACCCAGGTGTGGCGGAATTCGCCGACGGTTTTGTCCCAGTAGAGCACTGCCCAGCCGACGCCGCGCATACTGCCGACGGCCTTGAATCGCGCTTCCCATATCTCGATGCTGCCGAATTGTTTGGCGAGCGCGGCGTCGGCT
>Ga0209697_10007898_pt1 | contig 12253 bp, 11 predicted proteins | sample AliMusrvi5mmetaG_FD_184115 | JGI IMG/M metagenome (GOLD analysis project Ga0209697, IMG submission 184115) | Freshwater lake bacterial and archeal communities from Alinen Mustajarvi, Finland, to study Microbial Dark Matter (Phase II) - Alinen... | ecosystem: Environmental > Aquatic > Freshwater... | reverse complement strand
ATTCTCAGCATGTGAATGATTTACTTAGCATTCATATTCAAGAGTTGGTGGCCAGGGGTCTAAAACATAGTGCGCCTGCTTATATCGCTGCAAAGTTTCTGCAGAAAAAGCTCCGCACATCTATCGGCACTTATTTTGATGAATTTGATGCATTCTTAATGGCCCCTGCTAGTGGTGAAGCTCCAAAAAGCTTAGTCTCTACTGGTGATCCAATTTTCTGTGCTCTCTGGAGTTTTTTAGGAATTCCATCTATTACTATTCCTGTGACTAAGTCAAAGAATGGATTACCGTTAGGTGTTCAGCTGATTGGAAACTATAAGTGCGATTCCAAGTTACTTAGCGTGGCTAAATTCGCTGAGTTTGCTCTGGTATAAAAAATAATTTTGTACGCCCCAACTCGTGAAGTTCTGCTTTCTCTTTTTGGGGTAATACATGTCAATAAGTGATATTGCCTGGTTAATGCTGGGTGGAAGCCTATCTGGTTTTTTGGCGGGCTTATTGGGAATTGGGGGTGGAGTGATTCTAGTTCCACTCATGATCCTGATCTTTAGTCGTTTGGGCTTTAATGAAAATGTTCTGATGCATATGGCAATTGCAACGGGCATGGCTAGCGTTTTATTTACTACCTCTTCAGCCGTGATAGCCCATCAGAAACGCGACAATATCAACTGGAAACTTGTTGGCGCGTTATCCCCCGGTCTTGTCCTGGGAGCTATAGTCGGTGGTGGCAAATTTTTTGATGTTATTAATGGGGCTTGGTTATCGCTAGGTTTTGCAATTTTTATGATTTATTCATCTACGCAAATGATTTTGAATAAATCCCCGCATGCTGCACGTATATTGCCTGGGTTTTTTGGTCTTTTTGCTTTTGGCGTTCTAACAGGTGTCATTGCGAGTCTTCTAGGCGCCGGCGGTGCATTTATTACGGTTCCATTTATGATTTGGTGCAATATCAAGCCTCATAATGCGATGGCAAATTCATCTGGTCTAGGCTTTCCAATTGCTGCGTCATCTACGTTGGGATATATCTATGGAGGCTGGGGTAATGTATTCTTGCCTGAGTATTCGCTTGGCTACGTGTACGTACCCGCTCTATTGTGTATTGTGATCACCAGCATGCTTGCTGCACCAATAGGTGCGAGAGTGGTTACCAAACTGGAGGCACCCAGATTAAAGCGTATTTTTGGGCTTACCCTTTTGCTGGTCGCTCTATTTATGTTGAATGAAAGTAGAAAGGCTTTTGGGTTTTAAATTAGCTCAATTGCTTACTCAAAAAGTACTTTGGAGCAACGAAGTGTTAGATGGTTGCTCCAAAAATCCTGTGGTTTTGAAAACCAAAGACTGAGAGATCACTTCCTTTAAATCCCCGAATTTGCTTACACATTTGCTTACACACCGACACTGACCACCCGCAGAGCCCCTGTTTATATGGCTCTATCATGGGCTTCTGCTCTCATAAGAAAGAAGCCCTAGGGGTCTAGCAGTAAAGACCTCAATGTATTCAAGAGGTTAGTGGTGAATTAGGCGGTATAAATTCACTACACACCGCTTACACACCGGAGCAAAAACCGAGGTGTGTAGTAAATGTGGTTTTTATGTGGTTTTGAAGCGGTAAACACCAGCAGTAAGGTGTGTAGTAAAAGTAAAGTTTTAGGGCCCATAGCTCAGTTGGTTAGAGCAGAGGACTCATAGCGAAAGTTGTGCCTTATGCTTGGAAACTGCATAAGGGATGGTGTCAAATTCGGAGAAAGCTAAATGTAGCCAAAAGCTGCACAAGCTAACGCCGAGCGAAGCTTAGTAGAAATACTTTGAACGTGTAGAGACTAGACGGCACCCATCTAAGTTGAGCAATCAATATGATGAAGGCATAGTCCAGGGAGTAGCGAAAGCTACACAAACCGGAATCCTTTGGTCCCAGGTTCAAGTCCTGGTGGGCCCACCAGAAAAGCAAACCCTCATCAGCAATGGTGGGGTTTTGTCTTTTGAGCGTTACTTTAAGTAACGCTTAGTAATAGAATTGAATCAAGTGGTATTAAGTGATACGAGACGTTTTTAATTTCTCGTAGGAATCAAGCCAATTGAAATACTGTCTGTATAGCAGGACGCTGACAACCATACCCCAGACCATTCCAGTAAACATTCCAGCAAGCATCATACTCAGACTTAGGTACTGAATTTCACTTTGTTGCAAAACTTGAGTGAAAATGACTGCTCCTAATGTCATCCCTAGTAGCATCCAAGTTGAGCATAGTAAATTTTGCGCCAACATTGAACATAGCTTTTTACACTGAGGCCTCAAGTACCTTAAGCTTGGGATTGCTGCAATACCACCTATGAGCATACCAATATGCATGAATGGCATTAATCTCATGTGCAACTGCAGCGAATCCATTAAAGAAAGAGACTGACTTGTGGAACAGATGGTCGCAATAGTAGCGATAGGTGTAATTTGTATATCAATCAATAGTCCAGCTAACATTCCCCCAAAACCTAAGGAAAGCATGACATGCGGGGGTGAGAGACCAAGACGTTGTGGTCGCAATTTTCCAAGCGCATAGCAACCCAGCGCGATTCCCAATAGGGAGAGCCATTGAAATGACCAGAATTTTTCTGAAGTTTCAAAGGTAACCAAATAAAGGGTTGCACCTACCGCAAAGATAAGCCCAGCTGAAACTATTGCGTTTATGTTTATTTTCATTGCTTTTGGCTAAAATTCATTTTTTGATTATGTGGGAGTTTCTTTTTTTCTGCTGACTTCACTTTTGACTAAGTTTGAGGGGGTAATGTATTTGCTGCAGTGCAAAAAATACATAAGTCTTATTTATAGTTTATAAAGATTACATAAAAAACATTTAATAAAAATACTAATTTTTAAAGGAGACAAAATGATTCCTCCGGAATTTGATTACCATGCGCCAACTTCTGTAAGTGAGGCCATTACCCTGCTAAATGATTTGGGTGAAGATGCCAAAATATTAGCTGGCGGCCATAGCTTGCTACCCATGATGAAATTAAGATTTGCTGAACCCGCACACCTGGTGGACTTGAATCGTATTCCGCAATTGAAAGGTATTCGCGAAGAGGCTGGCCTGATAAAAATTGGTGCAATGACGATTGAAAATGACCTTCTTGATTCAGATTTATTGAAGGAAAAGGCTTCCTTATTACCCAAAGCTGTTCAATGGATTGCAGATCCTCAAGTACGCAATCGTGGAACCATAGGCGGCGATATTGCTCATGGTGACCCTGCTAATGATCACCCTGCAATTGCAATGGCCCTAGATGCTACTTTTGTATTGCAAGGTCCCCAAGGAGAGAGAAAAGTGAAGGCAGTAGACTTCTTTCAGGGAACCTATATGACGGATATGGCTTCAAATGAAATTTTGACCGAAATCCAATTTGCCCCCTTGGCCAAAAATACGGGTTGTGCTTACGAAAAATTAAAGCGCAAAACAGGGGATTGGGCTACCGCTGCAGCTGCTGTAGTGTTGCAGATGAGTCAAGGAAAAGTGTCGATGGTACGTATTGGCTTAACCAACGTCGCAGATACAGCACTTAGAGCAACTAAAGCGGAAGAATTACTGATTGGCAAAGAGTTAAATGCAGAGACCCTGAGTCTAGTTGCTGCTGCTGTAACTGAAATTTGCAATCCAGCAGAAGACCTGCGTGGTGATGCTGAGTACAAAACAGCTATGGCAGGCGAAATGACAAAACGTGCATTACTTGATGCAGCGTCCCAAATCAGTTAATTCCAAACGGAGCAATAGATCATGAGTAAAAAATTAGTAAGCATGACCATAAATGGCAAAAAAGTAGAGGAGGCCGTAGAACCAAGATTACTTTTGATACATTTCCTGCGTGAAAATCTCAATTTGACTGGTGCTCATATTGGTTGCGAAACTGGTCATTGTGGTGCCTGTACAGTGGACATTGATGGTAAGTCGGTGAAGTCTTGTACGGTTTTAGCAGTGCAGTCCGATGGCGCAGATATTTTGACTGTGGAGGGCTTGGCTAAAAACGGTGTCCTGAGTGCTGTTCAGGAGGGATTTCATCTTGAGCATGGTTTGCAATGCGGTTACTGTACCCCAGGAATGTTAGTGCGTTCTTATCGATTGCTAGAAGAAAATCCTAATCCAACAGAAGCTGAAATTCGTGCTGGTATTTCAGGAAACTTATGTCGCTGCACCGGTTATCAAAATATTGTGAAGGCTGTGCAGTATGCTGCCAAAAAATTACAAGAAACTGCTGCTGCCTAATTATTCAATTAAAGAATACAAATTTAGCTTGATGTAAAGCTTGATAGGAGATGTAAATGAATGCACCATTGAAGGAACGTGAAGCAGCATTAATGGGTATGGGTGACTCTCGCCTGCGTAAGGAAGATGCGCGATTTATCCAAGGCAAAGGAAATTATGTCGATGATATTAAGTTACCGAACATGGTTTACATGGATATTGTTCGTTCTCCCCTTGCTCATGCGCGTATTAAGAAGATAAATAAAGAAGAGGCCTTAAAGATTCCTGGCGTTCTAGCCGTTCTTACTGCCGATGATTTAAAGCCTCTCAAACTACATTGGATGCCCACTTTGGCAGGTGATGTTGCTGCAGTTTTAGCAGATGAGAAGGTGCATTTTCAAATGCAGGAGGTTGCAGTAGTTATTGCTGAAACACGCTATGCGGCAGCTGATGGTAAAGAAGCGGTTCAAGTTGAGTATGAAGAGTTGCCTGTTGTCATTAACCCATTTGATGCGCTTAAAGAGGATGCTCCTATTTTGCGTGAAGATCTCATTGAAAAGATGGAGGGCGCGCATGGAAAGCGTCATCACCCGAATGATATTTTTACATGGCAAGCTGGCGATGCAGAAGCTGTAGATGCAGCCTTTGCTAGCGCAGAGGTGGTAGTTAAGGAAGATTTGCTGTACCCACGTGTACACCCATGCCCGCTAGAAACTTGCGGATGTGTAGCCTCTTTTGATCCAATTAAGGGAGACTTAACAACTTACATTACTAGTCAAGCCCCTCACGTTGTCCGTACTGTAGTTTCAATGCTCTCTGGCATTCCTGAATCTAAGGTCAGGATTATTTCTCCTGATATTGGTGGAGGATTTGGTAATAAGGTCGGCATTTACCCCGGCTATGTTTGTGCCATTGTTGCCTCTATTGTGCTTGGTCGTCCTGTGAAGTGGATTGAAGACCGTATCGAGAATCTTTCATCTACGGCATTTGCTCGTGACTATCACATGACTGGTGAGCTTGCTGCTACTACTGATGGAAAAATTCAAGGGCTGCGCGTTAACGTATTGGCTGACCATGGGGCATTTGATGCCTGTGCTGACCCTACTAAATTTCCAGCCGGTTTATTCCATATTTGTTCAGGCTCTTATGACATCCCGGCAGCCCATTGCACTGTAAGAGGTGTGTATACCAATAAAGCGCCTGGCGGAGTTGCTTATCGTTGCTCTTTTCGTGTAACCGAAGCCGTTTATTTGATTGAGCGAATGGTTGATGTATTGGCTCAAAAACTCGATATGGATAAGTCGGAAATACGTAAAAAGAACTTTATTCGTAAAGAGCAATTCCCGTACACCTCCGCATTTGGTTTTGAGTATGATTCTGGTGACTACCATACTGCCTTAGATAAGGTTCTAGAGGCTGTTGATTACAAAGCCCTTAGAGCAGAGCAAGCTGCTAATCGTGCTGATCCTAAAAGTAAAACCCTGATGGGTATTGGTTTGGTTACTTTCACTGAAATCGTGGGTGCTGGACCAAGCAAAATCTGTGATATTTTGGGAATTGGCATGTTTTATTCATGTGAAATTCGTGTTGATCCAACTGGCAGTGCGATTGCCAGAATGGGCACTATTTCACAAGGTCAAGGTCATCAAACAACCTATGCGCAGATTATCGCTACTGAATTAGGGATTGAGTCGAATCTGATCAGAGTTGAAGAAGGGGACACGGATACAGCTCCTTATGGACTTGGCACTTATGGTTCACGCTCAACTCCTGTTGCTGGCGCTGCGATTGCAATGGCGGCCCGTAAAATTCATGCAAAAGCAAAGAAAATCGCTGCCTCATTATTAGAGGTTAGTGAGAATGATTTAGAGTGGGAAGTGGATCGCTTTAAAATTCGTGGTAATGACGACAAGTTCAAGACTATGAAAGATATTTCTTGGGCTGCGTATCACCAGCCTCCAGCTGGATTAGAGCCTGGCTTAGAGGCAACGTATTATTATGATCCACCTAATTTTACTTTCCCATTTGGCATATACCTTGCAGTAGTCGACATTGATCGTGCCACAGGCGTGACTAAAGTAAGGCGTTTTTATGCATTAGATGACTGCGGCACCCGAATTAATCCTATGATTATTGAAGGTCAAATTCATGGTGGATTAACTGAGGGTTATGCAGTTGCGATGGGTCAACTTCTATCCTTTGATGCGCAAGGCAATATTCAGGGTAATTCCTTGATGGATTACTTCTTGCCCACCGCAGTTGAGACGCCTCATTGGGAGACTGACCATACGGTAACGCCATCACCCCATCATCCGATTGGTGCAAAAGGCGTTGCCGAGTCTCCACACGTAGGTAGCATTCCAACCTTTACCTCTGCAGTAGTAGATGCCTTCTCTTATAAAGGGGTGACGCACATAGATATGCCACATACCTCGTTCCGAATTTGGAAAGAGTTAAAAAAGCATGGCTTAAACCTAAATTAAGATAGAGATCGGTAATGGAAGTCACCATTCATAAGCAATATCCCATCCCTGCCAGCATTGAAAATTGCTGGGAGGTTTTATCCAACATTACTGATCTGGCTACCTGTATGCCAGGAGCCTCAATTACCGAAAAAATAGATGACTCTAATTACAAGGGGAGCGTCAAAGTTAAAGTAGGTCCTGCAACAGCGGCCTTTGCAGGCGATATTGAGGTGCAGGGCATTGATCCTACAAAAAAAGAAATCCGCATGCTTGGTAAAGGTGCAGACAAGGGCGGGTCATCAGCCTCAATGCAACTGACTGCAAGTTTATTGGCTCAGGCTGATGGAACTACTAACTTGGTTGGCAAAGCAGATGTCATTGTCAATGGCAAATTTGCTCAGTTTGGCGGTCGTATGATGACCTCAGTTTCCGATATGATTTTGAAGCAATTTGCTGACAATTTTTCTATAAAAGCGCAGGCTCTCACAACCGTAAATGCACCTGTTGACACTAGTCATGCAGACTCAGCCCCCATTATAAATAATGCTGCTGCTCCTAAAGCACCACATACTGAGTTAAACGGCCTTGCAATTGCTTGGATGCTTATTAAGGATTTCTTCAAAGGCTTAGTTGGTAAAAAAAGCTGATGAATGTTCAGGACATATCTGAGCTCCTTGCTAAATCATCTTATGTAGCTGACGATAGTCTGTCTGAGATGGTTTGGATGGGACTGACAATTGATCGACCCTTACTGCTTGAGGGTGAGGCGGGCGTTGGAAAAACCGCTATCGCTCATGCTTGCTCAGTTGGTCTCAATAGGCCTTTATTTCGCTTACAGTGCCACGAATCTTTAGATTTAAATCAAGCAGTTTATGAGTGGAACTACAGTCGTCAACTATTAGAAATACGACTCAGAGAGGCGGAGGGCGGAGATAAATCTGGGCTAAGAAATGAATTATTTAGTCAGGAGTTTTTACTTCAGCGTCCCTTAATGCAAGCTATTACTTCCCCCGTGCCCTCGGTTTTATTGATTGATGAAATCGACCGAACTGATGAGGCTTTTGAGGCTTATCTTCTAGAGGTATTAGGGGAGTTTCAGATTACCGTTCCGGAGCTAGGAACAATAAAAGCAATTACGCGTCCTTTGGTTATATTAACAAGTAATGGTACGAGAGATTTATCTGACGCTTTGCGTAGGAGATGTCTGTACCACTATGTGGATTATCCATCAATCCCGCGAGAGTTGACCATTGTCCAAACACTCATACCGGAAGCTAATTTAGAGCTTTTGCAACAAGCCGTTATCTTTGTACATCAGTTGAGAAAAGAAGACTTAGATTACACACCCGGTATTGCAGAAACACTAGATTGGATTAGACTTTTGTGCGCACGTAAGTTAGAAAAATTACCTGAGACTCCGGAGGAATTTGTTGGCACTCTCTCAGCTTTGTTAAAGACTCGAAATGATCAATGGCAGGTATCTACACAAGTACTATCTAAGTTAATGGGCTCTGGAAATCGTGTTGGCATTGATGCTGGGGTCGTTACTTCAAGAAAGTAATTTCTTTTGACATCCAGATTGATGTTTACTTCACCAGAACCCACAGAAGAAATCAGGCAATTTGTAGCTCACCTCCGAGAGAGCGGTTATGTCATTGGTCTTTCTGAATTAAATGCGATTATTCAAATCGCTCTTTTAGCTGGTGTCCAAGACTATAGGCGAATCGAAAAATATTGGCGTGCTCTTGCTTCCTCATCTCATAAGCAATGGGAGCAATTTCCAATGTTGTTTGAGAGTTACTGGTTTCCAAAAAAACTAAAAGGAAGCACAAAGTCGTCAGGTCAAAAAAAACAAGGAAAATCTTTACCTGAGTTGATTCAAGAAATTAAAGGTGAAGCTGGTACCACCAAGCCCGGCCAAAATGGATCAACGGTTGGGCTGGGATCTGCAGACAATGAAACTGATGCCGCTGGGCAAGAGCAAGGTCAAGGAGGCGCAAGTAAGGTTGAGCCCTTAGCTGAAAAGCCTCTGGGTGAGTGGATGCCAGAAGATAGCCGCTACTTAGATGGTTTGATTGCCCCATTACAGGCCAGGCTAAAACGAAAGCTCTTGCGACAATATAAAAATCATCCTCATGCAAATAGAATTGATTTACGTAAATCTATTCGTAAAGCAGTGAGTAATGCTGGTGAGCTGATTTCATTGCATATGAAACAGCGTAAAACTACTCCCCCAAAAGTTTTTATTTTGGTTGATGTCAGTAAATCAATGGAATCACATGCGCAATTTTTCTTGAGAATGGCCCGTTCTTTCTGTCAAATATTGAATGCAAGAGTATTTGTATTTCATACTAGCCTCATTGAAGTGACAGCTTTAATGAAAAAAGAGAGTGGTCGTGTGCAGGAGAAGATTAATTCGGTTGCGTTTGGATTCGGCGGCGGAACAAAAATAGCAACTAATTTAGAAACTTTCTTAATTAAAAGCAAAATTGGCCCCTCTGGTAATAAAATTAGAGGTATAGGGCGAGATGATATCGTTTTTGTTTTAAGTGATGGATATGATACTGACGCCCCAGAGCAAACATTTGCCGCATTAACTGCAATTAGAAATAAGGGTGCTAAGATATTTTGGTTGCACCCCACGGTTCAAAAACCTCAGTCAGAAGCAATTCGTTTGAGCGAGAGCGCTATATCTGGATTTATGGCGGTCAGCCATTTGGGCAGTCTTGAGGGGCTGGTAGATTTAATTTCGGGTCATCAGAATCAAGTTTATTCAAACACTATGAGATTGGAAACGTAATGGGTTGCATTTTGAAGCAGGGTGGCGGACTTTATTCTCGAGTACGGGTAGGCGCTGTTTTATTAGCGGCTGGAGAGGGTAAGCGAATGGGAGGTGTACCAAAAGCCTTAATTGAGTTAGGAGGTGTTCCCCTGATCAATCGTCAATTGATTGCATTAAGCGGTGCTGGTGTTGATGAGGTGGTGGTAGTGACTGGGCATTATCATGAACTAGTTGAGCCATTGGTAGAGCAGTTCCCAGTGCGAATTGCTCGTAATTCTCACACTGAAAATGGACAGCATTCTTCGGTACGACTGGGCCTAGAGGCGCTGGGCGGTAACTTTGATGCAGTCATTATGGCTTTATGTGATCAGCCTTTGATTAATGCCCAAGATATCACTCAATTGATTGCTGCATTTAAAAAACGTAAGTCTGGTGAAATTATTCTTCCTGTGGTTGGTGATCAGAGAGGAAATCCTATTGTCATTAGTGGTGTCGCCATGAATCAAATTTTAGATGCTGGAACAAATATGGTGTGCAGAAAATTCATGGATTCTCATCCTGAGATGGTAGATCACTTTCAGACTGAAAACGAGCATTTCATTATGGATGTAGATTCTCTTGATGATTTAGTAAATTTTGAGAAAAAAACTGGGTGGAAATTATCTATTCCGAATTTATCCAATCATTTAGAAGTTGAAAGTGGGAATAGTGAACCAGTCTATATGGCACTTCAAAGATTAGTGACGAAATGCTAACTTCAAATTGGCCCGTACCAATTGCGAGCTATCATTGCTCAGATGCGCGTGATATTAATTTAACCTTATCACGCGTTTTTCAAACTATGCGTATTGCTGATTCTCTTGATGAGAATAGTAAATCAGGCGACCCTAAAAAGTTTTATGCCAGTAATGATCAACTTCTGCAGCGAATAGATATTCCAGAGTTTAGTAAGCTAATCCAATTTTTTGCCGACTCTATCCAGAAAACAGTTGGAGCTGCTAATGCTGGGGTCTGGCCACAAGGTAAGATGTCCTTGCAATTAGAAATCATTGGTTGCTGGTATCAGATTCAAAATGGTATGGCTTTTCATGACGTACACACACATGGTAATTGCTCGTGGTCTGGCGTCTATTATGTTCAGGTCGATGATGAAGTAAAAAGGGTGTCACACCCTGAAATGGGTAGTGCAAATGGTGTAACAAGATTTTATGGGCCATACAGTCAATGGCAGGGAGGTGGGTATATGGATATTGGAAATACTTACCTTCAAAAAAATAGCATTGACATGTCGCCTGAGGAAGGTAAGCTAGTCATATTTCCTTCATATCTTCCTCATATGGCAATGCCGTATGAAGGTGAAAAGGATAGAATCATTGTTTCTTTTAACGTCCAAATTCACTCAAGCCAAGGTGATCAAATATTTGGCTTTGATTCAAAGTAAGCTAAACAATACTTCGGTTTTATGGAAAATTTAGATTTAATAGTTTTAAGAGAGATATTAGAGTGGCGTAAGGCTGGAAAAAAAGTCATGCTTGCTACCGTAGTTAGAACATGGGGCTCATCTCCGCGCCCCATTGGCTCAATTATGGCCCTTTGCGAAAATGGTAGCGTGATAGGCAGTATCTCTGGTGGCTGTATTGAAGATGATCTCATTCGCACTTTTAGTGGAAAAGATCAATTCCCATCGGGGCCACCCAGATTCTTAAAATATGGCATTACGGCTGATGAAGCGCATCGTTTTGGACTTCCTTGCGGCGGTACCTTGGAGGTATTACTTGAGTTTCAGATTGATGTGGGCGTACTAAATGAGTTAATTGAGCAGCTCACTAAAGGCTCTTTAGTTCAGAGGAAATGTAACTTAAGTAATGGGGTAGTTTCTCTCAAAAACGTAATAACTCCAACGGAATTGACATTAACAGATACGGAGCTAGTAAATACATTTGGACCTGAATTTCGAATGTTGATTATTGGTGCTGGACAACTTTCTGAGTATTTAGCAATCATGGCTATCTTTAATGGTTTTAATGTCACTGTATGTGATCCTCGAGAAGAATACAGGGGCAGCTGGAATGTCAAAGGTGTGACACTTACTTCGGATATGCCAGATGATGTGGTTATCGCCATGAAGCTCGATAGTCGGAGTTGCGTGGTTGCCTTAACCCATGATCCCAAGCTAGATGATTTGGCATTATTGGACGCTTTACAAACAAATGCATTTTATATAGGGGCTATTGGATCAAGACGAAATAGTACGACTCGCCATCAAAGGTTAATAGAGCATTTTGGATTTACAAAAGAATCTTTGTCTAAATTGAGAGGTCCAATAGGCATTTATATCGGTAGCAAAACCCCTTCGGAAATTGCTGTAAGTGTTATGGCTGAGATATTGGCAGTTAAAAATAATATTCAACTTCCTCGTGACATGGATGTGGCGGCAGCAAAGACAGCCATCGCTGCTCCCCATAATGATCCTGGGGACGTTATTTGTGGAATCTGATTGTTAATATAGCGGTATTAATCTAGTGAAGTTAATTTAATATGAAACTACTGTTGAGGGTGTAGAGACTAGACGGCACCCATCTAAGTTGAGCAATCAATATGATGAAGGCATAGTCCAGGGAGTAGTGAAAGCTACACAAACCGGAATCCTTTGGTCCCAGGTTCAAGTCCTGGTGGGCCCACCAATGAAATCAACGACTTAGGGAGAAATTCCTAAGTCGTTTTTCTTTCTGTGCAATAAAGTGTGTAAGCAATCTTCACACATCTTCCAT
>Ga0209697_10007895_pt1 | contig 12256 bp, 11 predicted proteins | sample AliMusrvi5mmetaG_FD_184115 | JGI IMG/M metagenome (GOLD analysis project Ga0209697, IMG submission 184115) | Freshwater lake bacterial and archeal communities from Alinen Mustajarvi, Finland, to study Microbial Dark Matter (Phase II) - Alinen... | ecosystem: Environmental > Aquatic > Freshwater... | reverse complement strand
TTCGTGAAATTGCAACGTCCGCCCCCGGAAATCAGGATCTTCCGGCCCACCTCCGGCGTCTGCTCCAGCACCGCAACCCGCCGTCCGCGCTGCGCCGCCGTCCCCGCGCAGAACAACCCGGCCGCCCCCGCTCCTAAAATGATCGCGTCAAAGTCTCCCACCGCTTTCATTGTCGCAAGCCATTTGGTATCCTCAAAGATTAGGTTCAGAAATAAATAATCACCTTCCCTACCCGTATCGAGGTTTACCATGTCAGGACATTCCAAATGGGCGACGATCAAACACAAGAAAGCCGCCACGGACGCAAAGCGCGGAAAGATCTTCACGCGCCTTATTAAAGAAATCATGATCGCCGCGCGCGGAGGCGGTGGCGACCCGGAGGGCAATCCTCGTCTGCGCACAGCCGTTCTTGCCGCCAAAGCAGTCAGCATGCCGGCTGACAACATCAAGCGCGCCATCATGCGCGGCACCGGCGAGCTCGAAGGCGGCCAGATCGACGAAATCATGTACGAGGGTTACGGACCCGGCGGCGCAGCCGTCCTGGTCAACGTCGCCACCGATAACAAGAATCGTTCGGTCAGCGAAATCCGCCACATGTTCGGCAAACAAGGCGGCAACCTCGGCGAACAGGGCAGCGTTGCCTGGATGTTCGAGCGCAAGAGCCAGATCGTCATTGATAAAGAAAAGGCTACCGAAGATCAGCTCATGACCATCGCGCTCGATGCCGGCGCCGACGACCTGAAGGATGCCGAGACCCACTGGGAAGTTCTCAGCCCGGTCGATGCGCACGAAGCGGTTCTCGCAGCCATCACCAAGGCCGGCATTCCCAATGAATCCGCCGAAGTGGCCATGATTCCCAAGAACCTCGTCAAAATCGAAGGCAAGAACGCCGCCGCGATGATGCGCCTCAACGATGCACTCGAAGAGCACGACGACGTCCAGAGCGTCTACTCCAACTTCGAAATCGACGACGAGGATTTGGAATCCAACGGCTAGTGCATTTATGCGCGTCCTTGGGATTGATTGTGGAACCGAAAAGACCGGCTTCGGCGTCATAGAAAGTGATGGGCGCTCGCATCGCTTACTCGAAGCAGGCGTCATTCGCACCAATCCCAAGGACGCGTTGGACAAGCGTCTGTTGATAATCGGTCAAGGCCTGCGCGATGTCATCGAAAAACACCGCCCCGAGTACGCCGCGATCGAAGAGGTTTTTTACGCGACCAACGTAAAGACTACCCTGAAACTCGCGCACGTGCGCGGGCTGGCAATGTTTCTGGTGGCGGAGTCGGGCATACCGCTCGGTGAATTTTCGCCGCTTGAAGTGAAACGCAGTGTGGTCGGTTACGGCCGCGCCGAAAAGAAGCAAGTGCAACTGATGGTGCAGTCTCTGTTAGGACTCGCTGAAATCATTGCATCGGAAGATGCCTCGGACGCTCTCGCGGTGGCGATTTGCCATGCCACCCATGAGTCAACCCGGGTGCGCGTGGGGGCGAAGTGAAAGTTCTCATTCTACTGTTGGCGTCCGCATACAGCATCTCCGCGGCAACTCTCGTCTATTCCAAATCATTCCCCGGCAGCTCTCCCGCCTTCGTCTCAATCAAGCTCCAGTCGAACGGCGACGCTGAGTTCAATGACTCCCCCTCTGACGAAAACGTCATGCGCTTCAAGATCTCCGAAGCAGATACCAAGTCTATCTTCGATCTCGCCGAAAAGCTCGGCAACTTCAATCGCCCGCTCGAATCCGGCCTCAAAGTCGCCTTCATGGGCGAGAAAAAGTTCCGCTTTGAAAACGGCGCCACCGCCAACGAGCAGAAGTTCAACTACTCCACCGAAGTCGAAGCCCAGCAGATTCACGACTGGTTCGAAAAGATCACAGAAACCGAACTTTATCTGATCAACCTCGAAAAGTGCGTCCGCTTCGATCACCTGGGCGTCCTCAAAGCGCTCCTCCAAATGGAAGCCGCTTGGGACCGCAAGCGCATCGTCGCTCCCGAACAGTTCCTCAAAATGCTCGACCGCGTCGCAAAAAGCGAAGTCTACCTCAACCTCGCCCGCGAGCGCGCCGCCGGAATGGCTGACACCATTCGCGGCATTGCCAAATCCAAAGGCTGATGCAAATCAAACACTCCATCTTCGTCCTCTGCGCTCTGCTACTCGGCGCCTTCGCCCTCCCCGCCCAGGAGAAACTCAACGACGAAGAACAGAAGCACCTGCGGGAGCAGATCGCCGAAGCCGGCAACAGCAACATCGAATTCGTCCACGCCCTGGAAGCGCACCTCAAGAAATACCCCAAGACAGCTAGTCGCGAAGAGCTCGAACGCGCCATCACCAAGTCCGCCATCGAACTCAAGGACAACCCCCGCATCATCAAATATGGCGAGCGCGTCCTGGCCCGCAGTAGCGACGAAATCGATATCCTCGAAAAGGTCACCCGCGCCCTGCTCGCCTCCAACGACAAATCCACCGCTGAAAAGGCACTCAAATACGCCCGCCAGCTGGAAAAGAACGTCCACGATCTCGAAAAGCCTCCTAGCGGCAAAATGCGCTGGCAGATGCGGCTCGAAATCCAGCAGGCCCTCAACAAAGCCATGGTCTATCAGGCCCGCGCCAGCGGACTCCTCGGAAAATTCACTGACGCCATCCCGCTCGCCGAAAAAGCTTTCGACCAGTACCCCACCGCCGAAGCCGCCCGCGAAGCCGGCAAGTGGCTCGCCGCCTCCGGCAACTACCCCGATTCTGTCCGCTGGTATGCCGACGCCTTCACCGTCGCCGACACCCGCAACACCGATGCCGACCGCGCCCTCGACCGCGCCGACCTCGGCAAATACTATCTCAAGTACAAGCCCTCCGAAGCCGGCCTCGGCGACCTGATCCTCCAATCCTACGACCGCACGGCAAAGGTCATGGCTGTCCGCCGCGATGCCATTAAAGCCTACGATCCCAACGCCCTCGCTGCCGATGCCATGGACTACACCCTCGGAGCCGTCAAAGGCGACGCTCTCAAACTCGCCTCGCTCAGGGGCAAAGTTGTGGTCTTCGATTTCTGGGCCACCTGGTGCGGCCCGTGCCGCGTTCAGCATCCGCTCTATGATGTAGTTAGGAAGAAATTCGCAGGCCGCGACGACGTCGTCTTCCTCGCCATAGCTACCGACGAAGATAAAGCCCTCGTTGAGCCCTTCCTCGAAAAACAGAAATGGAGTAAGTCTGTGTACTTTGAAGACGGCCTCTCAATGCTGCTGAAAGTGAACTCCATTCCCACCACTGTCATCTTCAACAAGCGCGGCGAAGTAGCCAGCCGCATGAACGGATTTGTGCCCGAACGGTTCGTCGACATGCTCAGCAGCCGCATCGAACAGATTCTGGCGGAGTAATCAATATGGCCTTTCGACGCATCATCTGGATTGTTCTTGACAGTGTCGGCATCGGTGAGATGCCTGACGCCGCAGCCTATGGCGACGTAGGAGCCGATACCCTCGGCAACATCGCCCGGCGCCGCACACTCCACCTGCCCAACCTTGCCGCCCTCGGCCTCGGCAACATCAAGCCGATCGAAAACGTTGGCCCCGCCGACACACCGCTCGGCGCCTGGGGCAAGTGCGCCCTCGCCTCCCCTGGTAAGGACACCACTACCGGCCACTGGGAGATGGTCGGCATCCATCTCGAAAAACCCTTCCCGCTCTTCCCCAACGGCTTCCCTCGTGGACTGATGGAGGCATTCGAAAACGCCATTGGCCGCCGCACCCTCGGCAACTACGCCGCCTCCGGCACTGAAATCATCAAGGACCTGGGCGATGAGCACTTCCGCACGGGCTCGCCCATCGTCTATACCTCGGCCGACAGCGTCTTCCAGATCGCCGCACATGAAGACGTCATCCCGCTCTGGGAACAGTATAAGAACTGCGAAATCGCCCGCGAACTCCTCCGTGGACCGCTTGAAGTCGGCCGCGTCATCGCCCGGCCCTTTACCGGCGAACCCGGCGAGTTCAAGCGCACCGCCAATCGTCATGACTACGCCGTCCCGCCTCCGCAGGGTATGCTTCTCGACCAGCTCGCCGAACGAGGCGTGACGGTTCATAGCGTCGGCAAGATCTTCGATGTCTTCCTGGGGCGCGGAATTGGCCCCCACGATAAGACCAAGTCCAACGCCGAGGGCATGAAGATGACCCTCGACGCCATGGGTGAAACCACCTCCGGCCTGATCTACGTCAACCTCGTCGATTTCGACATGCTCTTCGGCCACCGCAACGACGTCGAAGGCTACGCCAATGCGCTCGAAGAGGCCGACGCTTGGCTGCCCTCCGCCATGGCCGCGCTCAAGGAAGGCGACCTGTTAATCCTCACCGCCGACCATGGCTGTGACCCGACAACTCCCGGCACCGACCACAGCCGCGAATACGTGCCCCTGCTGGCCTACGGTCCCGGTGTGAAGGCCGTGAATCTGGGAACCCGCGGGTCCCTCTCAGATATCGGCCAGACAGTTGCAGAGAATTTTAGTACCACCATTCAAAACGGCTCGAGTTTTCTGAGCCAGATTTAGGACAAATAACATGAGAACACCCTTAATGGCAGGCAATTGGAAGATGTACAAGAATGCCGCCGAGACCACTGCTTTCTTTGAGAAGTTCCTCCCTCTGGTGGCCACTTCCACGCACTGCGACATCGCGATTTGCCCCACTTTCGTGAATATCCCGGCCGCCGTGTCCGCCGCCGCTGGTTCCAAAGTCGGCATCGGAGGCCAGAATCTGTATTGGGCCAAGGAAGGCGCCTTCACCGGTGAGATCTCCGGACCCATGCTGAAAGCCGTCGGCTGCCAGTACGTCATCATCGGCCACAGCGAACGCCGCCAGTACTTCGGCGAGACCGACGCCACCGTCCTGCAGCGCACCGTCGCCGCCCTCGAAGCCGGCCTCACCCCCATCGTCTGCGTCGGTGAACTCCTTGCCGACCGCGAAGCAGAGCGCACAGAAGCCGTTCTCGTCCAGCAGTTCACCGGAGGTATCGCTGGCCTATCCGAAGCCCAGTTCGCCCAGATCGTTATCGCCTATGAGCCCGTCTGGGCCATCGGCACCGGCAAGGTCGCCACGCCCGATATGGCCGCCGACGCTCATCGCACCATCCGCGCCCAGGTCGAAGCCAAGTACGGCACGGCCGCGGCCCAGGCCGTCCGCATCCTCTACGGCGGCAGCGTTAAGCCCGACAACGTAAAGGGCCTCATGGCAAAGCCCGACATCGATGGAGCCCTCGTCGGAGGCGCCAGCCTCGACGCCGTCTCCTTCTCCGGCGTAGTCAACTTCTAAGCCCGATGGCGGGACAGGCGGTTTCGCCTGTCCCGCATCCTCATTTGGCCTTATACTTGCATTAGGAAGGTCATTATGAGGAATCAAGTTTTCGCCAGCGTCGCGCTGTGCCTCTGCGCGCTTACGGCCCATGCCCAATCAACCGCCGGTTCCGCCGGTATCACCGGAGTCGTCCGTGACTCCTCAGGCGCCGTAGTCACCAACGCCAAAGTCGTTGTCAACAACCCCACCAAAGGTATCACCCGCAACCTCGCCTCCAATGATGCCGGAATCTTCGCCGCCCCCGCGCTCCCGCCCGCCGCAGGCTACTCCGTCACCGTCTCCGCCGCCGGCTTCAGCACCTGGGAAATCAAAGACGCCGAACTTGCCGTAGGCCAAAGCCTCGGCCTCAGCGTCAACCTGCAGGTCAGTTCCACCGGAACACAAATCGAAGTCACCACCGCCGCCCCGCTGGTTGAAGATTCCAAGACCGACGTATCCCAAGTGATCAACGCCAAGCAGATCGATGAACTCCCCATCAACGGGCGCCGCGTCGATAGCTTCGTCCTCCTCACCCCCGGCGTCTCCAACGACGGCACCTTTGGCATCCTCACCTTCCGCGGCGTCGCCGCCTCCAACTCTTTCCTGGTGGATGGTAACGATACCACTGAGCAGTTCTTCAACGAAAACGCCGGGCGCACCCGCATCGCCTCCCAACTCTCCCAGGACGCCGTGCAAGAGTTCCAGGTAGTCAGCTCCAACGTCTCCGCCGAATACGGCAAGGCCTCCGGCGGCGTCGTCAACACTGTCACCCGCAGCGGCGGCAACACCGTTCACGGCACTGTCTACTGGTTCTTCCGCAATCGCACCCTGAACGCCCGTGACCGCTACGCTGCGTTCAATCCGCCGGAGGTCCGCCATCAGTCGGGCGCCAGCATCGGCGGTCCTATTAAGAAGGACAAGCTCTTCTACTTCTTCAACACCGAGATCCAGCGCCGCAACTTCCCTATCGCCTCGAGCCTCAACCGCCCCGCCACGATCGATCCCAACGGTCATTTCATTGGCTGCGGATCCCCCGCTACGCCCGCCCAGTGCGCAGCGATCGATTCGCTTCTCCCCCGCTTTTACGGGGCCATCCCGCGCAGGAACGATCAGGAACTGGGGTTCGGGAAGATCGACTACCGTCCCACCGATCGCAACTCCTTCAGCGCCAGCTTCAACTTCCTGCACTTCGTGGCGCCCAACGGAATCCAGTCTGCCATCGCCCTCAACACCGGCGCCGCCATCACCAGCAACGGTGACGACTCTGTCCGCGTCCGCAACGGCCGTCTCAGTTGGACCAGCATCCCCACCAACACCATGGTCAACGAGTTCCGCTTCGGATGGTTTACCGATCGCCAGGCCGATGACTTCGATCCTGGTCTCCAGACCGCCGGACTCGGCTATGTCGCTCTCACCGTCGCGAGCCAGGCCCTCGGCGCCGGCGCCAGCTACCTCCCGCGTGTGAATCCCAACGAAGACCGCTTCCAGTTTGCCGACAACTTCTCCTGGACCAAGGGCAAGCACGCCATGAAGTTCGGGATCGATATCGCCCGCACGCACGACTACGTCTTCAACCTCACCAACCAGTTCGGCAGCTACACCTACGGCAGCGTCACCGCCTTCGCCCAGGACTTCTCAGGCAACCCCACCGGTGGCAAACGCTGGCAGAGCTACGCCCAGACCTTTGGCAATCCCTCTGCCGACACTACCATCGTCGATAGCGCCTTCTATGCCCAGGATCAGTATCGCGTCACTCCCAAGCTGACCTTGAACTACGGCATCCGCTACGACTACGCCGCCCTGCCGCAGCCCAAGATCATCAACCCCGACTATCCGCAGACCGGCCACATCCCGTCGCCCAAAGCCAACTTCGCCCCGCGCATCGGCCTCGCCTACAGCGTAGACAGCAAGACCGTAGTCCGCGTCAGCTATGGCATGTTCTACGCCCGCACCACCGGCGTGTTACTGAACAGCCTGTTCACCAACAACGCGGTCTACCAGACTTCGCTATCGCTCACCAGTTCCAGCTATTCCACCGGCCCGGTCTTCCCCGCGAAACTGACCGACGCCAGCCAGGCCAAGGCCGGCGCTACCGTCGAATTCGCCGCACCCGGCCTTCGCACGCCTTACACAGAGCAGGGAACCATCGCCATCGAGCGCCAGATCGGCCGCGACATGAGCATCACTACCTCCTACCTGTGGAATCGCGGTCTGCAAGGACTCGGCGCCCGCGACCTCAACATCGGCCCCCTCGGCCCTTCGACCCAGACCTATAAGATCGCCGACGCATCAGGCAACATCGTCAGCACCTACACCACGCCGGTCTACCTGCTCGCCAACCGCGTCGACAAGCGTTACACCCGCGTGCTGCAGGTCGAAAATGGCGTGAACAGCTACTACAACGCCCTCGCCGTGCAGTTCCGTAAGCGCTTCTCGAAGAACTACCAGGCAGGACTCTCCTACACCTGGGCTCATGAGATCGACTACAAACAGGGTTCGTATCAGGATAACTACGGCTTCAGCTCCATCAGCAGCTACTCCAACACCTTTAACGGCGACTACAAGTTCGATAAAGGCAGCGGTCTGCTCGATCAGCGCCACCGCGCCGTGTTGAACTTCGTCGCCACTCCGGTCTTCACCAAACGCGACGGAGCCTTCGCGAAATACGCAGTGAACAACTGGCAACTCTCCGGCATCGTCACCCTGGCCGCCGGCCGCCCAGCCACCACGCCTTACTATCTCATCTCAGACACCACGCCCTTCTCCGGCGCGGCCTTCACCAGTTCGCTCAACGGCTACGGCGGCGGCAACCGTCCTCCGTTCTGGCCCACCGGCGCTCTCTACACCCCGCGGATGTACCGCGCCGACATGCGCCTCAGCAAAGTGCTGCCCATCAACGAACGGGTCAAGTTGTACCTGAACTTTGAAGCCTTCAACGTCACCAATACGCAAGTGGATACAACGCTCAACGCCCAGGCCTACAGCGTCCGGAGTGGCACCCTCACTCCCACGGTAGCCTATGGCACCGGCACCGCGTCCGGCGGCTTCCCTGACGGCACCAACGCCCGCCGCGCCCAGGTCGGCCTCCGCGCGACGTTCTAACCTACCTCCACGACACCGCGCAAAGAGTGTCAGATACTGATTTCCGGCGTGTGCCGGAAATCAGCTGTCTGACTCCCTTTGCCCCACCGCAAATCCGAACAGCTGCTACAGCCCTTGGAAAGTGGGGCCATCCGCTTCAAACGAGCCAATTCACCCTGCTCAACAGATGTTTGTCTTCTTCGTGGACGCCTATCCACACCCATGTGAGTCGATCGCCGGACTGGATTGCGATCGCAGGGCAGGATCGTCCAATAGCAAGTGGGCTGGCATGTTTGCATAGTCCGAATCGCCTTGCCGTCCACGCTTCAGAACTTCGGCAAATGATCCAACAGCGCCCGTGTATCCCCGCCACCCGCCAACTTAATCGTATGCACCGGGCGCCACTCTTTATTCAACGCCCCAACATACAACTCCTTATTCTTCTCCAGCCCCATCAGAATAATCGTCAGCCCCTGCGCCGGATACTCCAAAGCCCGTATCTGCCGCTCCGTGGCATCCGTCTTCCAGTGATCCGCCGCCGGAGCCCCCAACTTATTCACCACGTCGAAGTAATCGCTCTTAGCCGTGAAGCCCAGCTCCTGCTGCTCCAAAGCCTTAAACTCAACCCGCCCGCCCCGGAAGTAACTCACCAGAAAGTAACAGGCCGCGATCGCCACCACCAGCACCGTTAGGATCACCACGCCCAGCCGTGACTCGGACTTACTCGAAGCCGTACTGTATCCCTTCGGCTCCGTCACCGGGCGTTCGTCCGACCGCGGAATCTCCCGCTTCGGTCCCGGCGCAGGCATCGCAATCACCCGCCGCTCGTGCTGAATCACCTGGCCGGCCACGTACTCCAGCTCCTTCTTCAGCCCCAGAATCATCACCGGCTCGTCGATTCGAGACACCTCACCCACGAACCTCCGCGGCACCCAGATCTCAGAGCTGCTCTTGGTGTTCAACACCAGCATCTCGCTCCAGGTGGCGCGCAGAAACTTCCATTCATTGTGCTCGATCCCAAGGATCGGCGGATAAAACGAAAACGCCCGATCTCCCAAGTCCTCGAGCTGCGGCGGTTGCGGTTCAGCAGGCATGTCTTAACATCAGTCTAGCCCAACGCCTCTATCTGACTGTAGATCGGCTTCAACGCCGGATAGATCGCCTGGTACACACCATGCGCCGCCTTGTACCGTTTTGCCTGAGCTTCATCCGGTGAAAGCGACTCCACCTCCCGCACCGCCACCCGGCATATATCCACCACCGAAGCGCCCGTCGACCCCGCCAGCGCCAACAGAGCCGCGCCATGCGCCGACCCCTCCTGCGTCTCCAGCGTCACCGCCTTCTTCGCAAAGATATCGGCCAGCATCTGCCGCCAGAACGGACTCTGCGCCCCGCCGCCAGAAACGCGCACGCTCTCCACCGCCACGCCCATGCCTTCGATAATCTCCAGGCAGTCCGCCAGGCTGAAGCTTACGCCCTCGATCACCGCGCGAATCAAATCCGCCCGCGTATGCCGCGCCGTCAAGCCCACAAAGCCGCCGCGAGCCGTCGCATCCAGATGCGGTGTCCGCTCGCCCATCAAATACGGCAGCCAGAAAAGACCCTGCGCACCAGCCTGCGCCTGTGCCGCCTCGGCCGTCATCACATCGTACGCCGTGCCCGGCATCAGCTGATTGCGGAACCACTGCAGGCTCAACCCGGCGCCCTGCGTCACGCCCATCACATGCCACTTGCCCGTCACCGCGTGGCAGAACGTATGCACGCGACCCGCCGGATCATACGCCACGTTGTCCATGTGTGCGAACACCACGCCTGACGTCCCGATCGTGCAGCTGACAATCCCGGTCTCCACGATGCCATTCCCCACCGCGCTCGCCGCCTGATCGCCGCCGCCGCCGACCACCGGCGTGCCTTCTTTCAATCCCGTCGCCGCAGCAGCCGCCGCCGAAATCCCGCCCGTCACTTCGCTCGACTCATACGACGTAGGCAGCACCGCTTTATCCACGCCTACGGCTTCAGCCAGCTCATAAGACCACCGCCGCTTCACCACATCGAACAACGCCGTGCCCGACGCATCCGAAACCTCGGTAGCATACTCGCCCGTCAGCATGAACCGCACGTAATCTTTCGGCAGTAGCATCTTCCGCATACGCGCGTAGTTCCGCGGCTCGTTGTCGCGCACCCACAGCAGCTTCGGCAGCGTGAACCCGGTCAACACCGGATTCGCGATGCAATCCAGTACCTTCTGTTTGCCTACGGTCTGGTTGATCCAATCCACCTGCGCCTGGCTGCGCTGATCGCACCAGATGAGCGACGGCCGGATCACCGCGTCATTCTCATCAAGCATCACCAGTCCGTGCATCTGGCCGGACAATCCCACCGCCCGCACGTCCGCGCCTGTTGCGCCGGCCTTCGCCAGCACCTCGCGAATCGCCTTCTGCGCCGCGTCCCACCAGTTCTCAGGCCGCTGCTCCGCCCACATCGGCTTCTCCATGTGGATGTCTTCATGCGCGGCCGTAACGCCCGCCACGATCGAGCCCTTGTCATTCACCAGCAGCGCGCGGCTGCTTCCCGTTCCAATATCAATCCCAAGCCAATACATATGAATAAGTCCTCAGTATTATCCGCGCCTATCCGCGCTCATCCGCGGCCAAAAAAGGCAAGTAGGCCGCACCATACAACCCAGCCTGGCTCCCCAACGTGGCCTTCTCAATCCGTGTCTCCGCATTTCGGAACGTGAATGACCGCCGCTGTACCTCGGCCATCATCTCCGGTGCAAAAAACTCCCACGCCGGCAACTGCCCGCCGCTTAAGAGCACTAGCGGATAGTTAAAAATATTGATCAGCGTCGACAGCGCGATTCCCAATGCCCGGCCCATGCTCGCCCAGATCATCAGGGCCTTTTCGTTACCCTGCACCGCAAGGTTGTAGACATCCTCAGACGACAAATTATCGCCCAAACTCATCACCGTCGCCATCGCCTCAACCGCAGTCGCCGAAGCGTGCTTTTCCAGGCATCCGATGTTGCCGCACCCGCAAGGATTCCCCGTCGGATTCACCGTAATGTGGCCCACCTCGGCTGCCATCCCGCGATACCCGTGCAGTACGCGGCCATGCGAAATAATCCCTCCGCCGATCCCCGTCCCGAGCGTCAGCAGAATCAGGTCATTCACCGTGCGGCCCGCGCCCATCCACTTCTCACCCATCGCCGCCGCATTCGCGTCATTCTCTAAAATGATCGGAGTCCCCAGCCGCTGCTCAATCGCATCGCGCACCGGAAACCCTTCCAACTCGGGCAGATTGTTCGACCCCAGAATGTAGCCCGTGTCCATCAGGATGAAGCCCGGCACCCCAATCCCCACTCCCGCCAGGCGCATGTTGGGAAGCCGCGTCCGCACCCCCACAATGGCATTCACAATGTCATCAGATTGGTGCTGCCGCTGATCTTCTCCAGCAGTTTCCCGTTCTTGTCGATCGCCGCGGCGCGCAAATTGGTGCCGCCTAAATCGACACCGATTGAATATTCCGTCATGTGCAGGTATCTTAACAAATTGGGACACCGCATTCTTCTGGTCTTGACGGAATTTCCACCAGCCATCGGAGGCATGCAGACCCATGCCGACTACCTCTCCCGCTACCTCGCCGCCCGCGGCTACGATATCCGCGTCGTCACCTACCAGACCACCAGCTCCGAGGAGCGCCAGGAGTGCGCCCTTTTCGATGCAGCGCTGCCCTTTCCCGTCGAGCGCCGCCTCTCGCGCCTGGGCTACTGCAACAACCTCGACGTGCTTACCGGCATCGCTGCCGCCTTCTCGCCGCAACTGATCTATTGCTCCACGGTCTTCTACGGCATGCTC
>Ga0209697_10007893_pt1 | contig 12259 bp, 11 predicted proteins | sample AliMusrvi5mmetaG_FD_184115 | JGI IMG/M metagenome (GOLD analysis project Ga0209697, IMG submission 184115) | Freshwater lake bacterial and archeal communities from Alinen Mustajarvi, Finland, to study Microbial Dark Matter (Phase II) - Alinen... | ecosystem: Environmental > Aquatic > Freshwater... | reverse complement strand
AAACATCTGCTTATTTCTTCACGTTCAACTGCGCTTAATCGCTTGTATGTTGTCCCTTTCATTGATTTTCAACGCCTCCTCTGGTATTATATCACCAGAGTGTTGCGTTAAATCTGAGGGACTAAGTTAGCCGTCTTCTTTATAAAGTTAATTCTTTCAAACAAAAGTTGCATTTCACCTTATAAACCTTATGAACCTTAAGAACCTTATAAACTTTTATATACTTTAATGTTATAATCTTTATATGAGAGCTCTCTTCTTTTTCCTGGCATTATCAAGCCTTGTGCATTGTACCGACTGGCCCCAATTCCGGGGAAATGATTCTTTAACCGGCGTGTCATCCGAATGCCTTCCCGGAACACTTAAGCCCGCGTGGTCCTTTGACTCAGGCGATAAGATATTGAACCAGCCAGTCGTTGCCGGCGGGATAGTCTTCGCGGCCGGCGAAAAGAAGATTTTCGCGCTGGAGGTAGCTTCAGGCAAAAAGCTCTGGGAGTTCAAGAAAGAAGGAGCGGGTTCTTCCGTCGGCTCTATTAAATCCTCGCCGGTCGTAAAGAACGGCGTGCTTTACGCCGGAGACGCCTCAGGCGAAGTTTACGCATTGGAAACCGGCTCAGGCAAAAAAATCTGGTCTTACAAAACTGAGTCACAAATAGTAACCTCTCTCATAGTCTTTGGCGGGAACATCATATTCGGCACCTACGAGGGCTCATTTCTGACTGTTTCTGCCGCTGACGGGAAACCCGCCTGGACGGCTGACATAGGGTTTCCGATTTACGCTTCCCCTTCCATATTTGGCGGCAAAGCGCTGCTCACCAGCTGTGACGGCGTTCTCCGGTTTATTGACCTAAAGAACGGCGAGACTGCCGACAGCGTTTCGGTGGGCAGCTATCTTGCCAGCTCGCCCGCAGTTTTCGACGGAAAGTTCTACCTGGCTTCTTTAAAAGGCGAATTCTCCTGTGTTGACCTGAAGTCAAAGGAGGCCCTCTGGTCGGTTTCCGGAACGGAAGGGTCAGAAACCTACGCTTCCCCTGCCGCTGACGGAACCCGCGTAATCTTCGCCGACAGAGACGGAAACGTCAAATGCCTTTCCGCAAAGGACGGCAAGAAACTCTGGGGATTCGACGCCGGAAGCAGCGTGGATTCCTCGCCGGTAATCGCCGGGGATTTTATCTATTTCGGAACTGACTCGGGAAAAATATTCGGGTTGAACAAGAAAGACGGGAGCATTGCCTGGAAGTACGAAGCCGGAGGGCATATTTCAGGGTCTCCAGCGGTAGCGGATGGGAAGTTGTTTATCGGCTCATCTGACGGGATGTTGTATTGTTTCAAATAATCCCAAAAAAGTTTGTAAGGTTTGTAAAGTTTATAATGTTTATAAGGTAAAGGCAGCAAGGTTTTACTTTACAAACCTTATAAACTTTTAAATGACTACTTCCCTATACAAAACACCTCTTCCCCCACCCTCAAAAACAGCTTTGCGCCTTCAAAGACCGGAGTAGCCCCGGACCTTCCTTCAATGTTGTTTACCGCAAGTATTTTCTGCTCTATCCCGGGCGCCATAACTGCGACGGATCCGGAATCATTGGATATATAAATATTTCCGCCCGCGGCTTTGAGCGCTGCGAAAAAAGGAGGATTTATTTTCTCGCCGATGTTAGCTTCGAGTTTCTTCTCGCCCGTCTTCGCGTCTATCACCAGAAGCATCGCGTCATCGGTAATAGAATAGAAGAGTCCGTCAAAAACAAGCGGCGTTGAAACCTGCTCTCCCTGAATCTGGGTTTCCCAGAGCTTCTCGGTTTTCAACGCGCCCTTTTCATCAAGCGAAGCCTTAAAGGCCGCAGCGTTTGATCCGGCAAAATAAAATGTATCGCCAAGAACAACCGGACTTGCATAATCAGAGCCGTCCACATTTGCAGCTTTTTTCCCGTCTTCGGGATTTACTATCCAACCGCCCGGCATAAGAATGAATTTTTTGCCGGAAAGAACGAGGATATCCGGCGTGGCGTAATCATTGGCTGCTCCCGCGCATTCCCACAGAGTCTCGCCGGTTTTTATGTCAAGGGCGATGAGATGGTCCAAGCTTACCAGCAATTTTTCCCCGAGAATAATGGGAGAAGCGGATCTGCCGTAAGAACCGTTCATCGGCTGGTCAAAAACCTTAATCCACATACGCTTTCCGTCAAGACCAATGCGGCTCACAATTCCGGAAGCCAGAACGATGAATACGCCGTCATTGCTGACGGCAGGAGTCGAAGCGGCGTTACCGCAGCCGCTGGAAACCACATTCAGCTTCCCTTTTTCCGCCGGCGCAACATCGTTATCAGTCGTTGAGAGAGACCAGAAAATATTACCCGTTGTTTTTTCCAGGCAATAGAGCGTGCCGGGCTCTCCCAGCACATAAACCTTTTCCTGCCAAACAACCGGAGTGGAATAGCCCGTACCGACCTTTGTTTTCCAGAAGACATTCTTTGATTTGTCCCATTCGGACGGAGGGGTAAGGGGTGTTTGAACAAAACTAAGCTTGTTCCAAAACCCGTTATAAGTCTCGGTCATTTTTGTCCCGGAGGTATCCGGCGCCTGGCTTTGAACCGCGCAGGAAGAGATGATAAGCGCCGCAAGACATAACAATATTTTTTTCATCAAACCCCCGTTAAAGGCAAAAGGCAAATTCTAAACACTAAATCCTAAACAAGAACCAAAATGCAAGAAACAAAAAACCAGAACAAGAATATTACGTAAACCGCCGCTTTATCGCCTGTTTTTGATTCTTGCACTTTGACTTTTGTTTAGTATTTAGAATTTAGTGCTTAGTACTTGATTTTAACATTTCCCTTTCTCCCTTTCTATTCCTTTCTCAAGGCCTCTGCAGTTGTCCTTCCTATCGCGAAGGCAGCCCCGGCGATTGAGGCCAAAAGGCCGGCCGCGTAAACCGGCAGCAGCCAAACCAGAGAAGTTGTCCAGGAAGCCGACCTTCCGAGAGCCAGCGTCTGGGGATAAACGGAAGCAAGCGCCGCGGCCGTCCCTATCAGAAGCCCTGCGGTGAGCAGCAGCGCGTTCCCAACAAGTATGAGCCGTACAAGTTCTAGTGGGGAATAGCCGAAAGCGTTCATCACGGCAAGTTCGCGGTTCCGCTCCCTTACATTGCGGAGCATTACCCCGGTAAGGCCAAGGATTCCGAGCAAAAACCCCAGCCCGCCGAGCAGTTCAAAGGTGGAAATATAAATGTTCTGTATTCCCGAGTATTTCATCAGATATTCGGAGGTCCTTCGAGCGTCAAACCCGAGGTCCGCCAGATCGCGGTTTAAGACCGCCAGCACTTCCTTTTCCTTCCCCGGAGGGCAGGACGCAAGGAAGAAAGCGTTACCCTTCCCGGTAAAATTGGCCCGGAAATTCTTCTCGGAGACAAGCAGGGCTCCCGCGAAGACGCTTTCGTTTACCGTGCCGAATATCTTTAACCTCTTTCCCCCGGCATAAATCTCGTCCCCCACTTTTTTATGGAGTATCCATTCCAGGCTGTTGGAATCAGCGAATGCCGGGATAGCGTCTTTCAGCGGAACTTCCAGGGCTTTCCAGCCGTTTCCCTCGAATCCGGGCGCGCTGACGGTAAAACCCCCGCGCTCTATCAGCGCTTCAGGAACTCCGTAAACGGCAGGCTCTTTAGGCGCGGCCACATTGAGGCAGCTCATATCCTCGCCCGCTTTCACGGGAAAGCTCAGCGCTGAAAATCCGGCAAAAACCGAATCCTCTTTAATCCCGGCCGCGGCGCGCCCTTTCTTTGTGTTCAGGTCAAAGTTGACCGGCAGCCCGGAAGAAGCCGTAATGTTAAAGCCCCCGGAACCGGAGGCCCTGTCATAGACATCAATATCTTCCGGCGCCTTTTTATTTGAGGAAACGGTAACCAACAGGAACGCAGCTGAAGCGATAAGAGACGCGGCAAGGATGCTTCTTTTCCTGCCGGCGTAAATGGACCGCAGAGCGAGCCCGAACCGGCTCTCCGCCCTTCTGTTCTTTATTGAAAGAGAAAAGAAGGCCAGAAGCGATGCGAGCAAAATTGTTCCGCCGGTAAAGAAAGCGGCCTCGGCCGAGAGCGCTTTTGCCGCCCCAAGCGCGATAAGCAGGATTGAAACGCCGGCTCCGGCGCAGGCCGCGATGAGAACCGCCGAATTCGTCCTGCCGAACTGCTTTATATCCGGAAGCCTTGAGCTGCCTGATAGCAGGGCTGTTACTTTTTCTTTTATCACCCGTGAAGCGGAGAAAGAGGCCGCGGCGACCGAGAGCAGAAAGGCGATGAGCGCCCACAAGAAGATATTGAGCGGGTTTAAGTGGACGCTAAAAGTTGCGAGTTCAACGCCGGAGGATTTCCACCCGGCGGCGAGGTACCGCGTAAAAAACTCCGCGTATTTAAGCCCGATTAAAATACCGGGAACCGCTCCCGCCAGGGCGTAAACAGCGCCCTCGCACGAGAGCAGGGTTATGATATAGCGCGGCTTAAATCCAAGCGCGAGCATTATCCCCGCCTCCTTGGATCTTTCTTCGGCCATCAAGCCGAAGATGAGCCAGACAAGGCCAAGCGCGGAAGCCACTACAAAGAAACTTAAGCCCGCAAAGAGCGAGGAGTAATCCGAGGAGGCAACCGCGCTCTTTTGCGCGTCTTCCCGCTCGGACTTAAAAATCAACCCCATTGCCGCCGGATCCGCTTCTTCGGTAAAATATTTTTCAAAACGCTTTCTTGAATCCGCATCCTTTTTCTCAACGCGGTAGGATGTAATACCGGAATAAACAGGGCTTTCTTCCTTCCAGTATTGAAGCGCCCTTTGATAATTTATCAGCGCTTTGGGCGCGGCGCCGTGTTCCGTCCAATACTTTTCATCCTTCGGGCGTATCGCGCCTTTTACAAGAGTGAAAGGCGGCTTCCAATCGGCCATTGAAGCGGAATCCGTTATCCCTTCAAACTTCGGAACAAGCCCGGAGCCCGCGTAAGCGTCCGGCATCTTTCCGCTGTACACAAACTCCTCGGAAGTTTCATAATAATCCCCGTCGCTCTTTGCTTTTATGAATGAAACCGGAAGGGCCCCGCCCAAAACCTTGCCCGCGTCTTGAGCGGCCCAGCCTGAGAGCAGTATTTGGTATTTGCCTAAAGCAGTTTTTTCCGAAGCCGCGATGACCGAATAGGGGGCCTTGCCGTTAATCGACCGAACAAGATAAACCGAGAGCCTTTCGCCGCCAAGCCCCGCCTTTGCAGCCGCCGTCTCTGCGCAAGCTGCCTGGGCAGCTGTGAGCATCAGGTCGCAACTCTCTATATAGAAGGAGCCGCCCGCGGTATCTTCAACAATTGAAAGGCCGAAATCGCCGAGAGTTAAGTTCTTGTTCAAAGCCATTGCGGGAGCGGCCTTTTCGGAATGTATCAGGACTGTATTTATCTTCCCCTTAAGGCCCAGAGCGGCCTGGAGAGTTTTTAGCGGCACAAAAACTGTCCGGGAAGGAGCCGCTTCATTTTTAAGGTTGAAAAGTCCCGCGGAAGAAGACGGCAGAACTATTCCGGGTTCAAGGCGAAGCGTGACGGTGGTATCAGCGGTCTTTTTCTTCCCGAAGACGCTGCCCTGCGGAGCAAGCGCGGCCTTCGGGAGTGTTAAAATAATATTGTCGTCGTGGAGAATAATAATATCTCTCGAGAGGGCCCCGCTGACCAGGGCCTTTCTCCCCGAGAACTCGCCGGCTTCATCAAACTTCACGCCGAAGAGTTTGAAGAACCGTTCGTCGCAGCCGACTATCTGGACATTCTGGGCAGTTACGCCGTTGCTGATATTTTTTACGGGAGCATACAGGATAAGCGCGGGAGCGGCCATTTCTCCGTTTAGGCCGGCCTCAATCCTGCCGGAAAGCCCTTGATCAAAATAATAGGGCGCAGTGACGGAATGGGTGACGCTGCCGAGCCGTTCAAGAGCCGTATCCTTCAGGCTTCCGTTCACTGAGTCGCCTACTATTGCGGCCCCGATGAGCACCGCCGAAGCGGCTGCGGCCGCGAGGGCGACCGCGAGCCCTCCTTTCAGATGGAGGACGGAGTTTCGAATGACAAGGCGGAGAAACACTATTTATTGTCCCCTGCAATCAATTTTCCGTCGTGCATTATGTAGGACACCGAGAATATTTTAGCGAGTTCAAGATTGTGAGTTACAATCACAACCGGGATCTTTCTTTTTTTTGCGACAGACAGAAACAGTTTTCCGGTCTTTGCGGAAGCCGCCTCGTCAAGATTTCCTGTAGGCTCGTCGCAAAGCAGAAGTTTAGGGGAATTTATAAGTGCCCTTGCCGCCGCAACCCTCTGCCTCTCCCCTCCCGAAAGCGATGAAGGGAAAAAGTCCTTCCTTTTGGAAAGCCCAAACTCAGAAAGCAGCTCAAGCGCCCTCTTTCTTCCCGATTCCTTGCCGGCGAGCATTGACGGAAGCATTACATTCTCAAGCGCGGTCAATTGCGGAAGAAGGTGGTGGTCCTGAAAAACAAAGCCAACGGAGGTATTCCTGAATTTGTATAGCGCTGACCCTTTAAGCGACAGAACATCCTGTTCGTTGAGTTGAACCGAGCCGGCATCTGCGGTATCAAGCGTTCCGATGATATTCAGCAGGGTGCTCTTTCCTGAGCCGGAAGGCCCTGTGATAACCGCCGTCTCTCCTCCCGCAACTTCAAGGTTTACCCCTGAAAGGACCTTCACTTTTCCGGAAGGAGAATCGTAGGACTTTACAAGCCCGCTCACCAGCAATCCGTTTTTCATAACCACTCCGCGAGACCCAGAACTTATGTAATTGCAATATCATTGTAGTATTATGGCCTTTCATTTACAAGAGGAAGATCAGGACTGGTAGTCGTAAAAAGCAAGAATGGCCTTTTTTCAGCCGAACCGCTTCCTTAAGGTTGATTTGGAACAAGTCTTATGGAGGATAGGAACAGTTGCCTCTATATTAAGCTTGACAATACAAGTTATATCTTGTATATTAATCACGGACGATATGCTTAAAAACATCTATTACTACAAAGACATAGGCGGTCGAGACCACATCAAGAACTTTATTGATTCGCTGGACATTCACGACCAGCAAAAGGCATTGGCTTACATCGCTCTTTTAAAAGAACACGGTCACAACCTGCGGCGTCCGATTGCCGATAACATCGGAAACGGTCTCTACGAATTAAGGCCGAAAGGCAACAGGGTATTCTACTTTTTCTTTTTAAAGGACTCAGCAGTACTTGTACATGCTATTAAAAAGAAAACGGACGAGATTTCAAAAAGCGATATTCAGATAAGCTTAAGACGCAAGATCGAGTTCATAGAGATGTATAATACCGGAGGGTTAAAATCATGAATAAAACCAAGCTCAACACTTTTGAGAGTCATTTAAAGTCAAAACTGCGCGATAAAAGATTTGCAGACGGTTATACCGTTGAAAAAGCCAAAGTTGATATTGCTCATAAGATTGCCGAACTTCGTCACGAGAAAAAGATAAGTCAGGTCGTGCTCGCCAAACGGCTGAAAGTCTCTCAACAGTTCATCTCACAGCTTGAGTCTGCAGAAGGCCAGAACATGACGCTGGAAACTCTTTCCAGGATTGCAGATTCTCTCGGCTTTGGCCTAAAGATAACTTTTCCTAAAGAGCCGGGCGTAGTTGTTGCGTAGTATTCTGCCACGGGTACCGAAGTTTCTCTTTCATTATTAGATGGCTATGGAGTGAATCGACCGTTTCGATTGAGTTGCTGCTCGGCGTTGGCCATGGACCAGACAATATTGCAGAGTTTATTTATCATTGTAAAAAGATTTGTTCAAAGGAATAATTATGAATGCACCAACCACAGGCAATATAGTGAAATATGCCCAAGTAGGCGCATGTTTTATATCCATAATTAAAATGGCCAATAAAAACATATTGCAGAAAAGCAAGTTGTATATGGCTTCTAATTTACGGTCTCTTGTCCTCCTAATCTCCCTTAGGGAATCAATTACAATTTGAGTGTTTTCGTCCATGCCCGCCTCCCATTACTTCCTTTTGTCGTTCATTTTCTTTACTGCTTCAAAAGCTTTAATTACATCATCAATGGCTTTTTCATTCATTTCCTTGATTTCAGCCTCTGTAAGAGTCTTGCCTGTTTCATCATAAGTCTTAATATCTTTTTCCATTCCGTTTTCGAAGTATTGAATCGTACGGATTGCTCCACCCGGCGGGCTATTGTTAAAGAAATAAACTCGTTGTCCCCTCTGAGGCCCTTGCAATTACTTAGATTATCTGATTTTTTCAGTGTTAGTGTCAATCTTTTCTTAGATTTGCTTTTTTGAAACCCTATTTTCGAAGCTGGAGCAACTATTTGAGGCTGGGGCTAAGATGCCCGTCCATAACGGGCGCCTCTTTCCTCTGAAAAGGTTAAGGGATTATACGGCTTGTAAATTGGCATTAAAGGATAAGAACAAGATACTATGCCATATTGAGAAAAACCCTTCTATTTGCTATAATGCGGAACAATTCAACAATCACCTACGGAGGAATAATGAAACTACGCAACAGCTTGCTCGCTCTGCTTGCCGCGCTTCCCTTGATGCTCTCGGCGGCGGACTGGCCGTGCTTCAACGGCCCAAGACAGGACAACATCTCGCCCGACACAGGACTTCTCAAGGAATGGCCGGCGGAAGGACCGAAACTTCTCTTCAAGTTTGACAAGTGCGGAAAAGGATATTCTTCCGTGTCAGTCGTTGGAGACACCCTATATACGGCAGGCGATTTTGAGGATGACTGCATGGTAATCGCGCTTGACTCTTCCGGAAAGCAGAAATGGGCTGCTCCGGCCGGCGGGACCTGGAACAGCAGTTACCCCGGCACCAGGGCGACGCCCACCATTGACGGCGATAATCTATACATTATGAACGCGCTCGGCGAAATAAACTGCCTGAACGCGAAAGACGGAACCGTAAAATGGACGACAAATGTCTCCTTCAAACTCAAAGGCAAAAAGGGGAACTGGGGCTACGCCGAATCCCCGATAGTAGACGGCAACAACCTGCTCTGCATGGTTGGAAGCGCGGAAAAACTCCTCGTCGCGCTTGACAAGAACACCGGCAAAGAAGTCTGGGCCACCAAGAACACGCTCGGCGACTCTGCCTCCTACTGCACGCCGGTCATTGTTAACCAAATGAGCCTGCGCACGGTGATCACAATGTCTCAGAAGAATGTGGTCGGCATTGATCCCAAGACCGGAGAGCTGCTCTGGTCCTTCCCCCATCCGACAAAATATGACGTAAACGCTTCAACCCCGGTCTATTACAAAGGGTATGTCTATGTTTCATCCGGCTACGGCACAGGCAACGACTGCTACCTGATCTCCGATTACGGCAGGAGCGTGACCAAGCAGTGGGCTAACACGCTGATGGATAACCACCACGGCGGCCTGGTAGGCCTTGACGGCTATGTTTACGGCTCGGCGGAAAGATCCTTCCTGTGCCTTGAGCTTGCAACAGGCAAAGCCGCGTGGAACGCTAAGGATATCGGCAAGGGCTCTGTCACTTACGCCGACGGAATGCTCTACACCTTGAGCGAGCGCGGAAAACTGGCGCTGGTGGAGGCCTCCCCTTCCGCGGAAAAGCTTGTAAGTTCCTTCCAGGTGCCGGCTGAGGGCTCCAAGGACCCGTTCTGGGCGCACCCGGTGGTAATAAACGGCGTGCTCTATGTAAGGCACGGCGGCAATTTATTCGCGTATTCAGTGAAAAAATAGAGTAAGACAGGGGGCCGGGAAACCGGCCCCTTTTAGCATCCAAAGGACATCTCATGAAAAAAACCGCAATCTTCATCCTCGCCTTATCCTTCTCAGCCCTGCTTTTTTCGGTAGACTGGCCAAATTTTAGAGGCCCTGACCTGGACAACAAATGCAAAGAAACAGGCTTGCTTGCCAAATGGCCCAAAGAAGGACTGAGACTTAAATGGAAATTCGAGGACTGCGGCAATGGGTTTTCTTCAGTCTCGGTTTCCGACGGAATGATATACACGGCCGGCGATTTCGGGTCTTACTGTAAAGTAGTCGCGCTTGATATTAACGGCAACAAGAAATGGGAAGCCGTAAACAGCCAGGCATGGAGTTCAAGCTGGGAAGGTTCAAGGTCTACTCCTGCCGTAAACGACGGGATTGTCTATCACATGAACGCCGTCGGGGTCGTCTCGGCCTACAAGGTTTCAGACGGCTCTCCGGTCTGGTCCGTAAATGTGGAAGAAACCTACGACGGAAAAATCGGCAAATGGGGATACTCTGAAAGTGTCATAGTGGCCGACAACAAAGTCATCTGCGAGCCGGGCGGGGCCCTTGGCGTTATCGTAGCCATGGACAAAAAGACAGGAGCTCAAATTTGGACCTGCACGGAACTCAAAGATATTCCAAGTTACTCTTCCGCGACCATCGCGACCATTGCCGGCATCAGGCAGGTTGTTGCCTTCACCGGAAATAATGCGGTGGGAGTGAATCTTGAGACCGGGAAACTCCTCTGGTCTTTCAAGCATGCGACTAAGCCGGCGGTAAACGCCGCGGTTCCGCTCGTTTATGAGGATTTAGTCGTTGTCTCAAGCGGTTATGGCAGGGGAACTGAATGTTACAAAGTTGACCCGAATGCCGGCACGGCAGTGAAGGTCTGGGAGTCAACTTTTGATAATCATCACGGCGGTATCGTGGAAGCGAACGGCTGCATTTACGGCTCCGGTGACAGGGCGGCAGGCTGGTGGTGCATAGATATCAAGACCGGCACGCTTAATTATGTTGAGAGGGGCGTCGGCAAAGGTTCGGTGCTTTTAGCTGACGGGATGCTCTACACCTTAAGCGAAAACGGAAAGCTGGCGTTAGTTCCGGTTGACGCGAAGGAGCACAAAGCTGTCAGCCATTTCACCCTGCCGAAGGAAGGCAAGGGCAGCTTCTGGGCCTATCCCGTAATTTCAAACGGCGTGCTCTATATTCGCCATGATAATTTTCTCTACGCCTACAGCGTGGTCGGAGGATGAAGATGAAGAAGCTGTTATTGCTTGCCGTTACCGCGGGCCTGCTGATGGCGCTGGCCGGGTGCTCCCTTTCCCCTGAAAAATACACCGCCGAGGATTTTGAGAAGGTAAAGATAACTCTGACCAAGCCCACAATCTCTGAAATAGAGCGCGCGTACGGCCGCCTTCCAGCTCGGGGTATGGTGATGGTCAACACCCCTTTTATCTATCTTTCGGGCGTGCTCTTTAAGCTTGAGGGCGCAGGGTTTATTGGAATGACCGTTGATGTTTCAGCCAATAACGCCTCCATCCTCGCCTATAAGGGAAAAGAAGGCGATTGCTACGAGACGGGAAGAAGCGCGACTCCCAAACTGAATTTTGCTGTTGCCGCGTTGGATGACGCTGACCATTTGCTTTATAAATCCACCAGGATATGCGAAAAGACAGCCATTATTTATTCAACGGGCCTTTACAGAAATTATGCCGGTGTGACCGTGCAGGACCCCGCGCTGGCCGCAAAGAATGAGAAAGCCCCCTTTCTCTGCACAACAGCCGAAGACAAGGCGCTGGAATTGTCAAAAGCCGTTACCGGCAAATCGGAGAAACCTGAGCAGGGAATTTTTTACAAGGGGCCGTTTAAACTTCTGATAACCTCAGACGGCACGGTAATCAGGCGCGGGAAAGGGATTATGGTTTCAAAGAAAACCGCGGAAGGGCTCCTCAAGGACAACTGCGTGAAAGTGACGATAAAGCAGGAGAAAAAATCCCCGCTGAAATTCACTCCGCTAAACTACTCGGACAAATATAAGACAATGGGAAAGGACTTTTTAGTGTCAAATATGCAGATTGGGAGCTTTGAAGGGACCTTTTAAGGAAGACGTGCGGAGGCGCGGATGTGCAGATGCGCAAGAGCTGTAGAGCAAAAAGGTAAATACTAAGCACTAAATTCTAAACAAAAAAACAATGAAACAAGAAGCAAGGCAAAAAGAAAAACTCGTCCAAGACGGATTTAGTAAACCTGCTTAAGCTTATGGAGTGAATCGACCACGTCGATTCGCCTGGCGCGCCGACACGGAGCCTGTGTCGCAATGAATGTTCATATATACAAAGGCCTGCAATGATGATATAATTTTGCTCAGAAAACATCAAGGAGCAAAATATGGCATACAGAATGGGAGATCGAAACCAACAGAACTTGCTGCCGGAGTGTATAGAAGACTTTGTCGGCGCAGAAGATAATGCAAGGATTTACGATGAGTTTG
>Ga0209697_10007892_pt1 | contig 12260 bp, 6 predicted proteins | sample AliMusrvi5mmetaG_FD_184115 | JGI IMG/M metagenome (GOLD analysis project Ga0209697, IMG submission 184115) | Freshwater lake bacterial and archeal communities from Alinen Mustajarvi, Finland, to study Microbial Dark Matter (Phase II) - Alinen... | ecosystem: Environmental > Aquatic > Freshwater... | reverse complement strand
GCCTCGGCGGCGCCGTCCCGCTCTTCACCGGTGATGCGCGCAAGTGCCTGGGCCGGGCGATCGGCGCCGCCGAGGCTGACAAAGGCATCCTCAAGCTCAAGCGCTGGCGCTCGGGCCTCACCACCGACGTGTCCATCACCCTGCCCGTCATGGGCGCCTATTCCGACACGGCGCCCTACGATTGTCCCAAAAGCGCGAAGATCATGGCCAACGCCGCCAAAAATCTCCAACAAAAGATCCTGAAAGACGGTTGGGGCGGTGCCGACGGATCAGGGGCCATCAGCGCGCTGGCTTTGCTGGCGACCGGCAACCCCGAGTACCTGCCGATGTTGCAGACGTATGCCCGCTCGCTTGCGCCCAAGGATCTTGACCTGGAGCGGAAGGGGATTGACGCCTGGAATTGCTATAACAGCATTTTTCTGGCAGAATACTACATGCTGACCAACGACGCCGAGGTGTTTCACGGGCTGAGCGAATATGTCATCTACGCGGCCAAACACACGAGCATGTTCGGCACGGCCGGCCACGGGTTTTCGACGGTCGCCCCGCCCGGTGGTTGGCAGACCGGAGGCACCCATGGCTCAATCAGTTGGTACGGGCCGGTCAATCAGGCCGGCCTGGCCGCCCAGCTCACGATTGTGCTGGGCAAGAAGGCCGGCGTGAAAAATCCGGAGATCGATCCGGCCATCGCACGGGCCGCCAATTTCTTCGGCTACTATGTCAACCGTGGGTCCATTCCCTACGGCGAACATCAGCCGTATTATGGCGAGCACCAACTCCAGGGGCAGAGCCGGACGTATTATGATCATTGCAGCAACGGCAAAGACGGGTTAGCCGCGGTCATGTTCGCTAACATGGGCGACAAGCCCCTGCAGACGGAGTATTTCACGCGGATGGCCGTGGCGGGATTCAAGGGCGAGCAATACGGACATACCGGCCAGGGGTTCAGCTACCTGTGGACGACCCTGGGTGCCGCCATGGGTGGGCCGCAAGCGGCCTCGGAATACCTCAAACAAGTGCGCTGGGACCGGGATATGAGACGCCGCAGTGACGGTTCATTCGTGTATGAAGGTGGCGAGCAATGGGCACCCGGTCGTGGCAACGACTACTGGGATGATAGTTATACCTACTGGGGCAACCCGACCGCCTATTATCTCCTGCACGCCGCCCTGCCCCTGAGGAAACTTTGCATCACCGGAAAGAACGTGACCCCGGCCAACCAGTTGTCCCCCAAGGCGGTGACCCATGCCATCTGGGCCGCTGAATTCACCGGGCATTGCGAAAGTTATAGCAAGGAACAACTGGTTTCCGCCCTGGGCGACTGGGATCCGATTGTGCGCTTCAATGCCGCCACCGAGTTGAGTCTGCGCACCGCGGACCTGCCGAGCCTGATCCCGATGCTCATCACCATGGCGGAGAACCCCGCCAATGCCAACCAGCGCGAGGCGGCTTGCACCGCCCTGGGCTGCATGAAAGCCAACGGCGCAGTGCCCGCTCTGACCCGCCGGCTCTCGGACGCCGATATCTGGGTGCGCGCCAAAGCCGCCAAAGCTCTGGGTCAGATCAATGCGGCGGCGGCCCCGTCGGTGCCCGACATGCTGGGTGCCTTTGTCAAGAATGTGGCGCCCACCTATCCGTTCGAGGCCGGCTTCAATTGGAGCGATCCCTTGCAAATCGCCAACGGCTACCTCGCTGAGACGCTGTTTCGTCAGTTGGGAGGCGACACCATCAAGGCCGACAAGAAACTGCTCTATCCGGCGGTGCGGGCCGGCATCAAACAACCCGCCGGCATGTGGCGGGATATCCTCAGCGGCTTTGTGCAGGAACGGCTAGATCTGGCGGACGTGGTGGCCCTGGTCCCGGACCTATTCGCCGACGCGCAAACCGAGGGACCTTGTGACCGGATGTTCACCTCCGGGCCGGTCGGAGCGGCCATGAGTGCTCTGTCGAAACACAAGATTGATGAGGGGATCGACATCAGCCTCGGAAATGTCACTTATTGGGGTCAGTTGGGCAAGAGCGCCCTTGGCAGCCTGCCAGCTTATGGCGAGGCGGCCAGGCGGACGCTGCCGGTTTTGCATACCTACCTCGCCGCCTGGCCGCCAGGTGATAACAATGCCCCCATCATCATCAACACCATTGACGCGATCGAAGCCGCCACCACTGCGCCACCCCTGGTCAACGCGCTGCCGGTGGCCAGCCCGCAAATCCTGGTCACCCCACCCAACACCGCCAAGCCAGTCGTTCTATCAGGTTCCTCCTGCCGGTCGGACAAGGTCTCCTGCAAGGTCGCGGTCAAACCGGCGCATGGCGTTCTAACAGGCACCGCACCCAACCTGACCTATACCCCGGAGAAGGACTATCAGGGCATGGACCGGTTCACGTTCACGGCCACCGACAGTCTAGCAGACTCACCGTGGGCGACGGTGAACCTGCTGGTGGGCACCGGCGGCACCGGGCTGAAGGGTTATTATTACGCCAACAAGGATTTTACCCTTCTGAAGGCGACGCAGTTGGACCCGGCCGTGAACTTCGACTGGGGTTCGGTACCGCCCGCCAAAGCGCTCGGCACGGGCACCTATTGTGTGCGTTGGGCCGGCCAGGTGCTGGCACCGGAGAGCGGGACCTATCGGTTTTCCACCCGCACCGGCGACGGGGTCCGCCTATGGGTCAACGGCGTGCAGGTCATCGACGACTGGAACGACCATAAAGCCAAACTGTGGAACGACAGCCCGGAGATCACCATGACCGCCGGCCAGCGATACGGTCTGAAGATGGAATGTTATCACAATACCAGTCCCGCCACCGCGCGGCTCCATTGGTATATGCCGTCCCGCAAGGCCTGCTCAATCATCCCGCAGGAGTTGCTCTATCCGGTGACGGGCGTGATCCTGACATCGCCGTCCAATGGCGCCAGCTTCGGTCCGCCCGCGACGGTCACGCTGACGGCCGATGTCGCGGACATGCCCGACAAGGTGACGAAAGTGGCCTTCTATGACGGCGACACGCTGATCGGGACCACCTCCACTCCGCCCTATTCCATGGAATGGAAGAACGTGCCGGCAGGCTCCCATCGTCTAACAACCAAGGCGGCGGGCACGGCCGGTCCGGTCAGCACGTCCACCGCGGTGATGATCACGGTGGATGGCGACACAGTTCCGGTGACTTCCGGTCTGGTTTGCTGGTTGGATCCGTCCCTCGGCATCTATAAGGATCCCGACCAGCAGGTACTGATCTGGAATGACCGGTCGGGCAACGGGCATCACGCGGTCCATAAGGAACACAACAGCCCGACGTTGGTACAGAACGGGCTGGCTTCGAAACCGGTAGTCCGTTTCACCGGTGACTGCCGCACCCTGGTGAGCGGCAGGTTCTTTATCAAGGAGCAGTATCTCGTCGTGCGTTCCCCATCGCCAACCTGGAGCAATGAAGGCTCGTTCATTGGGCGCGAATCGGGACGGGCATCCAGCTACTTGTTGGATGGCACTGGAACCACCGGCTTCAACGAGAGCCCATTCCCGGCGGCGGTTTCCAAGAATGGATCACCGGTTGCGCTGGAGAAACCGGCCAAGGGCGGCTACAGCCTCGGAACCATCACCGACTTCATGGTGCTCAAGATCACCGTCAATGACCAGGACACGAAGCCGACCAGCTACTTGCTCAGCGGCACTGATGGAGACCATTGGATGTGCAAATTCGACCTGGCCGAGATCCTCTGCTATTCAAGAACCCTAACGGCCCCGGAGGAAGCCTCGGTCGGCGGCTATCTGGCGGCCAAGTACGGCATCAAAACGGCGTATCCGCAGCCGTCCAAGGATCAACCCGCAGATCACAAAGCTCATTGAGAACAAAGTGAGACAAACACACCCCATGAGAAAAGCAAACGCGTTCATCCTGGTTTCGCTCTTTGCCGCAGCTTCCTCCGTCCTCCCACGGTTGCATGGGGCGTCGGCGGAGCCTGTCGTGCCTCAACGGACCAACCCGATGCATGAAGGTCGAACGATCATAGGATCTCACAGCCAATGTTTAAGCCAATCCCATAGCCAATACACCCGTGAACCACAAATACGTTAGATTGTGCGCCATCGCCGCGATGTGGCTGACGCTCCCGGCGTCGGCGCAAATCCCGATCGTGCTGGATCTGCCGCTCGAATGGCAGGTCATCCAGCGCAACGCCCGGGAATGGGCAGAGGTCAAGGTGGCGGGAACCGCCCCGGCGGACGCGGCCGAGGTCGATGCCAGAGCCGAACCGGCTGCCGGGATGCCCGGCAAGGCGAGCGACTGGTCGGTGGTGGCCCAAGGCGCGCAGGTCAAGGACGGCAGGTTCAGCGGCAGTCTCAATCTGCCAACAGGCGGATGGTATGCGCTTCATGTGCGATTCCGGAAATCCGCCGCCGACCCGGCGATGCTGGCGGAAGCCGCCGTGGAGCATGTCGGGGTGGGCGACATCTTTGTCGTCGCCGGACAATCGAACGCATCAAATCACGGTGCCGAGAAACAAAAGTCCATAAGTGGAATGGTAGTCGCATTTGATGGAAGGAAATGGCAGTTGGCCAAGGACCCGCAGCCCGGTGCCAGCGGCGACCAAGGCAGTTTTCAACCGCCTTTTGGCGATGCCATCGCTACGAGATTCAAGGAACCGGTCGGCATCATTGCCTGCGGGATCGGCGCGACGAGCGTGCGCGAGTGGCTGCCCAAGGGCGCGACATTTCCCAATCCGCCGACGCTTGAGGGCCGGGTTCGCCAGCTTCCAAGTGGTGAGTGGGAGAGCAAGGGGGAGGCTTTTGACATGTTCACGGGCCGCATGAAACAGTTAGGTCCAATGGGTTTCCGCGCCGTCCTGTGGCATCAGGGCGAGTCCGATGCGGGCCAACCGGATCCCAAGCGCACGCTGATAGGAAAACCCTATCGGCAATATGTCGAGCAGCTCATCCGGGAGTCGCGCAAGGAGATCGGCTGGGATGCGCCTTGGTTTGTCGCGCTAGTGAGTTCCCATGGCGGCGACGGCGTGCCGGAAATGCGAGCCGCCCAGAAATCACTGTGGGATGACGGCATCGCCCTGGAGGGACCTGATAGCGACGCGCTCAAGGGCGACCTTCGCGATGGGGTCCATTTCAGCGGCAAAGGCCTGCGCGAACATGGCAAATGCTGGGCCGACAAGGTCGCGCCGTGGCTGGAGAAACAGACAGTACAATCCGTTAGCAGAAACTAATCACAAATGAAAACCACATTGATGTTAGTCATGTCGGCTTTGCTGGCAGCGGGCTGGGCGCGGGCGGCGGATCTGTCGAAGGTTCCGCAAATGAGCGAGACCAAGGACCAGCGCGACGAGCGCATGCAATGGTTCCGCGATGCGAAGTTCGGGATGTTCATCCACTGGGGCCCCTGTTCGGTAGGGGGCGTGGAGATCGGTTGGGGCCGCAAGGCCAACCGGCCGTGGGATATCAACGGCATCCAGACGCCGCGCACGGATGACCCGGTCTATGACAACTATTACAAACAGTTCAACCCGACGAAATACAACGCCGAGGAATGGGTGAGCTTCGCCAAGGAGTCGGGCATGAAATACATGGTGCTAGTCGCCAAGCACCACGACGGCTTCGCGCAGTTTGCGACCAAGGTCTCGGACTATAACATCATGAACAGTCCATACGCCAGGGACATCGTCGAAGCCTATGCCGACGCCTGCCACAAGCAGGGCATGAGACTCGGCCTCTATTACTCGACGCGCGATTGGTATCACCCGGATTACCTCGTGGGCGACAACGTGAAATACGATACGTTCTACCGCGCGCAGGTCAAGGAATTGTTAGCCAACTACGGGGCGGTGGATGTGATGTGGTTCGATCACGTCGGCGGCCGCGACTGGGGCAAGTGGAAGTTCGACGAGTTGTTCTCGATGATGTATCAGCTCCAGCCCAGGCTCATCGTCAACAACCGCGCCGCCGCGTTCTGCGGGCCGGACACGCCGCAGGATAAGAAGGCACCCACGCCGGAGCAGGCGAAGATGGTCAAGGGCGACTATGACACACCCGAGGGCTTCATCGGCGCGATGAACATCGCCAGTGACTGGGAATCCTGCATCCATGTCGGACGGCAGTGGGCTTATGGCGGCGAGGACGGCTTCAAGGGGCCGGAGGATTGCATCAAGATGCTGGTGAGTTGCACGACCGGCGGCGGCAACCTGTTGTTGAACTTCGGCCCGCGGCCCGACGGCGCGTTTGCCGAGGGCGAGGCCAAGGTCGCCCGCACCATGGGCGAGTGGCTCAGGAAGTATGGCGCGGCCATCTACGGCACCCGCGGCGGCCCGTATCGCAATGGCACCTGGGGCGGCACCTGCCACAACGGCAACAAACTCTACATGCTCGTCTATGAGTGGCCGGCCGAAGGACTCGGATTCGACCCGTTTCCTAACAAAGTGCTCGCCGCCAAAACCATGACGGGTGCGCCGGTCAGCTTCAAGCAAGACACTGACGAGTTCACCGTGGAGGTGGCTGCGAGGGATCGTGATAAACCGGTGACGGTCATTGAACTGACTTTGGACAAACCGGTGGCGGACGGCCTGCTCATCGGTGCGGCCCACGCGCCCAAGTCCTATGTTTCCGAACATGGCGCGGTGCTCAGTGACAAGGCCACGCTGGAACTCAGCTCGCGCTCATCCTATGATGACGAAAAAGTCCACGCGCGCTTGTTCTCGGGCGACAAGGTGGATTATGCGTTCCATACCGACAAGGAGAAGAACCCGTGGGCCAAGGTGGACCTGGGCGCGGTGAAAACCGTCAATGCCGTGATAATCGAAAATCGCGCCAACGAACGCCGCGCCGAGGGCTTGATCGTCTCGGTCTCCGAGGACGGACAAAAATGGCAGGAAGTCTGGCGCGCCAAAACCTTTGAACCCACCTGGCTGGTGCCCGTGACCGATGTGGATGCGGGGGCGAATGTCCCTGGAAGCCGCGCTCGATTCATCCGCCTGGAAACGAACAACGACTCCCCCCGGGAACTGCTGCTCAAACGTGTCACGGTATTCGGGGTGAAATAGCAGCAATGAGAGCAATCAATTCACACCAACACTCATAATGAAAGAAATGGTCGTATGACAAGACATCTCACAACTATTTCCTTCATCAGCAACGCCATCCCGGTGGTGGTTCTGGCCGTCGCCCTGCGGACAGCGTCAGCAGAAACCCGGATCGTCCTGGATGACGCCGACAGCGGGCGCGTCTTCGAGGGCATCGGCGCAAGCAGCCAGGGCGGGACATCGCGCAATCCCATCGATTATCCCGCCAAACTGAAATCCGAGATTCTCGACTACATGTTCAAGCCGAAATCCGGGGCGAACCTGCAGCACTTCAAAGTCGAGGTCGGCGGCGGTGAGAACGGCACCTGCGGCTGCGAACCGACCCACATCCTGACCCGCGAGGAACTGACCGATCCCAAGCCGCGCGGCTTCGAGTTCTGGCTCGTGGCGGAGGCACACGAACTCAACCCGCAGGTGCTGCTGGATTGCCTGCCGTGGAGTTATCCGTGCTGGGTTTCCAGCCCGTTCTCGCAGGATTCGGCCGACTGGCATGTCACGTTCTGGGATGTGGCCAGAAAACATTACGGGTTGAAAATGGCTTGGGTGGCGGCGGCCTGGAACGAGCACGGCACCGACCTCAACTGGATTGCCAAGACCTTGCGGCCGACGCTCGACGCCCATGGCTGTGCCGACGTCAAACTGCAGGCGCCCGACGGGGATAACAAATCCTGGCTGATCTTCGACGAGCTGGAAAAGAGTTATGACCCCAACTGCTTTGACAATCTCAGCGTGACACCCTGAATATCATGAAAACTGTACCCATGTTGATGTTAGGATTATTGACGGTGTTCTCGAGCGCTGTTGCCGGAGAGGCTGATGTTACAGCCAAGGTCAGGGAGGCGGTGAAGGATAATGTGCTGTCGATTGCCGCCAATAACAGCAATTTCGTCAGTGGCCTACAAATGCCGGGTATAAAGGAACTCGTTGTCGAGTTCAGTCTTGGTAATGAGATCGGCAAGAAGGCTGTGCGCGAGGGGGGAGTCCTTGAGATCAAGGGCACTGCTGACAAGCCGCTGACAATCATCAAGGCGACCTATAGAGCCGAAGGTATCAATGACTATGGGCTGAAGGAATATGTCTATACGTCAAAGGATCTGCCGCATTCGGAAGCAAATCCATGGAAGCTTGTCTGCCAGTTGCCTTACAACGCACAATTCACAATGTGGATACGGGTAAAGTCCGACGCGGCCGGCAAGGTGATCGAGTTTGATTCGTCCAACCCATTGATGCGCTGCACTACCCCTGTCCAGAAGGTTACGACGGTCGCAGGCGAGCAAGCCTATGAAATGCAGGACTGGACCGCCGGAGAGGGCGCAATCTATACCATCCCTGCCGGCGTGACGGTCCTTGCCGTGCAATACCGGGAAACAGGATATGATACCAAGTTCGCAGGCTCATTTTCATGTAATGACAATGACTATAACACCCTCTGGCAAAAGGCGACCAGGACCTTGTATCTCTGCTTGCGAAACAATTGTTTCATGGGCTGCCCAGACAGGGAGCGGGGCGAATGGCAGGGAGATGCGGTCCTGGAGATGGAGGAGTGCTTTTACGCCTTGGATCTGTCATCGCACAAACTGGCAAAAAATTTCATGCTTACACAGCAGATCGGCCAGCTTGCCGGGCAGAATCTGATCGCGCACGGCGAATATGGCGATTGGAACTATTATCTTTACACCGGCGATCTCGAAACGCTCAAGCAGATCTATCCCTGCACCAAGAAATACCTTGATCTATATAACATCGGGGCCAACGGGCTGCCGGATTACCGGCTAAAACACACCGAGCTTGTCGATATTTATGATTGGTATGACTGGGGGACCGGAAAACAGGATTATAACGTGCTCCAGGTCGCCGAGTATTTCGGGGCGTTATCCGCCCTCAAGAAGATGGCGCAGGTGACCGGACATGCCGAGGACATTCCCGCCATGGATGCCAAGCTCGACAGCATCAAGAAGAACTTCGACCGGGTGTTCTGGAAAGAGGACGGGTACAGGTCGGGGACGAATCTTGACGAACGGGCCAATGCGATGGCGGTATGCTCAGGACTAGCGGACAGTTCGAAGTATGGCGTGATCACCAACCTGATAGGCGGGTTAGAAGGCACCAGCGGTCCCTATTTTGAACGCTGGGTGATGGAGGCGCTGTGCGTGATGGGCTGCCAGGAGAAAGCCTTGCTCCGGATGGCCAACCGATATAGGGGGCAGATCGACGCCACTTTCACGACGTTATGGGAGTATATGGAGCGGGGTTTTGACATTAGAACGGGCACGGATGCCGTCAATTATCTGACACTGAACCACGCTTGGAACAATCCCAATACAATCCTCTCCAGATTCATAGCGGGAGTGGCTCCGGAAAGTCCGGGCTGGACTCTCTATCATGTGCTGCCGCAAGAGGCGTTTCTTACCTCTATCGATACCACGGTCCCGACCGTGCAGGGGCAGGTGGCGGTTTCAATCAGGAAATCCGCGTCAAATTACAGTCTGTCCTTGGCGTCTCCTTCAAATACGACGGCTATCGTCGGCATTCCCAAGACTTCGTTCACGAAGCTGGATTCAATTACCGTCAATGGGGCGGTAATCTGGAAGGGTTCATACGTGGGGAATCTCGATGGCGTCTCATTCAACGGCGAGGATGCCAAATATGTGACATTCAAGGTGAAGCCCGGAACGTGGAAGTTCGTCGGTGCGGGAAGCGTCAAGATGACAACGCCCAAACAACCTGCGGTTGCCGCCAAAACCGGCGTGAAGCTGAACAAGAAGTCATGGACCGCATCAGCATGCGTGGATCATCAAACGTACGAGGCGGGTCCATGGAACGGTGGCAAGGGCAACGTAAATCTGACTGCGGATGCAAGCGCGGCAAATGCGATTGACGGAGATCATTGGACTGGCTGGCGGACGATGACGGATCAAGTTCCAGGCCAATGGTTTGCCATTGATATGAAGCAACCTCAGAGTTTCAACAAGATCGTCATGGATAATGTCTGGGCGATTTATGACAGCCCGGCGGGATATGCCATCTATGTGTCCAATGACCATACCAAGTGGGGAACCCCGGTGGCAACCGGAACCGGTGCCAGGTGGGGAATCACCACCGCCACGTTCCCGACGAAGACCGGGCGTTACATTAAGATTGAGCAGACCGGGACGAAGAAACAAGTGTGGTCAATCTTTGAAGTCGATGTCTGGCGGATGTAATGCAAGGACGACAATGAGAGGAATCAACACAATGCAAGTAATAAGCAGTATGAAGACAATGTCAGGTTTGGCGGCATTCATTCTCGCCGCGGTGTCCGCCCGTGCGGACGTAAGGCTGAACGCAATCTTTGACGACCATATGGTTCTCCAAAGAGACATTCCTGTTTCAGTCTATGGCAAGGCGGAAGCTGGCGAGAAAGTGACGGTCGCCTTCGCGGGCCAGACCAAGTCGGCGAGCGCCGACAAAGAGGGTGCCTGGTGCGTGAAGCTCGTGTCGCTTGTTGGAAATGGACACCGTACCCCATAACGCCCCGAGAAAGTGGCCTGAAAATGGCAGAAAGTCGGTTTTTGGGCACAAAAAAGGGAGCCGCCCGGGCTCCCTAAGTCGTTGATTTCCAAAGAGAAGTGCTCGAAAGAGGACTCGAACCTCCACAGGTTTCCCTACTAGATCCTTAGTCTAGCGCGTCTACCAATTCCGCCATCCGAGCATTCGGTTGGGTGAGAGGCTTTGATACGACGGAGGCGTGGCCTTGGCAAGTATTTCTTCGATGGGTGGCCAAAAAAAATATTTCCGCTGCTTCCGGCTTGCTTCTCGGGCCGGGTTCGGGACGATGGTGGCCGCCCCATCATGGAAACCATCAGCGCGGAATCCCTCGTCAAATCCTTTGGGAAAATCGTGGCCCTGGATCGGGTCAGCCTGCGCATTGAAGCGGGCGAGCTGTTCTTTCTTCTAGGCCCGTCGGGCTGCGGCAAGAGCACCTTGCTGCGCTGCATCGCGGGGCTGGAAATGCCGGAGAGCGGGGTGATCCGCTTCGGCGAGCGCGATGTGACCGAGGTGCCGCCGCACCGGCGCGAGACGGCGATGGTGTTTCAAAGCTACGCGCTGTGGCCGCACCTCAGCGTGGCCCACAACATCGCCTTCGGCCTGGAAGAACGCCGCGTGCCCAAACCCGAAATCAAACGCCGCGTCGAGGCAGCCCTCGAATTGGTCCAACTCGCCGGCTTCGGCCCGCGCGGCATCGAGCAAATGTCCGGCGGCCAGCAACAACGCGTCGCATTGGCCCGCGCCCTGGTGGTCAAACCCAAGTGCCTGCTACTCGACGAGCCCCTATCGAATCTCGACGCCCAGCTCCGCATCGAAATGCGCACCGAGATCCGCCGCTTGGTCAAGAGCAACGGCCTGACCGCCATTTACGTCACCCACGACCAGGAGGAAGCCCTTGCCATGGCCGACCGCATGGCGATCCTCAGCCGCGGCCGCATCGAGCAGATCGGGACGCCCGAGGCGATCTATCGCACGCCGCGCAGCGCCAGCGTGGCGAGCTTCATCGGGGAGACGAACCTGATCCCCGGCACTGTGTTAGAGTCGGCCGCGCAATCGGCCACCATCGCGACCGCCGCCGGGCCGCTTGTCGGACGGCTCACCGATCCGGCGTGGCGGCCCCAGGCGGGCGCTGCGGTGCAACTTTCGATCCGCCCGGAGGCATGGCACCTGCATGAGGAAGCCGGCGACAATGCGATCAGCGGAAGAATCGTCGAACGCAGTTATCTGGGCCAACGCATCCAGTATTGGATCGACACCGCCGCGGGCCGCCAGCAAATCGTCGAAATGAATCCCCAACAACTCCATTCACCGGGTGAGACGAGCGTCCGTCTCCACGTCCGCTCCGACGACGTGCTCGTGCTTGAACCCGACAACCGAAACTAAAATCCCGCGATGAGGAAGGAAACCACGGATTGCACGGATTTTTCGGATTTGAATTCCTCACCTATTTCAATCCGTGTAATCCGTGTAATCTGTGGTCATTCTAACCGCACCCCAAGCTCAAGTTGCGGTTTTCACGAATAATGTCAGGAAGGGCCCGTGAACAAGCGCATTTGCATCATCCTCGGTTTGTTAGCGCTGATTGTGGCGTTGCCGCTGGCGCTGCGGCAGCGCGGCAGCACCAGCACGCCGGGCAGCGCGAATGATCACCTGG
>Ga0209697_10007887_pt1 | contig 12272 bp, 8 predicted proteins | sample AliMusrvi5mmetaG_FD_184115 | JGI IMG/M metagenome (GOLD analysis project Ga0209697, IMG submission 184115) | Freshwater lake bacterial and archeal communities from Alinen Mustajarvi, Finland, to study Microbial Dark Matter (Phase II) - Alinen... | ecosystem: Environmental > Aquatic > Freshwater... | reverse complement strand
AACCTGACCAACCTGCAGTCGCGCCCGACCAAGCAAGGGCTCGGCGAGTACTGCTTCATCATCGAGATCGAGGGGCACCTGGCCGATCCGGTACTTCGTGACTGTTTGCGGGACCTTCGGGCTCACCTGGCCGACATCAAGTTCCTCGGCTCCTACCCTGTCGGGGGTGTCGTGGCAGCAGCAGCTCGAGCCGAGGTGACCCACGCGCGCACCGTGGCCGACGAGTGGATCGCCTCGCTCGAAAGCCATCTCGACTGATGGTCAGCTGGCGTCGTCGAGCGCACAAGCAGCCCATGGTGTCGGTTGGGTTCATCGGTCGCGAGACGCCGGAGGCCAGCGATCGGCTCCACTCGCTGGCGACCACCGTCTACGTGGTCGAGGAGGCCAAGGTCCTCTACGTCCAGGTCTTCAAGGCGGCGTGCTCGACGATGTTGTGGACCATCGCGGAGATGGTCGGCTACGGGCCGCAGGACCACCCGCTCTCAACCGACCTGCACGTGACGCGATCGCTCACGATCCATGACGTGGCGCTCCATCCCGTCCCGACCATCGACACGGTGAGTCCTGCGCTTCGCCATGAGGCGCTCACCAGCCCCGACTGGCTTCGGGTGGCGGTCATCCGGGATCCCTACAGCCGGCTCTACTCAGGCTGGGAGTCGCGGGTGCTCCTGCTCCACGATGGCCCCTGGACCGAGTACCCCCAGAGCGAGCTGGTCTTCGACGACGGCCTGCTCGACCTCGGGCAGTCGTTCCGATCGTTCGTGGCGTCGGTGGCCGAGCACCGAGCGATCTGGCAGGGCGACTTCCACTTTGCCCAGCAGGTGTACCAGCTCGCGCTCGACGAGATCGACTTCACTGATGTGGTGACGACCTCAGACCTGCCGATCCTCTTCGACCGACTCTCGGAGCGCTGCGGACGACTCCTCAACCCAGGCCGGCACAACGAGGGCCTCGGGATCAGCCTCGACGATGTCTACGACCCGGCGACCACGTCGCTCTGCGAGGAGCTGTACGACCAGGATTTCGCCCGACTCGGCTTCCCTCGCCGGACCTTCTCAGGTCCTCGTCCTGTGGTGCTCGACGCTGTGGCGACAGCGGGGCTCCGGCTGCTCGATGAGCGCAACAAGAGGATCGAGGATCTTGTAGGCGAGATCGCTCGGCGGCAGGAGGGCAGATGACTTCGCCGGCGACCGATCGGCTGCGCTCGTTGGCCTCGACCGTCTACGTGGTCGAGCAGGCCAAGGTCCTCTATACGAAGGCGTCGAAGTCGGCGTGCACGACGATGCTTTGGACCATCATCGAGCTCGATGGCCTAGACCCTGCCTCCCTGCCCTTCGCCACCCGGCCGAGCGTCATGCGCTCGCAGGTGGTCCACGACGCCAGCATCCATCCGGTGCCGACCATCGACAAGGTGAGCCCCGAGCTTCGCCACGAGGCGCTCACCAGCGACGAGTGGATGCGCCTTGCGATCATCCGCGACCCCTACGCACGTCTCTACTCAGCGTGGGAGTCGAGGATCCTGCTCGACAATCCTGGGCAGTGGCAATCCTTCCCGCAGCCAGACCTGGTCCGCATCGATGGGCGGATCGATGTGACTGAGTCCTTCCGAACGTTCGTGGCGACCATGGTCGAGCACCGTGGAATCTGGCAGGCCGACCCCCACTTCGCCCAGCAGGTCCATGTGCTCGCCCTCGATGAGATTGACTACACAGACCTCGTCACGACCTCCCAGCTCAACCTCCTCTTCGAGAGGTTGAGCGAGCGTGTTGGTCGACCGATCACCGCCAGGAAGAGCAACGAGGGGCTCTCGATCAAGCCCGAGCAGGCCTATGATGCCGCGACTGCTGCGCTGGTTGAGCAGCTCTACGACCTCGACCTCGAGCGTCTGGGCTTCGCTCCTCGCACGTTCGCTGACGCCCCGCAGCTGCTGCTCTCGGACGTGGCGACCCGCAGCCTCGACATGGTCCACGATCGCAATCGGCGGATCGTGGAGCTGTCAGACCATCTGCGGTCGTTGCCAGCAAGTTGAGAGCGCAGCCTTCGCTTGTCAGGACAGTTCATGAGCGCCGCGTCAAGAAGCGCCAGCAATCGTCTGAGACGTCGAGCTTATTGCGCTTGTGATTCGCAGCTGCGTCGAGCGGTGATTCAAGCGCTCTCGCACATGGAGAATCCTTCGTAGGTTGGTGTCATGAATGACGCGTTGGATCGTGGCCCGTTCTTCCACGGGACGAAGGCCGATCTGCGGCCGGGAGACCTCCTTACTGCAGGCTTCCGATCGAACTATCGGCCCGAGGTCGTGATGAACCATGTGTACTTCACCGCGATCGTCGACGGTGCTGGGCTGGCTGCGGAGCTTGCCGCAGGCGATGTGGCTCCGCGGGTCTTCATCGTTGAACCGACGGGTGCGTTCGAGGATGACCCGAACGTGACCGACAAAAAGTTCCCGGGCAACCCAACCCGCTCCTTTCGTTCCAGCGAGCCGCTCAAGGTCGTCGGCGAGGTGGCTGATTGGCCCCGACTGACGCCTGAGGCCCTGCAGGCGTGGCGAGATCGGCTGGCAGCGATCGCTGCCGACGAACGAGGCGAGATCATCAACTGATCTACCTTCTCGGGCGATGTCTCCAACACTTCATGGCCGGCGAGGTGGTTGCTACGCAGGGGCCGAGGCGGCCGAGCCCAGAGCCCCCGTTGCGTTGCGTGCGTCGTGAGGCCGACTGACGCGACGAGCTCGCTGGCGGTGAGTGGACGACACGGCAATGCACCGCCACGTCGGCTCGTGGCAATCAATTGGCGGAGGGAGAGGGATTCGAACCCTCGGTGGCTTTCACCACGCCGGTTTTCAAGACCGGTGCATTCGTCCGCTCTGCCATCCCTCCAAGGAAACACAGATTACCGATGGTCCAGGGGTCCGTCGGTCGAGAAGTGCTCGAGTCAGGCGTTCTTCGCCTTTGAGCGAAGTCGACCTCTCGTCTGCTGGTCCAAGATCACCTTGCGAAGCCGGATCGCTGCCGGGGTGACCTCCACACACTCGTCGTCCCCGATGTACTCGAGCGACTGCTCGAGGGTCATGAGGATCGGCGGCGTCAGGCGCTCGAAGTTGTCAGCTGAGGAAGCTCGCATGTTGGTGAGCTTCTTCTCCTTGGTCGGGTTGACGTCCATCTCCTCAGAGCGTGCATTCTCCCCGACGATCATCCCCTCGTAGACCTCCGTGGTCGGCGCAACGAACATCTGCCCGCGCTCTTGGAGCGACTCGAGCGCGTGCGAGGTAACGACGCCCCGACGGTCAGCGACCATGACGCCGTTTCGGCGGGTCTTGAGCTCGCCGGCCCACGGCGCCCACCCGTCGAAGACGTGGTGCAGGATGCCGGTGCCTCGTGTCTCAGTGAGGAACTCGGTGCGGAAGCCGACCAGGCCGCGAGCAGGCACGCGGTAGTCGAAGCGGACCCACCCGGTGCCGTGGTTGACCATCTCGATCATGTTGCCCTTGCGAAGCGCCAGCAGCTGGGTGACGACACCGAGGTACTCGTCGGGAACGTCGATGGCCACGCGCTCGATCGGCTCATGCTTGACGCCATCGATCTCGCGTGTCACCACGACAGGCTTGCCGACGGTCAGCTCGAAGCCCTCCCGTCGCATCTGCTCGATGAGCACGGCCAGCTGGAGCTCGCCTCGTCCGAAGACCTCGAAGGCATCAGGACGGTCGGTCGGCGCGACCCTGATCGAGACATTGCCGATGAGCTCCGCGTCGAGGCGGTCTTTGAGCATGCGCGCTGTCAGCTTCGAACCGCTCTGGCCGGCGAGCGGGGAGGTGTTGATCCCGAGCGTGATCGAGAGGTTGGGCTCATCAACGGTGATCGCCTCCAAGGGACGAGGATCGTCAGCGTCGGCAAGGGTCTCGCCGATGGTGATCTCCTCGAACCCGGCGACCGCCACGATGTCGCCGGGGCCGACCTCGTCGACCGGGACGCGCTCGAGTGCCTCTGCGATCGCGAGCTCGGTCACCTTGCCCTTGGTGATCGTCCCATCGATGCGGCACCATGCGACCTGCTGCCCCTTCTTCATGGTGCCGTTGATAATGCGGCAGATAGCAAGTCGCCCCATGTAAGGGGAGGCGTCGAGGTTGCAGACGAGCGCCTGGAGCGGCACGCCCTCTTCGTACTCTGGCGCGGGGATCGCCTCCAAGATGGTGGTGAACAGCGGGCTCAGGTCCTCGCCGACCTCACCCTTGGTGGTCGAGGCCCAGCCATCGCGAGCACACGCGTAGAGGATCGGGAAGTCGATCTGGTCCTCGTCCGCGTCGACGTCCAAGAACAGCTCCTCGACCTCAGAGACGACCTCGTCGATGCGAGCGTCGGGTCGGTCGACCTTGTTGATGACGAGAACGACAGGCAGACGAGCCTCGAGGGCCTTGCGAAGCACGAACCTCGTCTGGGGCAACGGCCCCTCAGAGGAGTCGACCAGCAGGATCACGCCGTCGACCATGGCCAGTCCTCGCTCGACCTCGCCACCGAAGTCGGCGTGGCCGGGGGTGTCGATGATGTTGATGGTCACGCCATCCTTCGTCACGGCGGTGTGCTTGGCGAGGATGGTGATGCCCTTCTCGCGCTCAAGGTCGCCGGAGTCCATGACTCGATCGGCGACCTCTTCATTGGCGCGGAAGGCGCCAGACTGCCAGAGCATGGCGTCGACCAGCGTGGTCTTGCCGTGGTCGACGTGGGCGATGATGGCGATGTTTCGGATGTCTGCGCGAGTGGTCATGAGAACCCTCAACGCTACAGGCGATTTCGGGCCCCACCGGACCAGGGGGGTCAGGCTGCAGCAGCCTGGAGGGGTGCGGTGCGCAGACGCGCTGCGACCGCCACTATGTCTCGAGCAGCTTGGGCAAGGTCGCTGGGGGCTACCTCGAGGCTCAAGGAGCGTCCGGCGGCGGGCCACACGCCGACGACTCGGGTTGCCACGGGGCGATCGGGCTTGGTCATGGCATCGGCCAAGGCCACCACCCGCAGGTCGGTGGCGGCGTCGGCTGATGGTCGTCCTGCGCGCATGCACACGAGCGCTCGTGCACCGCCGATCTCGGCCAGCGGCACCTCGAGGTCACGTCGCGCACGCAGGGTGATCCATGGCGCACCCGGGACCGCCCAGACAGGGTCACCACCGCCGGCGGTCACCCCATCGAGACGCTCCCAGTCCAGCAGCGTGACGAGCTCGGTCGCCCAGGTGGTGGCCTCAGCGAGGACCTGGGCTCGAAGACCACGCGGCGCCTCGTGCAGCCACATCGGCAGCGATCCCGACCGAACCGGCTCGCGTGCTGCGACACCGATGAGCCGCGCCATCTCGGCGCGAACCGCCACGAGTGGGGTGGGCCGAGTTCCTTCGATGACCTGTCGTGCTGCAGGTGTGCCGAGGAGGCGTCGGGCAGTCGATGGGGACCAGGCGAACGGCGTGCTGTCGGCGCCGATGATCGGGTTCATGACTCGCCAGGAGTCGAGACGGAGAGGCCCGTGGGCTCGGGATGGAGCGGCAGCCGCCAGCCGGCGAGCCAGCTCATGGCGCAGACGCCCGTCGAGCTGCTCTGGGCAGGGTGCGTCCTGGAGGACGAGGTCGCAGAGCGCGGCGGCGCGAGGCAGGGTAGGGACAGGGTGTCGCATGGTCATGACGCGTCGGCTCGCTTCCTCTCGACGGTGCTGGTGATTCGACGCAGCGCTGCGACGAGGACCCCATCGTCGATCTCGATGACGAGATCGTCGCCAGTCGCTGTCGAGAGCGCGGCCGCACGGAGCGGGGCAGCACCCGTCCGCAACGTCTCGAGCAGGGCGAGCCCTCCCAGTCTCTCGGCGGCCCCCTCGCGCAGGGGGGCTGTCGTGATGTCCAAGAGGCATGTCGATGCAACGAGCGATGCTGGCGGGCCGAGGATCACATCCACGGTGCCAGCGAGGACCACTCTTCCGCCGACCAGCGGGATCGACATTCGAACGCCGAGACGAGGCAGCCACGAGCTCGGGATCCGGCTGAGGCAGGAGCCCAAGACCTCGTCGTGCGCAGTGACCTCGGCCGCGAGCAGCGCGAAGGCATCTGGGTCCAAAGCGTGGACTGCTTCGACCAACGCCTGCTCGCTCGGCGCGCCTTCGAGCGCGCTCAGCGCATCGTCCATCGGGTGCTCGACATCGCCGAGGAGCAGCCGCTCGGCGATCAGGCACCGGACCAGGGCTCCTCGAGCAATCGCGCCGACCGGTGCAGCCGAGCGGTCATCGCCGCTGAGGGATCGTGGGGTGAGGACCAAGGGCTCCGACGGGTCGAGATCGGCGACCAGAAGGGAGAGGTCATCCTCGAGCCAGGCTCGCAGGCCTCCTGCGAGGGTGGGGTCGACCGAGGGTCTCGAAGACCGCTCGCCACGGAGGCGCTCGATGAGTCCGGTGGTTGGCTTCGTCTCCATGGGGAGGAGTCTGACTGGGGGCTGTATCACCCGGGGTGGGCGAACTAGGTTCGAGTCGACGAGCGTTCGATGGGGGACAGCGATGTCGATGCGAGCTGCGGAGCCTCACGACGTCCCGCTCGCTGTCGCCACCCTGGTCGGAGCATTCTTCGATGATCCGCTCTGGGCATGGGCGTTCCCCGATCCCGATCGTCGACGCGACCAGCACACCGCTGTGTTCACCTGCCTGGTCGCGAGCGCTGTCGAGCGTGGGTGGGTGTGGGGGAACGATGACTTCGCCGCCGTCGCGGTCTGGATCCCACCGGGCGAGCCTGAGCTGCGGCCAACCGAGGAGGCCATCCTCGAGGCGGCGGTCGAAGAGGTCGCTCCTGATCGGGCTGCCGCCCTGGCCGCCATGTCAGCAGCGTTCGAGCAAGCGCATCCTCACCACGAGCCCCACTTCTACCTGAGCCTTCTCGGGACGCGACCTGACAGGCGCGGGGAAGGACTGGGCATGCGCCTGCTGGCCGAGAACCTTCGGCAGATGGATCTCCTGGAGTTCCCCGCCTACCTCGAGTCCAGCAATGAAGCCAACGTGGCTCGCTACGAGAAGGTGGGTTTCGTCCCGATCTCCACGGTTCCGGTTGCTTCGTCGGGACTCAGCTTCACAGGGATGTGGCGCACGCCGGGATCTCGATGAACCAGAAGGCCTAGATTCGACAAGGTGCTCGCCTCGCTCCCTGGATCCTCGAACATCGCCTTCGACATCGTGTTCGGGATCTTCGTGGTCGCGTTCGTGAGCCTGTCTATCTTCGTGGCTGTCTGGGCGATCCGTCGGGACGCCGCCGGGAGGCGCCAGTGGCGGGCTGAGCAGGCCCCCGGCGGCGAGCCTGACGGCGAGCCGAGAGCCTGATGACACACCCTGGTGCTGGACTCGGCCGATGGCCGACGTCCAGCAATCTCTCCTCAGGTGCGCAAGGACGATGACCGGGACGGTCCTTGACGACTTCCACCCGGCGGTCGCCCGCTGGTTCGCCTCCCGATTCCAAGACGGGCCCACCGAGCCCCAACAGCTCGCCTGGCCGCAAATCCGATCAGGTGCCGATGTCCTCGTCGCCGCACCGACCGGCACCGGCAAGACCCTGACTGGCTTCCTGGTGGCCATCGACGCGGCGTACAAGGCGGCCGAGGAGGGAACTGCGCACACCAAAGGCACTCGTGTGCTCTACCTCTCGCCTTTGCGTGCGCTGGCGACCGACATCAACGAGAACCTCGAGGTGCCGCTGGCGGGGATCGCCGAGGTGGCTGCCACCATCGGCGCCGCGCCGGTGACGATGACAACCGCGGTACGCACAGGCGACACCTCGAGCGCCGAGCGCGCTGCGATGCGCCGCAACCCTCCCGAGCTCCTCTGCACGACGCCTGAGTCGCTCTACCTGCTCCTCACCTCAGCCTCTGGTCGGGCGATGCTGGCGGGTGTCACGACGGTCATCGTCGACGAGATCCATGCGATGGCCCGAGACAAGCGAGGCTCGCACCTTGCGGTGAGCCTGGAGCGGCTCGACCGACTTGTCGAAGATCATGGTGGACACCTCCAGCGGATCGGCCTCTCTGCCACACAGCGTCCTCTGGAAGTCGTCGGCCGCCTCCTCGCCGGCACGAAGCCAGGTCGACCGGCGCCGGTGATCATCGATGCGGTCCGGGACCGGCGACTCGACCTGGCGATCGAGCTGCCCGACGATGAGCTCGACGCGGTGGCCTCCCGCCGGCAGTTCGAGCAGGTGCTCGATCGAATGGCTGGTCACGTGATGTCGCACCAGACCACGCTCATCTTCGTCAACACACGTCGGATGGCGGAACGAGTCGCCCACCTGCTGGCCGAACGGCTCAGCGGCCCTGACTATGGCCTTGACGATGCCTCGCTTGTGGTCGCCTCCCACCATGGGAGCCTCTCGGCGGAGCGTCGCCGTCGGGTCGAGGCACGGCTTCGGGCAGGAGATCTCAAAGCGCTCGTGGCCACTGCATCGCTCGAGCTCGGCATCGACGTCGGACCGGTCGAGATGGTCTGCCAGCTCGGCTCGCCCCGTGCGATCGCTACCTTCCTGCAACGAGTCGGGCGAGCCAACCACTCGGTTGGCGGTATCCCCACCGGCCGGCTGTATCCGCTCACTCGTGATGAGCTCATCGAGTGCGTTGCCCTCTTCGATGCGGTGGAACGCGGCGAGCTCGATGTCCTCGAGCCACCGAGCGCACCGATCGACATCGCGATCCAGCAGATGGTGGCGGAAGTGGCGGCGAGAGAGGAGATGGGCGTCGACGAGCTCAAGACGATGCTCACCGATTCGGCACCGTTCGCCGACCTCGACGACGAGCACTTCGCTGAGGCGCTCGAGCTCGCAGCACGCGGCATCGTGACCGGCCGCGGTCGACGCGGTGCCCACTTGCACCTCGATGCGGTGAACGGACGGGTGACGGCTCGGAAGGGCGCCAGGCTGGCCGCGCTCACGAGCGGCGGGGCGATCCCAGAGACCGGTGACTACCGCGTGGTCTTGGATCCTGAGGGCATCACGATCGGCGCGCTCCACGAGGACTTCGCGATCGAATCGAGCGCCGGTGACGTGTTCCTCCTCGGGACGCACTCGTGGCGGGTCACCAAGGTGGAGACCGGCGTGGTCAGGGTCGTCGACGCAGCCGGTGCGCCACCGTCGGCACCGTTCTGGCTCGGAGAGGCGCCTGCGAGGACGGCTGAGCTCTCCGCGGCCGTGGGGCGGCTCCGGGCCGAGGTCGAGCAGGCGCTCACGGTTGGCGGCGAGTCGGCCGCCGTCGCCCGACTGGAGTCTGTCCCGGGTGTCGATCATGTCGCCGCGCTCCAGGCATCGCGCTACCTCGAAGCGGCGCTGCGGGCTCTCGGCCATCTCCCGACGACGAACCGCATCGTGGTCGAGCGCTTCTTCGACGACGTCGAGTCGACCCAGCTGGTGGTCCACGCTCCCTTCGGCGGTCGGATCAACCGGGCCTTGGGCCTGGCGCTTCGAAAGCGCTTCTGTGTGACCTTCGACTTCGAGCTCCAAGCAGCTGCCGATGATGACGCGGTGACCATCGCCCTGGGGCCGCACCACAGCTTCCCGCTGTCACAGGTGACCAAGCTGGTGTCGTCGTCGTCGGTGGCCGACGTCTTGACCCAGGCGGTGCTGCCACATCCGATGCTCGCGTCGCGTTGGCGATGGAACCTCGGGCGGGCGCTGATCGTCCCTCGGTCGCTTGGGGGCAAGCGCCGGCCGATTCACCTCCAGCGGATGGAGTCCGACGATCTCCTCGCCGCTGCCTGGCCCTCGCTCGCAGCGTGTCAGGAGAATGCCCCGCCGGGTCCGATCCCAGTACCTGATCACGTTCTCGTGCGGCAGACAATCGCGGATGTGATGTTCGAGCCGCTCGACCTCGCCGGCGTCACGAGGGTGCTCGAAGACATCGCTGCAGGCGTCATCGATGTGGTGACCGTCGAATCCGCTGAGCCGTCGCCGCTGGCGCTCGGGCTCTTGAATGGCCAGCCGTTCACCTTTCTCGATGACGCGCCGCTCGAGGAGCGGCGGTCACGCGCAGTGCCGCAGCGACGCGGGACCGCAGCCCTCCTCGACGAGCCTGATCGTCTCGCTCCCCTTGAATCGGCGGCGGTGGCCAAGGTGCTCGACGAGGTCGCGCCGAGGCTTGGTCGAGCCGATGAGTTGCACGACCTGCTCCTCGACGCTGCCGCGATCCGGCCGATCCCTGAGGTCGCACGACTGGCTGATGAGCTTCGCCGGGCAGGTCGGCTCCAGGACGTCGACGGGTGCTGGGTGGCCACCGAGCGGGCGTCCGATTGGGCCGGCGTCGACCTCGACGACGAAGTGGCGGCCGACTGCCTCCGAGTGCACCTCGAGCGATCTGGACCGGTGACGCTCGAGGAGCTGCTCGACAACACGCCGCTGCGCCGCCTGCTCAAGAGATGGCTCGACTTTCGCCGCATTGAACGCGCCTTGGCGAGCGGCGCACTGCGTGCCGTCAGCGTTACGGCGTCAGGGTATGCTACCGGTGAGAGCGTCAGTTTCTTCCAGGCGCGCGACGATGTGGAACCCTGGGAACGCACGAACCGCCTCGGCAGCCGCACGCAACTCACGGTCGATCATGTGCTGGCCTCGACCGCCATCCCTTTGATCTTTCCGGCTGTTTATATCAATCGCGAGTATTTCGGCGACGGTTCAATGCGCCAGATGGCGCCGATCTCGCCGGCGATACACCTTGGCGCAAGAAAAATTCTGGTGATCGGCGCCGGCCCCCTGATCTTCAGAGCAGAGCGCCAGCATTCAAGAATCTATCCGACGCCGGCGCAGATCGCCGGCCACGTTCTCTCAGCACTATTTCTCGACACGCTAGCCGTCGATATCGAACGCATGCAGCGCATCAACCGCACCCTCGCAGCCATACCGAAGGGGCCGCGCGAGCACATTCCCCTGCGGCCGATAACCGCGCTGATCATTTCGCCGTCCGAGCGCCTCGACGACCTGGCGGCGCGCCATGTGCATGCGCTGCCGCGATCGCTGCGCTGGCTGCTGCGCGGCATCGGCGCGATGAACCGGCGCGGCGGCGCGCTGGCCAGTTATCTCCTGTTCGAGCGCAATTACACGCAGGCGCTCATAGATCTGGGGCATAAGGACACGATGGCGCGTGCCGTTCAGGTCAGAGCGTTTTTTGCCCTGTAAATTTAGTTGAGCTCATTTCTCGGACATTCTGGCTATCCTGTTATTTTTGTTGATTTAATCTAATTCAATGGTAGAATCGGCACGACGATTGGCCCACCCATTTTGCCGGAGAACCAAGTTATGCGGATCAGCCCGAGAACAGCTTTGCTCATGGCGCTGCTGGGTGCCGGGCTGACGCTCGTCGAGAGTCCGCAAGCGCTCGAAAAAACAGAAGCGAAATGGGTCGCGAAAGCGCCGGTGACGGTGGCGATGCGCGGCAAAGTCTCTTTTGCGGCACGGAAGAAGCCGGCGAATACGCCTTTGGCGAGCCGCGCCGAGCCTTGGCGTGTGGTGCACAAGCTGGCCGTGCAATCGGGTTCGGCGCTGGTCATCGATCAGGACGGCGGTGACGCCCTGTTCCAGAAGAATGCCAGCGCGATTGCGCCCATCGCCTCGATCACCAAGTTGATGACGGCCATGGTCGTGCTCGACAGCGAGCCGAACCTGCAAGCCACGATCACCATCTCCGACGACGATATCGATCTGTTGCGCGGCAGCCGGTCGCGCCTGAATGTGGGGGCGGTCATGGCGCGGGAGACGGCGCTGCTGCTCGCCTTGATGTCTTCCGAGAATCGCGCGGCCCATGCCCTGGCGCGGCATTATCCGGGCGGAATCGAGGCTTTTCTGGCGGCGATGAACATCAAGGCGCAAGCGCTTGGCATGAGCGACACGCGTTTTGAAGACCCGACCGGTCTCACCAGCAATAATGTATCGACGGCCCGCGATCTGGCCAAAATGGTCGCGGTGGCACACCGTTATCCGCTGATTCGCGAGTGGTCGACGACGCCCGAAGCGGTGGTCGAAGTGAGCGGCCGCGACCTGGCTTTCCACAATACGAATCCGCTGGTGAAAAGCGCCGCCTGGGATGTCGGCCTGTCCAAGACCGGCTACATCCACGAGGCCGGCAAGTGCCTGGTCATGCAGGCGCGGCTCGCCGACAAGCCGGTAGTCATCGTTCTGCTCGATTCGATCGGCAAGCTGACGCGCGTCGGTGACGCCAACCGCATCAAGCGCTGGCTGGAAAGCATGCAGCCGCGCCTGCCGGCGCACACGCAGGCGGCGCGCAAGGCGCCCGTGCATCACGC
>Ga0209697_10007886_pt1 | contig 12274 bp, 11 predicted proteins | sample AliMusrvi5mmetaG_FD_184115 | JGI IMG/M metagenome (GOLD analysis project Ga0209697, IMG submission 184115) | Freshwater lake bacterial and archeal communities from Alinen Mustajarvi, Finland, to study Microbial Dark Matter (Phase II) - Alinen... | ecosystem: Environmental > Aquatic > Freshwater... | reverse complement strand
TCGGACATTCCGGTTTGCGACCGCTTGACACAACGGGCGGCGTAGGATTACTATTCAGTTAGAGAGTCACCGGAAAAAAGTTTCAACTTTTTCTGGGACATACTCCACTCGTCTACTCAACTACCGGAGTGCTCGCGAGGACGCTCGCGCGCCAGAGGGGCCGGAACACTTACTATTCAATACAGGGACGGGGTATGTATTTCTAACACAAATTGTTAGAAATGCATACCCCGTCCTTGTATTTCGTCCCTGTATTTAACCTGTCCCTATATCCATGCATCCAGCATCACTTGACGCCGCAGTGGCAGGCCGGTCGCATCAGCGCACACCATCACCAGCCGTCACTAGCATGATCTCGCGTTGTTCCGCCGCCGAACGATAAATTGCATCGATGATTTGTTGCGAAATCATCACATTGTCGATGTGCGCTCGATTGGGGGTGCCGTCGATGACGCTATCGATAAACGCGCGCATCTCGGCGTGAAAGAAATTCGGTTCCTGGATGTGGGGCGTCTTTTCGAAGAGCACGCCGTTCTCCGAGCCATACATGGTGAAACCCTTGCCATATTCAAGGCGAAGTCCGGCGCGGGTGCCGAGAAAATCGAGATACATGGCCGGTTTATCGATGTTTTGCGCCCAGGCGCCTTCGAAGGCGATCGTCGGTCCTTTGGTACGCACGATCCCGGAGACATATTCCTCCACGTCGTAGACGCCGTCGTATTGCGGTGGTCCGGCCCACATGCCGAGGAAGGCATACGCTTTCATGTCACGCGCCAGTTTCGAGTGGGCGATGCCGCTGACACTCACCGGCTGGGGGAGTCCCAGCACGTATAAGGCGAGGTCGAGGAAGTGTATCCCCCAATCGATCATCACGCCGCCGCCGGAATGCGCTTTTCTGGTGAACCAGCCACCGAGACCGGGGATCGAGCGAAAACTTTTGAAGGAGAACGACGCGTGATACACTTCACCGAGTTCACCGGCGGCGATCTGCTCTTTGACCAGGTTTACATAGCTGTTGTACCGATTGACGACACCGATCACGAGGGTTTTTTGCTGCTTTTTCGCCTCGCTTTGCATCGCTATGGCTTCTTCGAGGGAGAGCGCGATCGGCTTTTCGCAGAGCACATGCTTGCCGGCCTGGAGCGCGGCGATCGTCATCGGGGCGTGGAGATGATTGGGCAGGCAAATGTTGACTGCCGCGATCGACGGATCGTTGAACGCCTCCCGCGCATCCGTGGCCGCCTTGACCGCGCCATATTTCTCGATGAATCCTTGCGCGCGTTCGGGGATCAGATCCACCGCATACGCAAGCTCGACACGCGGGTCCTGCCGGTAAGCATCGGCATGCGTATTGCCGATGGCACCACACCCGATAATCGCGACTTTTGTTTTCAGCATTTCAAATAGCCTCCCGATAATACATAATTGGCGATTTCGCCATGGTTGTCAGTGCGCGAGTTGTGGCCAACTCACCGTCTTCTTAAGAAACCAATACCCGACCCCCGGCATAAATGCCGGGGCTATTGAGATACGCCCCATAAATGGGGCTTCGTACGGATATAAACGCAAGTGTATCTCAATAGCCTGGTGGTTTACCGCCAGGAGGCGGTAAGGCTGACGCAAGGTTTCTTACCACGCAACCCCGGCTCTGCTGGGTCTCGGACTTCCCAACGCATCATAACAACCCCATTCCTCTGACAAATGCCCCACTAGTCGCGGGGCTCGAACGGAGTCTCGCCCTCCCGAGGCAGCGGCACCGCATCTTCATGCTGGGCATACACTAGAAAAGGTAGTCATGCTAGCCGATCATGCGGTCCACGTCGATGGACTTGCCGGTCCGGGCCGATTCCCAGATCGCCATGGCGGTCAGCAGGGTTTTCCGCCCGTCGGCTGCCGAGGTCAGTGGCGTGATTTGTTCTTCGATGCAGCGGAAGAAATGCTGGTGAATGCTCTCGTTGTGCACCTGCACCGTGCGCACGGCGCCCGTTGCATCTCGCTTCCCCACCTCGCCGTGCGGATTCACCGCGGTGACCGTCTCGATATCAACCACCTGTTCCTCGCCATCGTGACCGATACGCTTGCGTACGGCGCCATCGCTGCCCATCATCATCGCCCCTTTGGTGCCGATGATGCCGAGGGAGCTTTCGCCCATATAGGAGGACCAGCTATTCTCGATGGTGGCCATGCCGCCGTTTTTGAAGGTGAAGACGGCGCCGCCATGGTCATCGGCCTGTACCCCGTCACGGATGCGGAAGGTTTTCCCAAAGACGGTCTGCACCTCGCCGCCGATCCAGCGGAGCCAGTCGATGTCATGACTGCCGAAATCCAGCATGACCCCCCCGCTCAGTTCCTGCCGGCCATACCAGCGCGGGGGATCCATCATCATGAAGCGCCGCATCCAGCAACTGGCCAGTTCGCCTAATTCGCCGCTCGCGAAGGTGTCATGGAGCAGACGATACGGCTGCCAGTAGCGCAAGCAATAACCCAGCATATACTGCACGCCGGCGGTTTGCGCGGCGGCGATCATGGTGTCCGCGTCTGCCAGCGAGCGCGCGATGGGTTTTTCGGTAAAGATATGCTTGCCGGCCTGGGCGGCCGTTGTCACGATCTCCGTGCGGTTGAATGGTTCGGTACAGACCCACACCGCATCCACCTCCGGCAACAACGCGCGAAAGTCCGTGCAATACCGGTCAATGCCGATTTTGTCCGCCAGTGCTTTGGCCTTCTCGGGAATCAGATCGCAGGTGCCGGCGACGGTCACATTGGGCAGCTTTACCAGTTCCGGCCCATGATAATTCCCCATGCCTCCACACCCGATTAACGCTACGCTGATCATCGCTACCCCTTACCCCTGGAAAACGGTTTCGGCTTATCACTTGCAAAGATAAACCAACTCTAACACTGCCGGCACACCTCGTCAATTCACTGCACGGTGGTGTTGGATTACGGGCGTATAGCCGTGAGTCGCGCATGCCGGGTATAATGGGCGCGAAGACACCGACGGGCTATCCTCGCGTGCAGGTATCTTGCGGCATATCCCTTTCATTCTTAAATACAAAAGGAAGCTATCATGGAATCACGCACCTATCAACTGCAATGGGAGACCGGCGAGGGGCAGCCGGTGCCGGTGTTTGTGCGCGAATTGCACGGCGGGACGGACGGGCCGGTGCTGGCGCTGATCGGCGGCGAACACGGGATCGAGCTCACCGGACCGGCGGCGATCGATGCCGCCTGCCGGGATTTGGCAGGAGAGGCGTTCCGTGGCACCGTGCTGGCGGTGCCGTGCATCGCGCCGGTCAATATCGCCTATCGCCACCACACGCTGGGGCAGCCGCGCGGGCAGGGGTCTACCTATGATATGCCCTATAACTCCTACGCTCGCTGGCCCGGCAATTCGGCGGGGGATCCCGCAGACCGCCTGTGCGCGCTGATCTGGGAACAGGTCATCCTACGCGCGGAGGTGGTGCTGAATTTCCATGCCTGGGGGCACATCTCCTCGTCCGCGTCCTGCATCCGCACGGCGGATAGCCGGTTGCTCGCCATGGCGCACTGGATGGGCCTCCCCTTCACGGCGGTGGACGCCTTCCCCCAGCGCTCGTTGGCCGAGACGGCGAATGCCCACGGGAAACCGGCGATGCTGGTGGAATTGCAGGCGCAGTGGTGGATCAATCCCCACGTGATGGCCCTCGCCCGCCAGGGCATCCGCAACGTGATGGCCGGCCTGGGCATGCTGGACACGCCTATCGTGCTCCCCGACCAGCCGTACCAGGTGGGGCCGCGCGAATGTCTGGTCCGCGCGCCGCACGCCGGCCTGTTCATCCCGCTGCGCGAAAACGCGGAGACCGTGGCCGCCGGCGACCTCCTCGGTTACCTCCTCGATATCTACACCGGCGCCCGCACGGATATCCTCGCCCCCACCCCAGGCGCCCTCTGGTCTATCGCCCGGCAGGGCCCCCAACCCGACATCATCCTGGAAGACATGCAGGCGTATGCCGACGAAGGGGATCTGCTCGTGTTGATTAAGGAGATTGATGGATGAGGACAACGTTAATTTGCTATCCGGAATAGCCATAACCCCGAATCCACGCTCAAAATTCCCCTCTGATACCCCATTTTAGCTCCAACCAGACCCTCAGCGCCACACCTCTAGATGAGCAATAATCGCCAAAGGTCAGTGGTTGTCTACGTGGTATTTCCTACACTCGGATAACGAATAACATCCTGCTTCCAACCATCGCTTTCATCCACACTTACTTGAATAGACGCCGATGGTGGGTTCGATGCCTGTTCAAACTTTGTTCCGGCTATATATTTGTCGCTGTTTAACCATGACCATGCAGGCAATATCGACGATAATTGAAGAACAATCGACTGGAACAAGGGATTCGTGATGTTATGATACTCGGTACGGGGTGTATATTCATTAGTTTGCTCATCGCCTTTTTCGGTATTGGTATGGTGATATTGCCACCTGAGCCTGAAAGTGATGATGCTAGCCATCAAGAGGGTGGCAGTTCCAGTGCAGAGAATAATCACTGCCTGAATATTTCACCATCATCGATCCATGAGTCATCCTCCCTCTCGCTCCATGATCTCTTAACTTCCGACGAGAAATTTCGCCTTATTGTCGAGGACGCGCAGGAAGGTATTCTAATACTCGACACGGATTGGCAGGTGATCTATTGCAACTCGATGTTTGCCAATATGTGCGGACGAGTTCAAACGGCTATTGTCGGACACCCCTTACTCGATCTCGTACCCGTTGATGGTCGCGACGAACTCCAACGGTACCTGAAAGAGCAGGTACGGAATGAGCAGGCAAAACAGGAGATTCGATTCCACTGCCATGAGCATGTCATTTGGGCACAAATTTCTGCCACCCTCCTCCTGAATGCCGAGAAGACCGTGATTGGTCTGTTCGCATTGGTCAACGACATCAGCGCACAGAAACGTCTTGAAACTGAATTGCGTAGGTCCAATCGAACACTCCAGATTCTTTGGGAGACTGATCATGCGTTACTGCAGATGACGGAAGAGCGTGCATTTCTCAAGGAAGTCTGCCGTATCCTTGTCGAAGTCGGGGGATATCGGTTAGCCTGGATTGGTTGGCAAGTGTATGATACGTCCAACTCAATCCAACCTGTCGCCTCTGCGGGCTATTCGGAGGGCTACCTTGAGCAACTGCACCTGTCATGGGCGGATACCCCGTGGGGACAGACCCCTGTCGGGATCGCCATTCGTACTGGAAAACCAGCGATCACGCAGCATATCTTAACCGATCCCCGTTTCACCCTCTGGCGTGCAGAAGCTCTCCAGCATGGCTATACGTCGGTACTCGGACTTCCCATCGTGATCCAGGACACACCAGTCGGCGCCCTTAGCATATACGCCAGTGAACCGGACACTTTCACGGAGCCTGAGGTACAGTTACTCTCAAAATTAGCCGGAGACCTTGCGTTGGGGATTACCATGTTACGTATGCGAAGCGAACGCGATCTCGCCGAACGCGCCCTGCGGAAAAGTGAAGAAAAATATCGTACCATTGTTGACACGGCGCAGGAGGGATTAGCAATCGTCGATTCGCTCGAACGCATACAATACCTCAATCATCAGCTAACGGAAATGCTGGGCTATTCAGAAAAAGATATTTTGGGACACTCGATTTTGGACTTTGTCCATTCGGAGGACTATCAGCATGCCCAGGATTATTTCCAGCAACGTCGTCAGGGGCTCAAAGCACACTATGATATCCGTCTGATCCGACATGACGGCGACTTGCTTTGGGTGCTAATATCCGCAACGCCGATTTATGATGACACGAAAACTTTTACCGGTTCACTGGGCATGTTCATCGACATCACCCAGCGTAAAGCGATGGAAACTGAAGTCGAGAAAGAACGACGTTTTCTCTTCTCTGCTATCGATCTGCTACCCATGCCCATTATCTTCACCGATATTGAGCATGGCGTCTTTCGCATGAACCGAGCGAGCGAGGCGTTTTTCGGTGATGCCGTGCAGGGACAGCGCTGGGATGTACGGCTGCTACGACCGGATACGCATACACCCATCCCGCATGACGAATGGCCGATCTACCGTGCCTTACATGGCGAGATTCTCCCCGCCAGCGAGTGGGTGCTCCAGTTCCCGGATGGACATGAGGTGCCGATCATCCTGCATGATGCGCCCATTTTCCTGGGTGACAAGCTCTCTGCCGCCGTCATCGCGTTTCAAGACGTCACGGCCTTGAAGGAACTCGACAACGCCAAGAACCAGTTCTTAATGGTCCTCTCTCACGAGCTCAAAACCCCATTAACCAGCATTATTGGCTGGACGCAAATGGGATTGAGTGAACCGGAGATGATGCATGACGCGCTGGAAACTGTCGCCCGTAATGCGGAGAAGCAGAAGAGGATATTGGACGAATTGCTCATCATGTCCCGCCTGTTGACCGGAAGGGTCAGTGGCAAACCTGTCGCCACTAATTTGTGGATGCTGGCGATGCAATGTTGCGAAGAACGGCGTTGTACCCCCGAGGCGGAACAGCTCACATGGTCATTCCAACCACCGTCACAGGATAGACTTCCGGTCGTCGGTGATCCCTCCTGCTTGAAACAGGCCATTCGTCAGGTGCTCGACAATGCGATCAAATTCAATGTGCCGCATGGCAGTGTTACACTTGCCGGTCATTGTGATGAGGACCAAGCGGTGCTGACCATCACCGACACTGGGCGAGGATTGACTGCCGATCAGATCAGTCAATTGTTTCACCCATTCCAACAACTGCAGCGTAATGAAACACAAGGTGGGCTTGGCCTGGGACTCGCCATTGCGAAAGGTCTCATCGATTTGCATCATGGGCGCCTGTGGGCATGGAGCGCAGGATTGAACCAGGGCACCACCTTTACGATGGCTTTGTCATTACAGCCATCCACAGAACCGCTAACCGGATAGGCTCCGCGTTTGCTGGGAAACGTGTATGCATGTGGCGAGGAGATGAGATATGTACAAGCGCCAACACCAGTCGGCTGCGACAACGCAAGAAGAGAAGACCGATGGAATTCAACAGCATCAATGCCAGGAAGACGTAGTAACTCAGCAGCCCGCCCATACGGCAGCATTAACCAACGAGTTAGTGACGATCATGCAGCAACTTGATACGGCCATTCTCATTACTGACCGTGAACATCGCATTCTCCGTGCCAATCCTATGTTGGCGCGTCTGCTCCGCCAACCTTTACGCTCACTCCGTGGAAAACGTATCGTGGATATCACCGGCAATGATACCACCGATCAGATGCGTGAAACGGTGTGGCGCACAGGAACCACGTTACGGAATCGGACATTGCCGTATCCATTTAGCCAGCCAGGGAAAACCTCGCCATCATTTTGGGATGTCACCATAAAACCGATCATAAATGCGCACGGCGAGATCATGGAGATGCTGACCACGGCAACGGATGTCACCGAGCATATCCAAACAGAGCAGCAACTCGAGTATGAACGCGCACGGTGGCAAGCGATTCTGATCGCGCTCCCGGTGCCCACACTGTTCGTGGATGCGCAGGGAATCGTGCAATTGGTCAATAAAGCGGCGAAAGAGCTTTGGCAACGCGATTTTACCGGACTCGCGTGGGACGATGACACGCTGGCACACTGTGAACTCGATCCGAACACTCGGCAACCCTTCTCGCCAGAGAAACGTCCATTGGCCCGTGCTTGGCGCGGGCAAATTGTACGCGATGTTGAGGTGCAGATCGCGCATTCCGATGGCAGCACGGTGCCGTTGCTCATACAAACCGCGCCGATTCGCCAAGGAAAAGAGGTTGTCGGGGCGGTGTCTGTTGGCGAGGATTTAACGCAAATCAAGCAGGCAAATCGTATGAAGGATGCGTTTCTGACGGCTGTTTCGCATGACCTTCGTTCTCCGCTGGCCGCCATTATCGGATGGGTGCAACTCGTGGCCTCCTCAACACCCGATGATCCGATGATCCAGGAAGCGATGGCATCAATTCTGCGCAGCACAGCTACCCAACAAGCCTTGATAAACGATCTACTCGACATCTCCGCCCTCACTGCAGGGGCATTGCGTATCCAGCGAAAGCGGCAGGATATCCGTCCGATTATTACGGCCTTTGTCGAAGACATGATTCCCATCGCACAGGCACAGAAGAAAACACTGCGCATGCGTGTGCCGGCCTACTCGGTCGAGGGGAAGGTTGATGCGATGCGCCTGCGGCAAATCCTGGGCAACCTGCTCAGCAACGCGTTAAAATTCACTCCAGAGGGCGGAGACATTACGGTGACACTGACGCAAACAGGCGCACAGGCGATCTTACGCGTCCACGATAAGGGATGCGGCATCAGCGCGGAGGGGATCCAGCATATCTTTGAACCCTTTTATCAAGTGACCTCCGGGAAACCACGGACGGGAATAGGCATCGGTCTCTCGATTGTGAAAGCGCTGGTAGAACTGCATCACGGGACGATTCATGTAGAGAGTCCTGGAGAAGGCCAGGGAAGTACATTCATCGTGACACTGCCCTGCACAGCAGGTGCAAAGAAATAACGATACTTTTTTCTACCCCTTCTCAAGCATGGCCTCATGTCGGTCAACCCCCAACATGAACGGGAATAGTACGAAACGTCCACAGACTGCGCTTGTCATGCTTCAACCGCACGTGTTTCGCTAATCCCGAACAGCTTCGACGCATTGCCACCGACGATCAACCCTTTTTCGTCATCGGTGAGCGGCATCCATAAAAAACGAGTGACATCGTGGATCGGACTGCCAAAGGGATAGTCAGACCCAAAGAGCATGCGCTCTGCGCCGATGCGTCGAATGACGTCGACCACAAAGGCATTGTCTTGCCAGCAGGGGTCATGCAGTCGCTTGAAACAGAGTTTTCCCGAGATGGTAATCGAGGTATCGAAGAGCACCTGCGGATACTGTGTTGCGCGCCGAAATACGTCGGTGGCGTTGCCTTCCGCCATGTGCGTCAATATGATGGGACTGTGGCGATAGGCGTCCGTTCCATCAGCCGACGCATTGCGCGTGTCAGTCGGATAATCCCTTCTTCCATCGCTGCCGGATCAGCATTGGTGAAGTTGAGACGTAGCGTCCGCGCGTGGCGACCGTTGAGATAAAAGGGATCTCCCGGAACGAATGCCACATTTTCCTCCATCGCCAGGTGGAAAAGATCGAGTGCCCGTAGCCCTTCCGGCAGCGTCACCCACAAAAACATGCCGCCTTGCGGAGGCGTGTAGCTGACCTCTGGTGGACAATACCGCGCCAGCAAGGCCAGCATGCAGTCACGCTGCGCCCGGTACAGGTCTCTGATGCTCCTGATGTGCACGTTCACGTCGTGATGGTAGAGGTAGCGGGCGATGAGATACTGTCCCAGGGCGTTCGAGTGCAGGTCGGATGCCTGCTTGGCTATCGTGAACTGTTCGACGAATGCGCACGGTGCACAGAGCCATCCCAACCGCAAGCCCGGCGCAATGATTTTTGAAAATGAGCCCAGGAGAATCGTGCGCTCCGGTGCGAGGGCGGCAATCGGCGGGAGACTTTCGCCCTCGAAACGCAGTTCACCATAGGGATCATCCTCCACCAGCACGGTATCGTGCGCGCGCATGAGTTCGGCGACCGCCTGCCGTGTTGCCTGCGTATAACTGATGCCGGTGGGGTTCTGGAAATTTGGCACGACATACAACAGCTTTGCGGGATGCTCACTGAGCACCTCCGACAGTTCCGTGCAATCGATACCGTCTTTACCCATCGAGACATCGATGAATGATGGCTCGTAGAATGAAAACGCCTGGATGGCACCCAGATAGGACGGACGCTCCAACACCACCCGGTCCCCCGTGTTAAGGAAGACTTTACCGGTAAGATCTTGTGCCTGTTGGGAGCCGCAGGTGATGAGAATCTGCTCCGGCGTGACCGACAGCCCATAGCGCTGTTGATAGCGCTCCGCGATATACGCGCGTAATGGCGCGTGCCCTTCCGTGGTACGATACTGCAGCGCACTCGTGCCTTCCTCTGCCATCACGCGTTGTGCAGCATCCGCCAATGCTGCCAGTGGGAAGGTCTGGGGATTCGGCAAGCCACCGGCAAACGAAATCACTTCCGGTTTCTCGGTCACTTTCAAAATCTCACGGACAAACGATTTGGGTGTCGTTGCCATGCGGCTGGCAAAATGTCTCTCCATCAGATACCCCCGAAGCGTGCATGCACAGATAATAGGATCACCTCAACAGCCGCCGTCATCCCGAGCACACTGGTATCCAGGCTGAGATGATAGTGTCTGGCATCGTTTCCGTCCTTGCCGGCCAGAAGGCGATGATATCGCGTGCGGGTCAGATCGGATGCCTCAATCACCCCCCTCGCTTCCTTCGCTGAGAGATGATAGAGTTCTTCCACGCGATGTTGGCGAAAGCTTTGGTGCGCATGCAAGAAAATACTGAAATGCCGCGGGTGTTCCTGCAACACATGGACACCGCCGCGTCCGACAATGACCGCGCTGTGCGTGCGAGCCATTTGTGCGATGATCTTCGATTCTTCCTGAAATAACTCTTGATCCGTTGTCAGGTAGAGTGGGGGTGGAATATACATGGCTTCCGGGCTGCCATAGGCAAATGGCTGCATCAAGGACTGCCAGAACGGCGTGATAGTCTCATCATGGGCTTGCGCCACATCTTCCGAAAGCTGAAGCTGCTTGGTGGCGCGTTGTAGAATTTCGCGGTCGAGATACGCGATCCCCAGTCGTTGGGCAAGGTGCTGGCCGATCAACGCCGCGCCACTCCCCAGTTGTCGACTAATGGTGATCACCACCGGCATCGATTGCGACGGGAGATGATTCGCTTGGGGCATAAAATTCGTGTGCTCATGCATAACAAGGCCTTCGCTGTTCAATAGTGTTGGTATCATACCACAGACCTTTCACCATCTAGCTTGCCGTACCATCCTCCGTCTCACATGACGCAGGTGAAGATGCGAAACGCGTAAGTGATATTGCAATCCGATGTGAGTAAGTATATACTTACTATACTGCGATTCGTGCCTGCTGTCAATCGAGAAACCGTGCTACGGCGCGCAAGCCGCGTGCTGCAGGCCATGCCCAACACGGAATGCCGCATCACGAAAAGCAGACTAAAGGGAGCGGGAAATGGCGACAACACATGGAGCGATGGACCAGAAAGACCAAACACGCGAACGGCTGATGCGAGCGGGCTTGGAATTGCTGGCGGCCAAGGGGTATCGGGCAGCGACCACCCGGGAGATCAGCCGTAGCGCCGGGGTCACCGAAGTGACGATGTATCGGCATTTTCGTTCAAAAGATGAGCTCTTTACCGAGGCCATCCGGCACTACCGGGAGACGCTCGTCGACCTGGTGCCCGCACCGAGCGGGAATCTCCGGCATGATCTGCAGACCCTCATCGAACGATTATATGCGCACATCGCGACGAATCCGGTGAAAAGCATGCAGGTGATCCCCGAGTTGAATCGGCATTGCGAGGCAGCCAAACCTGAGGGCCAGTTGCTAGAGGTGGCCTTGCACGAGCGCCTTAAGGTGCTCTTCCGCTACTATCAAGCCACGGAGGAATTGACGTTCGAGGCAGGTGACCATCTCGTGACCGCGTTTATTGGGCCGATCTACTACTATGCGGCACAGGAGAATACCGACCAGCGTACGTATCTGGACAGCGAGCGCTATGTTACCTTCTTTCTGCAGGGGTACCGGCATGACCACGGATCATGTGCTACTACAGCTTAATGAACGTCCCGTTACGATACTCCTCAAAGGCCACGCAGAGTTCCTCCTGGGTATTAATAACGATAGGGCCATACCAGGCGATGGGTTCACGGATAGGCTTGCCAGCGAAGAGTAGGAAATGAACGGGGTCATCCGTTGTCGCGATTTCCACCTGATCGCCGATACCGTAGACGATGAGGAGGCGTCAGTCGAAGAGGCGAATACAGAAACGGGTTATGTATTTCTAACGATTGGTGTTAAAAATACATAACCCGTCTCTGTATTTCCTGTATTTCCCTGTATTCGTCCCTGTATTCAGATACGCGAAAACCGCCAGAGATGTCTCTGACGGCTGGTTAACCTTACGATATTCTAATGTTACAGCGAAAGAAGGCTGGCTCCCGAGGTAGGACTCGAACCTACGACACGCGGATTAACAGTCCGCTGCTCTGCCAACTGAGCTACTCGGGAGTGTGGCGCTCGGGTGCGGTGGGGGGGATAACGCAACGCCCCACGCGGCA
>Ga0209697_10007884_pt1 | contig 12276 bp, 11 predicted proteins | sample AliMusrvi5mmetaG_FD_184115 | JGI IMG/M metagenome (GOLD analysis project Ga0209697, IMG submission 184115) | Freshwater lake bacterial and archeal communities from Alinen Mustajarvi, Finland, to study Microbial Dark Matter (Phase II) - Alinen... | ecosystem: Environmental > Aquatic > Freshwater... | reverse complement strand
GTCACGGCGGTCCCAATCCATGCTCATGAAAATTGCTCCCACCCTCATCGTTTCGTTGCTGCTTGCGGCAGGCAATGTGTTGGCAGACACGCCGGCCGAATCAAGCGCCGCCGCCCCTGACAAATCAGGCTACACCTTGTTCAACCCGACGCCCGCCGCGTTGCTGCGTGACTTTGCAACGGACCGCCCGAACAAGACCAACAGCCCCCGCACCTTGGATGCGGGACACGCGCAGGTCGAGATGGATCTGGCCGCCTATACCTATGACAAGGAAAGCGGTATCCGCAGCGAGAGCTGGATGGCCGCCAACAGCAACCTGCGCCTTGGCCTGACCAACTGGGCGGAACTGCAGTTGTTGGTACCGTTCTATCAGGATAACCGCGTGACGGACACCACCGCCAATCTAACGCAGCATGCGGATGGCATCGGCGACCTCACCGTCGCTCTGAAGGTGAATTTCTGGGGCAATGATTCAGGTGACACGTCTGGCGGCATCGAGCTGTCCGTGAAGACGCCCACCGCGTCGCATGACCTCGGCAATGGCAAGACCGAGGGCGGCGTGCTCGCGTTGCTGGACTTTTCCCTGCCGGCGGATTTCGATTTGGGAGTCAACTGCGGCGTTGGTTTCGCGGCTAACGATACCAATGGCTACCACACCGATATCATCAACTCCGCATGCGTGTCGCACAAATTGGTCGGCGCCCTTTCAGGCTATTTGGAGTTCTACAGTGCGGTTCCCTCAAACCAGAGCAGCGAGTGGGTCGGCACGGTGGATGTCGGGCTGACCCTGATGGTCGCGAAGAATGTGCAACTCGACACCGGTCTCAATATCGGCGTCACGCGCGCGGCCGACAACTTGGAAACATTTCTCGGTGCCTCGGTGAGGTTCTGAGGACTGCCGCTGGCGGTGGACTGCGGGCCCCAAGCCGCATCTGAGACACGCCCGTCCTAACCGCGGCCGTGTGGTGGTGGGCCACCCTCGCCGAAGGTCACGGCTTCCAATGTCGATCCGCGAAGTCCATGTAATGTTGCCAGTCGCTGACTGCCAAATCGTGTTTGCCGGTACGCATGTGATAGCCGATGCTTCCGCCTAGCAAGGCTTGGTCGGGCGCTGGCAGGGTCGGCGCTTCAAGGCCGCTCATGCCGAACAGCGCATACACCGGGCCGGCGCGGACGCAGGAATCAAACTCGCTCTTGCCATCCGCCCAATCGTCCTGGGTGGCGCTGGCAACATACAGCAACCGCGGCGCGATCAAACCTAACAGCTGGTGTTGATCCACCGGCAGGTTTTCCTCGTGGTTGCGGTATTGCTGAAAGTTCTGGCAAAACCAGTACGGGAAATGCGAGGTGATGTCGGCTATCTTCTCGCCCTGCTTGGTGCGGGCCAGCGCGGCGCCGCTGCATCCGGAGTCGTTAGATATGACGTAGCTGAAGCGCGGGTCCTCCGCGCCGCACCACAGCGCGGCCTTGCCGCAGCGCGAGTGGCCAATGACCGCCACGCGCTTGGCATCGATGGCGGGGTCGGTTTGCAAATAGTCCATGATGCGGCTCGCGCCCCAGCCCCAGGCGGAGAGGGCACCCCAGGCATCGGCGGCGCGCGGTGGCGTGCCAAAGATGGCGCGGACGCCGTCGCCGAAGCCATCGGCGCGGTCCGGGTCCACTTCGGAGACATGGAAGGCCACGGTCGCATAGCCGCGGGCGAGGATTTCGCGGACCGGCCAGGCGCCATGGATGTTAGACTCGGCCAGCGGGTCAGGCGTGCTGAAACCGAACAACAAGAATGTCGGGGCCGGGGCCTTCGCAGCGTTGGGGATGAGCAGGACCGGATGGATCTTGCCGGAGCCGTTAGGGCCGCTGAAGGTGATTTCAAGTTCCTTGAGCGTGGCCATGCCCCCCAGCGCCTGCGAATCCTCGCGCGTGAGTTTCGCCTGGTACCCAGCGGGCTTGTCGACCGGTCTCACGCCATAAACCTGTTCGCGGAAAAGCTGCAAGGTCCGCGGCCGCACTTGGTCCAGCCATGCTTGCGGCGTGGTAACGACGTTTCCGTCCGCGCCTGCCAGGGGATTGGGAATGTCGGCGGCATGCAGCGAACCGGTCACTAACCACGCGGCAGCGCCGCAAAGCAGATGGGATTTCATCATGGTGGCAAACACTACGGATGATTTTGCGGGTTTCTTCACTCCAAGACGTCGCACGCCGCTTGCTCAACCCATTGACGGGCCGGCTCAAGCCGGCGCTCCACCCGATGGTGCGGCAATTCCCAGCGCAGCGAAAATGCCGGTGAGAAACTCTCGCGCGGCAGGGGTCTGTTCGCGGGGGGCCCAGGGTGCGGAACTCGCTTCGGTATGCGGGACAAACGGGCCTTCCTTGATTTCGTAGACCACCGAGCCGGACTCTAGGGACGTTAGCATGTGGAAGGCATTCTCCTCAAATTCGACTCCCAGCGAGCCGCTGGCGCTATTCAAGATAACATGATCGCGAATCGAACCGTCATCGTTGAAGACCACCGCAAGCACGCTGCCGCGCAGCAGTACGAAGGATTCCTCTTTGGTGACATGCTTGTGTGGCCGGATGTAGGTCCAGGGCTCCAGGGCGTTGAGCAAGCGTTGGACGGGGTCATCCAATTGGGGATGAAAATTGTGGTTCATCCGCAGGCGCGGCGATTGCTTGGCCTTCGCTGTGACCTCGTCGAGGAGCGGGATATCGATTTTGATCATTGGGGTGGATCTGGCGATGGAGAAGAGGAGCCACGGGCGGGCCGCCCGTGGCCCTCTGGCGGAACGAAGAACACGGGCCGGTCGCCCGTGCCCCTCTTCTGGGAGAGCAAAGGAACACGGGCGGGCCGCCCGTGCCCCTCTGGGCCCCTCAATAGCGGTAGTGGTCGGCCTTGTAGGGACCTTCGACCGGCACGCCGATGTAGTCGGCTTGCTCGGCGGTGAGCTTGGTGAGCTTGGCACCAATCTTGGCGAGGTGGAGGCGGGCGACCTCTTCATCGAGGATTTTGGACAACACCATGACTTGGCCGGCTTGATAGGTGTCCTTGTTTTTCCACAGATCGATCTGGGCGAGGGTCTGATTGGTGAAACTGTTAGACATGACGAAGCTCGGATGACCGGTGGCACAGCCGAGATTGACCAGGCGGCCTTCGGCCAACATGTAGAGGCTGTTGCCGGTGGGGAAGGTGTATTTATCCACTTGCGGCTTGATGTTGGTTCTAACCACACCGGGGGCGTTGTTGAGCTTGTCAATCTGGATCTCGTTGTCGAAGTGGCCGATGTTGCACACGATCGCCTGGTCCTTCATTTTTTCCATGTGTTCGAGGCGGATGATGTCCTTGTTGCCGGTGGTGGTGACATAGATGTCGCCCCAGCCGAGGGTGTCTTCGACGGGCAACACGCGGAAGCCTTCCATGGCGGCTTGCAAGGCGCAGATTGGATCCACTTCGGTGACCACCACTTGGGCGCCCTGGCCTCGCAGCGCCTGGGCGCAGCCCTTGCCGACATCGCCATAACCGCAGACCACGCCAACCTTGCCGGAGATCATCACGTCGGTGGCGCGCTTGATGCCGTCGACCAGCGACTCGCGGCAACCGTAGAGGTTGTCGAATTTGGACTTGGTGACCGAGTCATTGACGTTGATGGCGGGCACGAGCAGGGTGCCGGCCTTGGCCATTTGGTAGAGACGGTGCACCCCGGTGGTGGTTTCCTCGGAGACGCCTTTCCAAGCGGCGACGAGGGATTGGAAAATGCCGGGTTGCTCGGCTTGGATTTTCTTGAGCAGGTCCTTGATGACTTGTTCCTCATGGCTGCCGGAGGCGGTGGAGATCCAAGTGGAGCCGTTTTCCATTTCAAAGCCCTTGTGCAGGAGCAGGGTGGCGTCGCCGCCGTCATCGACGATGAGTTGCGGGCCGAGGCCGGCGGGATTGACCAGCGCCTTCCAGGTGCACCACCAGTATTCTTCGAGCGATTCGCCTTTCCAGGCGAACACCGGCACGCCGGAGGCGGCCACCGCGGCGGCGGCGTGGTCCTGGGTTGAGAAGATATTGCAGGACACCCAGCGGACTTCGGCACCGAGCTCGACGAGCGTCTCGATGAGCACCGCGGTTTGGATCGTCATGTGCAGCGAGCCCATGATGCGCACGCCTTGCAGCGGCTTTTGCGGGCCATACTTGGCGCGGGTGGACATCAGGCCGGGCATCTCGTGCTCGGCTATTTCAATTTCCTTGCGGCCGAAATCGGCGAGGGAGATATCACGGACTTTGCAATCTGTTAGACTCATGGTGGAGGTGGGGGTAGCGTTTGGATGTTATAGAATTGAGACAGAAGACTTGGAGACAGAAGACAGAAGACTGGAACTTATAGGAACCAGCCGAAAATGGCATTAAACAACTTGGGACGGAGGTGCTTGCGAAGACCTTCGATCATTGAGGAAAGTTCCTTGGCTTCGGCAATGAGTGGACGAGCTTGCGCTTCATCGAAGACAGCGGCACGAATGCCGATGTGGAGTTGAGTGCGGAGTTCGCCTGCTGAGCCTTTGGCAAACGAAAGGAAGCGGCGAAACTCGCGATTGCTGTCACGGTCCGCGCCTTCCGCAATGTTCGATGGGATCGAGATGCATGACCGAATCATTTGATCTTTCAGACCAAAGAGTCGGATGGGTTCAACCAAGTGGATGATGGAAACTGCAAGTTGCGAAGAGCGCTTCCATACCTCCAGTTCTTCAAAGTTGTGCATCTCTTTCTTCTCTTTTCTTCTGTCTTCTGTCTCCAAGTCGTCTGCCTGTCGGCTTCAGCCGACGGCTTTTTTGAGCGCGGCGGCCTTGTCGGTGGATTCCCAGGTGAGGTCGGCATCGGTTTTGCCGAAATGACCGTAGTTGGTGGTCTTCGAATAGATCGGGCGCAGCAGGTTGAGTTGTTTGACGATGTCGGCGGGCTTGAACGAGAACACCTTGAGGATGCCCGCGAGGATCGCCTCATCACTGGCCGTGCCGGTGCCGAAAGTATCGACGTGCACGCTCACGGGCTTGGGATGGCCGATGGCATAGGCGAACTGGACCTCGCACTTGGTGGCGAGGCCGGCGGCCACCACGTTTTTGGCGATCCAGCGGCCCATGTAGGCGGCGGAGCGGTCCACCTTGGACGGATCCTTGCCGGAGAAGGCACCACCGCCGTGGCGACCGGTGCCGCCGTAGGTGTCCACGATGATTTTGCGGCCGGTGAGACCGCTGTCACCTTGTGGTCCGCCCACCACGAACTTGCCGGTGGGGTTGATCAGGTACTCGGTGTCCTTGGTGAGCATCTCCTTGGGCAGGACTTTCTTGATGACCTGCTCGATGCAGAATTTCTCAATTTCGGCGTGCGACACGTCGGCCGCGTGCTGGGTTGAGATGACCACATTGACGATGCGGGTGGGCTTGCCATCGACGTACTCCACGGAAACCTGGGACTTGGCATCCGGGCGCAGCCATTTGGCCAGCTTGCCGGCCTTGCGGATGCGGGTGAGTTCACGGCCGAGGCGATGGGCGTACATGATCGGCGCGGGCATCAGCTCCGGCGTTTCATCGCAGGCGTAGCCGAACATGATGCCTTGGTCGCCGGCGCCCTGCTCGTTGGTTTTTTTGCCTTCCGCCTTCTTGGCATCCACGCCTTGGGCGATGTCGGGCGACTGGGTGGTGAGGTAGTTGTTGATGAAAATCCGGTCGGCGTGGAAGACATCGTCGTCGTTGGTGTAACCGATGCCGGCCACGGCGTCGCGAATCACCTTTTCCACGTTGATGACAGAACCGATGGGCTTTTTGCCGATTTTCGGGATGGTGATTTCGCCGCCCACCACCACGAGGTTGCTTTTCACAAAGGTCTCGCAGGCGACTCGGCTCTTGGGATCCACCGCGAGGCAAGCATCGAGGATGGCATCGGAAATGGTGTCTGCAACCTTGTCAGGATGGCCTTCACCAACGGATTCGGAGGAAAAAATATAGGTGCTCATGTGTTTTGCAATTTTCGTATCGTCAAATCGTGATTTGTTGATACATGATCCCGCCCGTGCCGTCAACCCTAAAATCTTTAAAACTTCTTTCGGACCCCACGCGGCTGCGCATTTTGATGCTGCTGGGGCAGGAGGCGCTGTCGGTGGCGGAGCTGCAAGAGGTGCTGGGCATGGGCCAGAGCCGGATTTCAACGCAACTCTCGCAGTTGAAGGCGGCGGGCTTGGTGGCGGTTGAACGCAGCGGGAAAAACAACATTTACCGGGGCGCGGCCAGTGCCGATCTGTCGGATGTGGTGCGGCTGGCAGCGGCGGAACTGCCGGAAGTGGCCGACGACGAGGCCGCGCTGCGCCACCTGTTGCGCAAGCGCAAGGACACGGCGCGGGCGTATTTCGATGAATTGGCCGGGCGTTTTGGCAAGGACTATGTGCCGGGCCGCTCGTGGAAGGCCCTGGCCGAGGCGCTCATCAAGGTGCTCAACTACCGCGTGGTGGCCGATTTAGGCGCAGGCGAGGGGACCTTGGCCCAACTCCTGGCCCAGCGCGCCGAAAAAGTCATCGCCGTGGACATTTCGCCGAAAATGGTCGCCTTCGGCCAGGAACTGGCCAAGAAAAACGGCCTGGACAACCTGGAATTCCGCATCGGCGACATCGAGGAACCGCCGATCGAGGTGGGCTCGTTGGACCTCGCCGTGCTCAGCCAGGCCTTGCACCATGCGGCGCGGCCACAGCGCGCCATCGACGCCGCGTTCCGCATCCTCAAGCCGGGCGGGCGCCTTATCGTGCTCGACTTATTGCTGCACACCTTCGAGGAAGCCCGCGAACTCTACGCCGACCGCTGGCTCGGGTTTTCCGAATGCGATCTGGCCACCATGCTCGAACGTGCCGGATTCACCGGCATCGAAACCGTCGCCGCCGACCGCGAAACCGCGGCACCCAGGTTCCAAACCCTGTTAGGCATCGGCATCCGACCGCACTAGGCCCGCAACGTTTCTTGGAATTTCACTTGTTCGCGGCAGACCCGTCTGCTACTTAGCTAGCTTATGTTCACCCCGGTCGGTCACCCGGAGTGAGATCACACACCAACCGCGGACTGACCCGCCGCATCCCTAACAACATGAAAACGATTGTCACGATTCTTGCCGCCCTGACGGTGGCTGCCGCCGCCGAAACGACTCCCGCCATTGAAAGCGCCGCCAAACACGCGCAAACCGAGATGGCCAATGCCACGTCCGCTACGGCTGCCAAAGCGTCGGCTGCCCTGGATGCCGCCAAAGCGCTGTCCCAGCGCCTCGGCAAGGCGGCTGCCCCGGTGGTCGCCGCCGTCAAAGTCGAAGCCGAGAAGGCCAAGACAACGGCCCAGGCCGAGGCGCCGGCCATCGTGGAAAAAGTCAGCGAACTCCAAGTCGCCCAGCAAACGGTCGCCCAGCAGTTGTTAGGCGCCGCCGCCCGCGTGGCCGACGCGATCGGCCAGGAAAAGCGCTGATACGACTGAGAGACTCACGCCACGCCTTGAAGTAGGCGTGGCACCGCTGTTCGACGTGACAACGGATCTATTGGCTTTCCCCCAAGAACGGTTCATTTAGCGGACTCATACAAGATAGGATGAATGGCGGCGGGCAGGATGCCCGCGCCACAGTGGTCCGGGCATCCTGCCCGGAGCCATTCCTTGGCAGATCTTGGGCGATGATCGAATGCGCGCGGCGCATGGACGAGCTGTAGCGGCGCTCTATGAGCGTCGCAGCCAATGATTAGGCCTCGCGCACCATTTCGCTGCGATGGTCACAGACCGCCGCTACAGTATCAATGAAGACCGCACAGGGGACTGTGCGGACTACGACTTGCGGACTACGACTTGCGCCCATGGGGATGCCGACGCTCGGCGCGCGCGGCTTTGAGATGGCCGTAGCCGACGAGCCGGTGGCGTTGCTCATCCCAAAGTCGGAAGGTGAACGACCTGAGGCTGCCGAACAAGGTAACGGGTTTGACCGCTTGGAACAACGGCTCGGACTTGTGGCATTTCTCGAGGTGATAATTCGGGATGCGCGGGCTGAGATGGTGGATGTGATGGAAGCCGATGTTGCCGGAGAACCATTGAAACACTTTGGGCAACTTGTAAAACGAGCTGCCCTGCAGCGCGGCCGTGGCGTAATCCCAATTCTCGTTGCGCTCCCAATACACGCCCTCAAATTGGTGCTGCACATAGAACAACCATACGCCCACCGAGCCGGCGACCATCAGCACGGTCAACTGGATGATCAGATAGGCCTTCCAGCCAAACACCCAGCTCAGGCCGGCGGCAATCACCAGCATGGCCAGATTGGTCCAATGCACCGACATGCGCTCGCGGCGCGGCGCCCGGCGATTGGGTACCCGGTTGAGGAACAAGAACAATACCAGCGGCGCGAGCACGAACAACACAAAGGGGTTGCGGGCCAGCCGGTAGGCGAATTTTCTCCAACGCGACGATTGCAGGTACTCCTCGACTGTCAGGGTCCACACGTCGCCGGTGCCGCGCCGGTCCAAGTCGCCGGAGCTTGAATGATGAATCGCATGTTCCCAGCGCCATTGGTAATAGGGCGTGAGGGTCAGCACGCCGGTGATGACACCGACGATGGCATTGGCTTTCTTGGACTTGAAGAACGAGCCATGGCCGCAGTCGTGGAAAATGATGAAAGCGCGCACCATGAATGCTCCCGCCAGCAGCGCCAGCGGCATGACCAGCCAATACGAAACGTCAAGACACAGATACATCAGGACCCACAGGCCCAGATACGGACCGATCGTGTTGATCATCTGCCACACCGCTCGTCGCGTCGATGCCTTTTGGTAGCGCGTCACGATTTCCCTCCATCCCGGAATTTTCGTCTGGCTTGGGTCTTTGCTCTCGACAGAATCATCAATCATAATCTCAACCTGTTCGCGTGGCCCACCGCAGGATGAGGAGCATCTGCCAGTGGCCACGTAGGCACCCTACGCCGGGATTTAGTCCGCGCAAATGGGCAAGTGAAATTTTCCGGCAAGCTTCCGGCCAGCGGTTTGCGGTGAGCGGTGGCCACCGCCGTCCATGCACTTGCTACACTCACGGCAGCCTGGCGGCGGGCAGGCCTACTTCGCCAAGGCTACGAAGGCCAAAGATGCCCGCGCCACCGTGGTCCGGGCGTTCGGCGAGTTCAGCCGAGCCGCATCCCTGCCCGGATTCGAGCGGGCTCATGTCTCAATGGTGTTTAAATGCCGTCGCCCAGGAAATGGGCATTGACGTTTTGCGCCAGCCAGACTTGGCGCTTGCGGTGCACGGTGACTTCGCGCTTGGCGATGAGTTGGTAGGCGGCATCGGCGGATTTGGCTGCGAGCAAGGCGGCTTTGGTGGTGTCATCCAAGATCCGGGCCAAGCGGGCCAGCGTTTGCAGGTGGCCGCCATCCGTGGTCGCGCCGAGCAGGAAGAACACGCGGGTCGGATTCAGGTCGTCGGCTCCGAAGGCGATGGGAGTGGCGGTGCGGATGAGCCGGAGGAATGGCTTCCAAATGATGTCGGGGAGGGAACTGCGGGGGTGGCAGATCGCCACGCCACCGGGCATGGCGGTGCTGCAGAGTCGCTCGCGCTCGGTTAGGGAAGCCAGCAGGGCGGCACGATCCGTCACGGCGCCACTCTCAAGAGCGAAATCCGCGAGACTGGCGAGCAACGCCTGTGGGTCGGCCACAGGCAAATCCCAGCGGATGCCTGACTTGGACAGTTGCAGGGTCACGGGGTCGAAGTCCCCGTGCTGCGGATCGCGCTCGGCGAACTGATTGTCCAGGGCCACGACTTCCCGGTGGCCAAGGGTCATGAGTTTGTCTTCAAGCCAAGCGATCAGTTCGCTGCGGTTGAAGCGCAGTTCTCCATTGATCGTGATGCCTGGCAGCTTTTCGGTCCGCACCAGGCTGTCGATAAACCGTGGACTCCAGCCCAGATGCTGGGCGACTTCCCCGGTGGTGAGGTGGTTTCGGAATGTGTTCATGGGGGTGAGGTGGGCATTTTTGGATGATCAGTCGCGAATACGAACCAAACGATATAGATTAAAACGTAGGAAACAAGTTTTTTTATTTTTTGCAGGTACGGATTCATGAGTCGTTTAATTCCAATGATATAGGCACTGGCTCCAGAGTGGTTGTTCGACCCATCGGGTAGCGGTGGCATGGGCATCGGCGCAATAAAATGAGTGGGCTTTGGAAATTTGATCGAACTTTGCCGGATTGCCGGGCAGGCTCGTTGCGCCGCCATGTTCGTCATTTCCATTGCCGCCCTGCAACGCAACGCCGCGATCCTGCGCGAGGTGAAGCAAGCCGCGGGGTGTCGCATGGTGGTGGCGCTCAAGGGGTTTGCGTGTTGGAAAACGTTCCCCTACCTGCGCGACGATCTCGACGGCTGCTGCGCCTCGGGCCTGTGGGAGGCCCGGCTCGCCCGCGAGCATTTCCAAAAACACATCGTCACCTACGCGGTCGCCTACGATGAGGCGGACGTGGCGGCGCTGTGCGAATTCACCGACCACCTGGATTTCAACTCGCTGTCGCAGTGGTTGCGCTTCCGCGGGCAAGTGCTGGCCCACCCGCGCTTCATCAGCGGCGAGCTGGTTTGCGGCTTGCGCGTCAACCCGGAGTGCTCCACCGGCACCACCCCGATGTACGACCCCTGCGTCGCCGGATCGCGCCTCGGCATCACCGCCGGCCAACTCGCGGGCGCGGACCTAACAGGCATCTCCGGCCTGCATTTCCACACGCTGTGCGAGCAAAACTCCGCCGACCTCGAAACCACGTTGGCCGCCATCGACGGGAAATTCGGCCACTTGCTGCGCCTGCCGCAGTTCACCTATCTGAACATGGGCGGCGGCCATTGGATCACCAAGCCGTTCTATGATCGCGAGCGGCTGGTCCGCTTGGTTAGACAAGCCCGCGAGCGCTACACCGTGGATGTTTGGTTAGAGCCGGGCGAAGCCGTGGCCATTCATACGGGCGTCTTGCGCGCCAGCGTCATGGATGTGATGGAATCCGCCGGGCAACGCCTCGCCATCCTCAGCGTTTCCGCCACCGCGCACATGCCCGACGTGTTGGAAATGCCCTATCGCCCGGACGTGTTCCTGGTCGATGCCGCCCCATCCGCCGCCACGCCCGCGGTGACCTTCGCCGGTGAAAACTATCACCTGGCCGGCGAGTCCGGCGCCTGGCTCTATCGGCTCGGCGGCCCAACCTGCCTGGCCGGCGACGTCATCGGCGATTTTGCGTTTCCGCGCGAGCTGCGGGTGGGCGACACGCTGGTGTTCGACGACATGGCGCACTATACGATGGTCAAAACCACCATGTTCAATGGCGTGAAGCACCCGCCCATCGTGCTCCAACATGCCGATGGCCGCCTCGAAACCCTGCGCGAGTTCAGCTACGAGGATTTCCAAAACCGCCTGGCCTGACTGATAGCACTGTGAGAAGCGGCGAGGTCATCATCGTGGTGACCACGGCCATGATCACCATCATCGTGAACAGGGTCGGTGTGATGATACCGTCTTGCAGGCCGATGGTCAGCAGCACCAGTTCCATCAGGCCGCGCGAATTCATCAGCACCCCAAGCGCGTTGGCTTCGCGCCAGAGGATGCCGCTGGCACGCGCGGCGACGGCCGTGCCGAGCAGTTTGCCCAGGACGGCGACCCCGAGAATCAGGGCGGCGAGCCACCAGTCACGGCTTGAGGTGAGCAAACCGACGTTGGTGCGCAATCCGGTGAACGCGAAGAACAGCGGCAGCAGCAGCACGACGAGAATGTCCGCCAGCCGCGTTTGAATGGCGACCCGCAGGTTTCCGGTACGCGGCATGATCACGCCCGCGACAAACGCACCAAAGATGGCATGGGCGTTGAGCAGTTCCGTCGCCAGGGCTGAAACCAGCACGACCATCAGAATGATGGAAAACTCATTGTGGCTGAGGGTTTCAGGGGTTGCGCCGGCTTTCCGCCAATAGCTTGCAAGCCAGCGCCGCACGCCAAAGAACATGACCCCAAGGAACACGGCCGCGCCCAGTACCATGCGCCACAAGATAGCGGACGCATCCCCTGTGCCACGCTCGATGGACACGCTGAGCGCCAGCAAGGCCCATGCGGTGATATCCGCAACCGCAGCGCAGGCAATGGCCGTGGTTCCCAACCGCGTTGCGGCCAGGCCCTGGTCCGCCAGAATGCGCACCAGCACGGGAAAGGCGGTGACACTCATGGCGCATCCGAAGAACAGCGCGAACCCCATGAAGCTGGTTAGATGGGTCGAATAGTTGTGGTAG
>Ga0209697_10007877_pt1 | contig 12283 bp, 14 predicted proteins | sample AliMusrvi5mmetaG_FD_184115 | JGI IMG/M metagenome (GOLD analysis project Ga0209697, IMG submission 184115) | Freshwater lake bacterial and archeal communities from Alinen Mustajarvi, Finland, to study Microbial Dark Matter (Phase II) - Alinen... | ecosystem: Environmental > Aquatic > Freshwater... | reverse complement strand
ATTCGCCAGTGTGCGCGGCTATATCTCAACTGTGCGCAAACAAGGCCATCAAGCCTTGGCGGCTCTGCGTGATCTGCTTGACGGCAAGCCCGTTACGTTACAACTGGCCTGAGCAGTTACTTCATATGTAAGTCTCCTGTGGTAACGATTCCGATTGAATAGCAACGTCAGGCTGTGTCATGCGCCATGTCCTGGCTTCTTTCCCGGTGCGGGCAATGTGGGTTCAACCTGCCGGATGATTTCCGCCAGGTCCCTGCTGGATAAATCGACTGCCTGCCGGGTCTGCAACAGCAGCGCCCGGTTCGTCTCCGGGTCAATGCCGATCAACAGCAGGCCGGGTATTGCACTGGACAGGGTGTAGATCCAATCGTGTGAAACGGCGCCAAGTTCGAAGATGACCACCCTGGGGTGCAACTTGCACAGGTCACCCGCGCCCATCGGCAGTGTCTGTGCGACCACGTCGCAGCCCACTTCCAGTCCCAGGCTGGTTGTGATCCCGGCCAGGGCCACACTGTTCCCGCACACGATGACGCGCCGTCCTTTTGCCACGATACGAATATCATAGCGAGTGGGACGTGCGGCGGGAATGTCGTTTGCGACAAAAAACGACAACCGGAGAGACCAGATTGTCGTTTTTGCTTCAGGAAATGACGATTCAGGACGAGGTGCAGTCTTTTTCAGGCCGAGGCGGCCTGGCAGGCGCTTAACCCGGTGGCTCCAACCCGGCCTTCCCCGCGTAGGCCAGCACCTGGGCGCGGTTGTACAGGTGCAGCCGGTCCATGATTTTGGTCATCTGGTAGCGCACCGTGCGCTCGCTGATCGAGAGCTGCCCGGCGACCTCCTTGTAGGTCAACCCGCCGGCAACCAGCCGCAGGATTTCAGCCTGGTGCGCGGTCAGGCCCTCGTCGGCGGGCTGGCGCTTCGCCTTCTGGTCCGCGCCGTCCGCGTTGGTCGAAGCCGCCGGCGTCGCTACGGCGGCCTGCCTACCCGCATCGAGCGCCTGGCTCAGGCGGGCAAATTCATCCAGTAACTGGACAGCAAGCCCGGGGGCAAACGGCGGGATGCCCTGCTCGGCGTCGTGCAGGGCGGTGAGGAACGCCTCGCGGCCCATGGTCTTCAGCAGGTAGCCGCTCGCCCCGCTCTTGACCGCCTCGAATAAGTCCGCGCTGTCGGTGGAGGTGGTCAGCATGACGATTTTCACCTCAGGCAGCGCTGCCTTGATCAACCGGGTGGCGGACAGCCCAGTGCAGCGCGGCATGCGGACGTCCATCAAAATCAAGTCGGGAAGGAGCTTTTTAGCCAGTGCGACCGCCTGCAACCCATCAAAGGCGATACCCACCACGTCAATGCCGTTGATGGTAAGCAGATCGCTGATCCCTTCGACCACCAGGCGATGATCGTCTGCCAGAAGAACACGCATGGCTATGCCTCCTCGTCGGGAATGCTGAACAGCAGCTTGACGCCTGAGCCGGGCGCGGAGATCACCTGCAGGCTGCCCCCCAGCGCCGCGGCCCGCTCGCGCATAAACAGCAGGCCGTAATGCGAACCGTCGGATTGCGCCACTTCTTCGGGCGCAAACCCACAGCCATCATCCTGGATGGTCATGCCCAGCCTGCCGCTCTCTTCCTGAAATGCCACCCGCACCAGGCGCGCGTGGCCGTGCTTGCGCGCATTCGATGTCGCCTCCTGCAGGACACGTAAGAGTTGCAGCTTCAACTCCGCCGAGAAGTCCCGCTGTGCCATCCCGGGTGCGACTTCCAGCCGTGTTTGGATGTCACAGGCGCGCGTAAAGCTGTCCAGGTACTGTTTCACGGCAGCGAAGAACGGCTGCGCCATCGAGGCGGTGCTGTGCAGGTTAAGAATGGTCTCGCGCAGGTCGGTATGTGCGTCGCGGACCACGCCGCCCAGGCGGGTCAGCCGGGCGGCAGCCGCCTCTCCCTGGCCCTCCTGGAGGAGCTGCGCCGTGGTTTCCACCTGCAGGCTGGCGTAGCTGAGCACCTGACCCAGGCTGTCATGCAGCTCGCGGGCCATGCGCTCGCGCTCGCTTTGCGTCGCCAGGGCGCGTTGCTGTTCCACGATCTGCGCGTTGGCCTGCTTCTGCTCCGTAATATCACGCAGCATCAAGAGGTATCCGACGCTCAGCCCACGGAAGTCTTTGAGTTGAGAGCCGGTCAACTGGAGACAACGCGCGTGTGCGCCGGCGCCCAGGCCGAACTCGATATCAACCACGCCCGGGTTTGTGAGATCGGCTGGCGGGTCTGCAGGCAGCCACGCACGAACCAGCCGGCCTTTCGCCTGCCTGGTGGTGGCGCCCAGCATTCGCTCTGCCGCTGGGTTGAGGCTGACCACCCGCCCGTGCGGATCAATCACGATCATGCCGGCATAGAGTTGGTCAATGGCCGTCTGGCGGGCGAGGGGGATGGGATCAAAGATATGGAAACTGAACAGGCCGACGGCGTAGGCCATGTAAGGTAAAGCAAACAAGGGGATACTGAAGACCTGTACGGAAAACGAAGGACCGCCCAGCGTAAGCACCCGCATGGCAATCTGGCTGGCAGCCATCAGGACGACCGGCCAGCGGTGCTGCGGCGAGCGGATGAAGAGCCAGGTAAAGACGATCAGGTTAACAACGTTCTGTATCAGGATGTAAGCAACAAACAGTTGGCTATACAGATTTTGCGAGGCCATCACGGTTTCATTCACCGTAAAGTCGATCGGTCCCAGGAGGGTGTATCCGCCGCCCAGAAAGTAGAAACCGAAAAACAACGGCACGATGGACAGCACGACCAGGTTACGGCGGGTCAACCAGCGACCGGGCCAGGCATACTCCAGGATGAAGCAGGTAACCGAAGTTGTCGCCGGCAGCATCCAGGACGTCATGAATCTGAACCAGAATATCTTGGTGTCTGGATCAACGCCAAGGTAAGTCATGAGCAGGCCGAAGGTGGCCAGGTTGGTAAACAGACAGCCGACCATGAATGGCAGCGCACCCGGCGCATTGCGGTGTCGCCAACTGTAGACGGCCAGGGCCAGCAGGAAGAGAACCGTCAAGAGAGGCTGCCAGAGTAAGTGGCTATAGGTGTAAGGCGTGTTGATGTCTCCCACGGAAGCTGATGCCGTCCCGTTTGTGTGAACACGGAATATAGCGCAATCCTGTGCTTCGAATTCACAAGGGCTGTGTCTATCCAGTTCCTCATGTGAACGCAAGTGATTTTATAACGTTTCCTTGAACACACTCGCCCCCGTTGTCGCTCCGTGGCGGATAGCGAATCGGGGGCAGCGCGGCCTATTCATACACCAGCGCCTCGCGCACGCTGATTAGCGTGGCGCTGCGCGCCGGGGCAGGCTGGCGATGACCGAGATGAGCAGCACCAGCCCAAGCCACGCCAGCGGCGCCCACAGCGGGAAGGTGAAGATGAACGGCGTGTTGATCAGATTGGTGACCAGGAAGCAGCCCGAGCCCGCCGACGACCGTGAACAGCCCGGCCAGCGCGCCCAGCATTTGCAGGATGGCCGAGAGCGCGGTCAGCAGGCGCTCCTGCGCCACGTTGCCGGTGTTGACGCCGATCAACTTGTAGCCCGCGCCCTTGAGCGCCGCCTCCAGCGCAGTCGCCACCTGCTGCTGCGCGGCCGTGTCGTGCGCCTGCGTCACCACGGCCAGGCGGTTGACCTACCCGGCGGTGGATGCGGCGCGCGCCAGCGCTTCGTAGGTCACGTAGCCCGCCACCGGCGTATACGGTTGCTGTTCCAGCCCACCGCGCAGCACGCGGTACTGGCCTGTCGTTGGCCCTTTCGGATTGCTCGCAGGCGAATTGGCGTAGTAAGTATCACTGTGCCAATCGGCTGTCCACTGCCACACGTTGCCTGCCATATCTGCCAACCCATAGGGGCTGTCACCCGCAGGGCTGTACTTGCCTACCGCTGTCGTATCTTTGACGTTCATGTTGTAATTCAGTTTGCTCGCGTCCGGCTCACTATCACCCCATGGATACTTCAACCCGTTCTCACCGCGCGCCGCCTTTTCCCATTGCGCCTCGGTCGGCAATTGCACTTGCTGACCACTCGCTTGTTTGGCCCATGCGCAAAACGCCACCGCATCATCCCAACTCACCAGCACGACCGGATGGTTATCCTTGCCGCTTAAATCGCTGTTTGGCCCCCTGGGATGCTGCCAGTCAACGCCCTTCATCTCAACCCAACGGCTGCGGTCATAAACGTATCCACTCCTCAACTTTTCTGCCGTCGTCTTGTAGCCTGTCGCCTTTACAAATACCGCGAACTGCGCGTTCGTCACATCGTATTTGCCGATCAGGTACTCATCCAGATTAACTGTGTGCTGTTTTTCACGCGCACTGTTACCTGAAGTTCCCATTTGGAACTCGCCTGCCGGAATGCGCACCATCGATATCGTCACGATTGGCGCAAGCGTCAGGATCAAATCGATGGTCTGCGATGTTTGAGTGCGCGTTACTTCAGATTGACTAGACTGATTACCTTCGTTTCTATGAAACATTTGTTCTAATCATGAAATCCCTCGGGCACGAGGTGAAGGAATGGGCGCTCGATGCAATGATATACCGGCACAGGCAAGAGTGACAGCAGTGGTGGAAGTGTTGTCGCCAGAACGGCGCCATGGGGCAGTAATTACGCTTACGCAACATCAACATCTGAGTAGGCCGCGAGCGTGAGATCAACGATGTGCTCAGCCACCTGTCCGGTGAAATGCGTCCTATTATCATCGCCGGCGACATGAACACGACCGACCAGACAACGGCTTATCGCATGCTGACCAGCCAGTACCGCGACAGCTGGCGCGAGGCGGGCTTCGGCCTCGGCTTGACTTTCCCTGCGCCGGTGTTCCGGCTGTCCGACATCCCACTGCCATTGCCCAGAAGATGGAAGGCGCGCGGCGGATTGCTCGACCGCACGGTCACGGCGGGTCTGTTGCGCCTCGATCATATCCTGCACTCCGACGACTTCCGCGCCGTTGGTGCGCAAACCGTCGTCATTAGGCAATCGGATCACAGCCCGCAGAGACCTCGCAGTTCCAAGGCATACGCATGCTTCGACTACGGCAGGCCACAAACACCCGTTGTCATCTTGAGAATACCCGGCCTGCCTCCGCTCAGCATGCTCGTATGAAGATGGGCCTATAAGAACATGACCTCTTTTTGTCAATGAAATCGCTAGCAAGCAGCCTGAGCGGAGACCAGCCAGGTGATCGTGAGGTGACGATATACGTGTGTGGCTGGTCGCAGTCGAAGGGTGCAGTGTGCGCGGTGACAAGAGTGAAAAACGGCAGGGGCAACCCTCGCGACACACATCCTTTGCCGTTCGGGTTGCCCCTGCGTTATCTCGTCAGTTATTTCTCTGGCTGCAGCATGCCGTAGTCGCCGCTCTTGCGGCGATACACCACCTTGATCGTGCCGTCATCGGCATGCATAAACACGAAGAAGTCGTGCCCCAGCAGTTCCATCTGCTCGACCGCTTCATCGGTGCTCATGGGCACTGTGGTGAAGTTCTTGATCCGAACCACCTTCGGCTCCGCTATGTTCTCTTCTTCTGTGAACGGCAGTGCTTCGGCTTGCGCCAGTTCAGCGTCCTCATCAGGTATTGCGCCGTCGTGACGGCGATCCATGCGGCGACCCTTGTACCGCGCAATACGATGGTTCATCTTGTCAAGGGCAGCATCCAGGGCCGCAAACGGGTCAGCATTGTGCTCTTCCACCCGCAAGAGCGTGCGCCGACGCCGGATTGTCAACTCCAGTTGCTTAGGCGCATCTTCCTTGGCGCTCTGCCTGGTCACCTCTACACGCACTTCCTCGATGCCGGGGAGATAACGTTCGAGCTTGCCTGTCTTGCGACGAACGAAATTCTCAAACCCATTACCCAGTTCCATTCCGTGACCTTGAATTGTCAGTTCCATTGCCACACTCTCCTATGAAAACGATTTCCGATTATCGACTTCGGATCGCCGGGGCGCCAAGCGCGCTATGATTCACTCCGCCGATCATCCATCGTTCATCAGCCTGCTCGTGCGAGCGTCAGCGCGCTTACGCGCCGCGCGCCCGCGCTCAATAATGTTGCCGCGCACTCACTCAATGTTGCGCCGGTGGTAAATACATCATCCACCAGCATGATATGTTTCCCGTTGGAACGCGCAGACTCTGCCTTAAACGCCCCATGCACGTTGTTGCGTCGCTCATCATGCGCCAGCAGCGCCTGTTGATCCGTATAACGCACCCGCCGAATTACTTTAGTATCGACCATGACCCCTGCCTGCGCGCCTATGCGCTGTGCCAGCAGATCACTCTGGTTATAACCGCGCTCGCGCTTTCGCCGCGGATGTAATGGCACCGCGACAAGCAGATCAGCCTGCAACCCGCCATTGACCCACGCCTCGACCATCAACTGCGCCAGCGGCCCCGCAAGGGCGGGGGTTCCATCATACTTGAAAGCGTGGATACCGTCGCGTAGCGGTTCAGCGTATCTGGCGGCAGAAGTGACGTCGATCGCAATGGCCTCCCAAGGGGCATGGAGCGCCAGTTGGCGGGTCTGCAACGGGGGATAAAGCTGCTGCACGGCGTCATTGCACGACTCACACCACACTCCTTTACCCGCATCGGAGCATCCCCCGCAACGAACCGGGTAAAGCAGGTCGATCACAACCATCAACCAGCCGCGCAGGTTTAGCGCCGGGTGCTGTGTTTGCATCGCCATCAGTGCAAGCCTTTTTGTTACAGTTGCGCCGGCATTGCCGCCGGCTGCAACCGTCATGCCGTATTGTGCGTAACTGTCAGGGTCTCACCAGACGACCCAGATAATCGGTTATCGCAGGCCCGAGTAACACGAGTATCACTACCAGCACAATCGCAAACAGAATCAGAATCAACGCGAAGTCGATCAAACTACCTCGCCCGCCTTCTCCACTGGGTGGACGCATTACTTACTCCTTGACATTACGGTATTTGCGCGCGCTTGCCTGCGTGTCAGACGCCGCGCGAGTAACCTGCTACAAGTGTAAACCGCTTTTAGGATTTCGTTGCGTGATATCTTCGATTGGCCGTAACGGCGATCCTCGAAGAGGATCGGCACTTCAGCAACGCGCCAGCCGCGCCGCTGCACCTCGAAGAACATCTCGATGAGGAACGAGTAGCCGTTCGAGAATATCTGTTCAAGCGGGATCGATTCCAGCACGCGCCGGCGGTACAGCCTGAATCCCGCCGTGCAGTCATTGGCCTTTAACCCTAACGTGAAACGCGCGAACATATTTGCCCCGCGACTGAGCAAACGGCGCGACAGTGGGTAGAGCACCTGCCCGCCTGGCACATAGCGCGAGCCAATCACGAGATCCGCTTCCGGCAATGCCGCAACCATGGAGGGTATATACCGTGGGTGATGCGAGAAGTCCGCATCCATGGTGAGAATGGCATCGTTGCCCTGCGCCAGCCCATAGCGCATCCCTGCGACATAAGCCGTGCCCAGCCCAAGCTTGCTTTTGCGGTGCACCACCGCAACGCGCGCGTTCGCCGCTGCCAATTGATCAGCATAGGCGCCTGTGCCATCCGGAGAGTTGTCGTCGACCACGCAAACGGTCAAGCTCGCGCCCTTGCCAAGATCCAGATCAAGGAGCTGGGGCACAAGCCTTTGGATATTTTCGAGTTCGTTGTATGTCGGGACAACCACCATGACTTTTGTGGCTGATACACTGGACATTGTCCCCGCGTCATCTGATTGCATTGAATTGATTATACTTTGCGCATGTCCAAAGCCGAGCCACTTTATCGCCTACAGTTGTTAGACATAGATCTGGACAATGCCCGCAAGCAATTGCGCGACGTTGAAACCGCATTGACTTCGAATCCGGCTGTGACGCACGCGCAGACCGAATTCGCCAAAGCACAGCAAGCGCATCACAAACTGGCGCTGGAAGCAAAGTCGCTCGAACTTGAAGGACGTTCGCTGTACGACAAGATCAAAGAACATGAAGACAGGCTCTACAGAGGGCTGATCAAGACTCCCAAGGAACTGATCGACCTGCAACGCGAGCTCGAAGTGTTGAAGCGCAACAGCGCCGCACACGAAGAAAAACAATTCACGCAGATGCTGGCGGTGGAGGAGGCTGCGGAGGTTATGGCGAACTGCCAGACAGCCGTGGCGCAGGCGACAAAACACTGGCAGGAAGATAGCGTGGATCTGCGCAATGTGCGCGCGCAACTGAAGGATCGCATCAGCGCGGACGAGGAACGGCGTGAGGCGATCTCGGTCGCCATCCCGCGCGCCGACATGGTCGTTTACGTCGCGTTGCGCGCGAAGAAAGCCGGCGGTGTGGCAGTCGCCATGGTCAAGAACGCGGCCTGCGGACTGTGTGGTGAAGAACCCTCTTCTGTTCTATCCCAGCAAGCTCGCACGGGCAGCACTCTGGCGATATGCCCCGGCTGCGGGCGCATTCTCTTCCCAGGCTGATTGCATATGCCGATTTATCCCAACCATCCCAACCATCCCAACCTCTATCTGCTGATCAGCGGGGCGGTAACCGCTTGGCGCGCGGGCGAGATTGCAAGCGCGTTGCGTCCGTATTGCGACCGCTTGCTCATCGTCCAGACACCTGGCGCGCGCCAGATCGTCAGCCCGCTCACCCTTTCGCGCATACCTGGCGGCGTCGTCATCGATGCGTATCTCGACCAGGCGTTGCAACCGCGCGCGCCTGGCGCGCCGGTAATATTCGCGCCGTGCAGCTTTAATTCGCTGAACAAGCTTGCGAACGGCGTCGCCGACAACCTGGCGCTGTCGATCTGTGCCGAGATGATCGGGCTGCGCATGCCGGTAATCGTCGCAGTATCGGTGAATGAAGGACTATGGGCGCATCCCGTTGTGCGCACATCGGTCGCCACACTCAGCGACTGGGGCGTGCGCGTGCTCGCCCCGCGTGACGAGGGCAATGGCCTGACCCTCGCGCCCATCAACGAAATCGTCGCACAGTTATCGCTCGCTTGACTTACTGATGCAACTTTATCTCAGTCATGTGCGCAGCTTCACCCGCGAGGCGCGCCTGTTTTTGATCACGCTGACGGTCTTCGGGTTCGCAACCGCAGTTCCCGCGGTGTTTTTCACCCTCTACCTGCAGGCGCTGGGCTTCGACCGCGCTTTTATCGGTCTTACGGCCACGGCGTCGCAACTGGGCGGTTTGGTCGCAAGCATACCGGCCGCTGCGCTGCTCGATATCATCGGGAGACGCCGCGCGGCGATCATCGGCGCCCTGGTCGCGCAGGTCACGGTTGCCGGCGCACTGCTCACCACAATACCGGCTGCGATCATCGCCATCCAGGTGGTCAGTGGGTTTGGGATGGTGCTGTATGCGCTGGCAGTTGTGCCCTTGCTGGCAGATGTCAGCACCACGCGCGAACGCACCACGTTGTTCAGCACCGTGGAGGGATGCACCACGCTGGCGCTGTTCTTTGGCAGCCTGCTTGCCGGCGTGCTGCCGGGGATCGTGGCGCCAATGCTGAGCGTCGGCGCCGCAAGCCCGGAAGCGTATCGCGCCGTGATGCTCGGCGCAATCGTTGTGCGCACGATTGGCATCGTGCCGCTGGCGTTGATCCATGATCACGCGAGCGCGCAAGGCGCACCCGGTGCACCCGATGCGCTTCGCCAGAGTACGCTCAGTTACTTCAACCCGCGCGTGCTGCTGAAACTGAAAACGCCGATCTGGAAGTTCGCACTGCCCATCCTGATCACCTATATTGGCGGGTCGCTGATCTTTCCTTTCATCAACCTGTACTTGAAGAACCGCTTTGGGGCCAGCGACGCCATGCTTGGTTTCATACAGGGCGCGACAAGCCTGTCCATCGGCGTGTGCGCACTGCTGGGGCCGTTTGCCGCGAATGCGCTCGGGCGCGCGCGCGTGGTGGTGATTGGCGCGTTGTTCTCCATGGCATGCCTGGCGCTGGTCGGGTTCGGCGAGATGTTTGGCCTGGTGGCGATTGTCATCGTCGTGCGCGCCGGACTCTACAACGCCACGCTACCGCTCTACCGCGCCTATGTGATCGACCAGACGCCGCCGCGCGAATACGCGGTGGTCAACCTGATCTACTCAAGCGCGGCCAACGTTGGGCCGACGATTGTGCCGCCGATCAGCGGCTATGTGCAGGATCGCGCCGGGTTTGCGCCGCTCTTTGTTGCCGCCATGGGGCTGTATGGCCTGGCGGCACTGTTCTATCACCTCGCCACGCGGAGGAGCGGAGGAGATCATACAAGATCCGCGTGATGGCGTTGCGCCACGTCAGGATGAGAGCGCAGGCGGCTTTTCAACTGGTTCCTGCCGGTATCCCGGAAGAGCGGGTTGAGCGGATCGACGGTTACCCCGCGCATTTCTGCGGCGAGTTCGGGCGAAAGCTGCAATACCGGGATGGTCGCATCCAGGCGGGCGCCAAAGAAGAAACCCACCGCCAACCGATCTGTTCCGGCCGGCGGCGTGACAGCGCGATGCACCGTCGCGCGCAGGTAACCGTTCGACGCGAGTTCAAACAACTCGCCAATGTTGATGATGAACGTGCCGGGGACCGGCGGCGCGTTGATCCATTCGCCTGCGTGCTCGACCTGCAGCCCATCCTGGACGTCCTGCATAAGCACTGTGACAAAACCGCCGTCCTTGTGCGCGCCCACACCCTGGTCGCCACCGGTGTCTTCGCGTCCCGGATAGCGGATGAGCTTGATCAGTTGCTGCGGGTTTGGGCTGAAGATCGAATCGAAGGCGTGTTCATCCTGGCCAAGCGCAGCGAGAAACGCCCTGACCAGCCGGATGGCCAGATCAGTGACGGCGGCCTGATAGCGCAGTGCGATGGGACGAAGTTCCGGCAATGCCGCCGGCCACTGATTTGGCCCCTGCAGCCACCACCACGGATCGAGGGCGCCGTTCATGGGAAGCGCGGGAAGCTCTGCGCCGATGTCAATCTGTTCGCGCCAGTCCGCCAGGCCGCGCGTGCGCTCCATGCCCGCGCGCGTGTAGCCGCGAAAGTGCGGCGAGTTGACCATCTCGATTGCCAGCTTATCGGCTGCGCTAAGCGCGAAAAACCGCCGCGACAGGGCAAGAATTTCGTCGCACTGCGCCTGTGGGATGCCGTGGCCGGTGAGGTAGAAAAATCCCAGGTTGTGAGCGATGTCGCGCAACTCGTTTAGAAATGCCGCGCGCTCACCCGGCCCCGCAGAAAACCGCGAGAGATCGAGAAACGGTAACTGTGTCCACGCTGTCTGACCCATATTCACTCCGTTACAAAATCAATAGTTGCCTGAATCGGGGTAGATTGTAACCAATGAACACATAACCTTTGTTGGAGTAGATGTGCAATGCTGTCGCCTCTACTATAAGTGGAGAAACGATTGTTGCGTTAGGTGATTCATTTGAGCGCAATCGGCAAATAGACCTTGTGGTTCAACGGCAGCGCTCGGTATTCGTCGAAGCCGATGTCGTATCCGGCCCCGAGCGGACGCGGATCACCGTCAAAGTCCACGGTGATGCCTGCGATGACGCCGTGGTCGATTGCGGGCGAGCCAGCGGTGAGATGGTAATCACCGGCAACTGAGTTGACGAACAGCGGGTTTTGGCCGGATAGGCTTCCGGCGCCATGGGTCACGCTGCCCACGCTGGTGATCGTGTTGCCGTAGAACAGGTTGTAATTCTCGAAAGCCGCGCCGGTCGTGACGCTAATGCCCACGGCGTAATTGGATACGATGGTGTCCGTCATATGCAAGCTGCCCGAGTTCAGCACGATGGCCTGGCGCGGGTATAAGGCGGCCGCCGCGATCGTGGAAAAGACGATGGAAGCACTACCGTTGAAAGTGACGTAGAGATCAGCGCCGGCGGCGCTAGCCTGGTTATCGGCCAGCAGGCTGTTGACAATGTCGCCACTGCCCCAGAAATACAGACCACCGCCCTGCGGCGCACTGTTGCCAGTCACGCGCGAGGCGTAGACCTCTGTCTGTCCGAGGCTATAAAGGCCGCCCCCACCCCCAGTAGTTGCTGTGTTGCCGGCGAGTTGCGCGCCGTGCAACTCGGCGCCTCCATCGGCATAACCGCCGCCTCCCCAGGTAGCCGTGTTCGATATCGTGACTGTGTCCGTCATGACGGCGCCATAGTAAAAGTACCACCCGCCGCCGTAGCGAAGCGCTATGTTGCGCTCGAAACGCCCACCATGGAGAACAGTCTGCCCGCTGATGTAAATCCCGCCGCCATCTTCACCAGCAGTGTTGCTGATGAAATCCGTCTGGGTCAGGACATTATGGG
>Ga0209697_10007868_pt1 | contig 12289 bp, 13 predicted proteins | sample AliMusrvi5mmetaG_FD_184115 | JGI IMG/M metagenome (GOLD analysis project Ga0209697, IMG submission 184115) | Freshwater lake bacterial and archeal communities from Alinen Mustajarvi, Finland, to study Microbial Dark Matter (Phase II) - Alinen... | ecosystem: Environmental > Aquatic > Freshwater... | reverse complement strand
CGGAAGCCTTCTACCTTGAAGCCGTAAACGTCTACCTCAAGTCCGCATTCAAGCCCAGGAAACCACGCTCGACCAAGAAGCCAGCCAAAGGGACACCACCAGCTTCAGATCAGGCCTGAACGGTTACGTATTGAATAGTAAAACTGACCACCACCAGTAATCACTGTGTCTCGCGTATCGGCACAGCCGATACCGAGAACACTCCAAGGCACCAAGAAATGCTCTTTTCAGTTCTTGCTGTCTTGGTGGTGAGTTTTCTTCTCTAGAGCCCCGTGGTGAAGCCAGACCTCAGGCGCTGAGGCTGGGCTTCTTCTGCAGGTGGTCGTAGCGCTTGCGGGCCTGCTCCAGTTCCGCCAGGTGGGCTCCTGCCCAATCGCAAAGGGCGCCCATGGGTTCGATGAGGGTGTGGCCCAGGCGGGTCAGCTCGTACTCAGTGCGGGGCGGCACTTCGGGGTAGACGTGGCGGGTGACGAGGCCATCCCGCTCCAGCTTGCGCAGGGTCTGGGTCAGCATCTTCTGGCTGATGCCCCCCACCTGGCGGTGCAGGTCCCCGTAGCGCTGCTTGCCCCGGGAGAGCAGGTAGATGAGCAGGGTGGTCCACTTGTCGGCGATTAGGTCCAGCACCTGACGCGTGGGGCACTGGGCGCTGAGCACGTTGGGGGCGAGGGTGCAGGCTTTACGAACCATTGGGTTCCTACCTTCCAATTTAGTGCCTACTTTCTTTTCGATTGTAAGCACCTAAAGTTTAGGTCACGGGCCAATCGAATGCAAGGTCCGCCCAACAGAGGAGCAGTCATGAGCAAGATCGCCATCGTGTTCCACAGCGGCTACGGCCACAACAAGGTCGTCGCCGAATCGGTCAAGACTGGCGCCGAGAGCGTCCCGGGCACCCAGGTGAGCCTCCTGGCCGTGGAGGACGTCGAGGCCCACTGGGCTGACTTGGAGGCTGCGGACGCCATCATCTTCGGCAGCCCCACCTACATGGGCAACGTCAGCGCCCCCTTCAAGACCTTCATGGACGCCAGTTCCAAGCCCTGGCTCGAGCAGAAGTGGAAGGACAAGCTGGCGGCGGGCTTCACCATCAGCGGCAGCCCCAGCGGCGACAAGCTGAACACCCTCCAGTCCCTCATGATTTTCGCCATGCAGCACGGCATGATCTGGGTGGGTAACGCCGAGATGCCCTACAACGAAGAGGGGATCAACCGGTTGGGCAGCTTCAGCGGCCTCATGGCCCAGGCGGGCCAGGTGTCCCCAGACGTGGAACCCAACGCCGCAGACCGCCGCAGCGCCGAGAAGCTGGGCCAGCGCGTGGCCACGGCTACGGCCCGCTGGACCAAGGCTTCTTGAGACTCAGGATATTGTCATGACGGAGAAAGCCCCCAGATCCGCTAATCTGGGGGCTGAACCGGGAGCCTCTGCATGTCCGAACTCATCCAGCACCTGACCGACAAGACCTTCACCGCCGGCGTGGCCCAGGGCCTCACTGTGGTGGATTTCTGGGCTCCATGGTGCGCTCCCTGTCGGGAACTGGCGCCAATCACCGAGCAGCTCGCCCTGGAATTCAAGGGGAAGCTGGCGTTTGCCAAGCTCAATGTGGACGACTTCACGCCCCTCTCCGAGCAGTACGACGTGCTGAGCATGCCCACCCTGGTGATCTTCAAGGACGGTGAGCCCATCGCGCGCATCGTGGGCTCCATGCCCATCGATCAGATCCGCGAACGCATCCTCAAGGCCATTTGAACCCCGGCTCCCCAGCCGATTTTCTACCGAGGAACCCATGAGCACCATCACCGGCGATAGCCTTCTTCAGCAGTTGAACTGGCGCTATGCCACCAAGGCCTTCGACCCCACCAAACAGATCCCCTCAGGCGAGTGGGCGGCCCTGGAGCAGGCCCTGGTGCTTAGCGCCTCCAGTTTCGGCCTCCAGCCATGGAAGTTCATCGTCGTCACCAACCCCGAACTCAAGGCCAAACTGCGCGCCGCCTCCTGGAACCAGTCCCAGGTGGAGCAGTGCAGCCACCTGGTGGTCTTCGTGGCCAAGCAGGACATGACCGTGGCCGACATCGACCGCTACCTGGACCGCATTGCCGAGGTGCGTGGCGTCAGCCTCGAATCCCTGGCCGGGTATCGGGGCTTCATGGTGGGCAACTTGGTGGAGGGCCCCCGCCACGCTGAAATCGCCGACTGGGCGGCCCGCCAGACCTACATCGCCATGGGCAACCTGCTGACCTCGGCCGCCCTGCTGGGCCTGGACACCTGCCCCCTGGAGGGCCTGGAGCCCGCCAAATACGACGAACTCCTGGGCCTCACGGGCACTGGCTACGGCACCGTTTCCGCCTGTCCCGTGGGCTATCGCTCCTCTGAGGACAAGTACGCCACCACACCCAAGGTCCGCTTTGAAGCCAAGGACGTGGTCGTCCACTTGTAAGAGAATCAACCACGCTCGCTGAGGGACAACGAGATGACAGAGAATGCGGAGAGGCTGCCTCCTCTGTGTTCTCTGTCATCTTTTCAGTTCTCGGCGAGAGTTGTTTTCTCAATCCGAAATTCATTTTTTAGGAGCTCCCATGCAAACGCGCAGCCTCGGCACCCAGGGACTGGAAGTCTCTGCCCTCGGCCTCGGCTGCATGGGCATGTCGGACTTCTACGGCAACCGGGATGACGCGGAGTCCACGGCCACCCTGCTCCACGCCGTGGAACTGGGAGTGACCTTTTTCGACACGGCGGACATGTACGGCCCCTGGACCAATGAGGTCCTGGTGGGCAAGGCGCTGGGCCCGGCGCGCCAGCGCCTGATCATCGCCACCAAATTCGGCATCATGCGGGATCCTGTCGACCCGACCGTGCGGGGCATCTGCGGTCGGCCAGACTACGTGCGCCGGGCCTGCGATGCCAGCCTGCAGCGGTTGGGCATGGATGTCATCGACCTCTACTACCAGCACCGGGTGGACCCCGATGTGCCCATCGAGGAGACCGTGGGGGCCATGGCAGACCTTGTGCAGGCGGGCAAGGTCCGCTTCCTGGGGCTCTCCGAGGTGAGTCCAGCCACCCTGCGCCGAGCCTGCCAGGTGCATCCCATCAGCGCCGTACAGTCCGAGTACTCCCTCTGGACCCGGGACCCCGAAGAAGGCCTCCTGGCCACCTGCCGTGAGCTGGGCGTGGGCTTCGTGCCCTACAGCCCCCTGGGCCGGGGCTTCCTCACGGGCCAGATCCGGCACTTCGAGGACTTCGGACCCACGGACTACCGCCGCAACACGCCCCGTTTCCAGGGGGAGAACTTCCAGAAGAACCTGGACCTGGTGGCGCGCCTCGAGGACATGGCCCAGGCTCGGGGCTGCACGCCCTCTCAGCTGGCCCTGGCCTGGGTGCTGGGCCAGGGTGGGGATCTAGTCCCCATCCCCGGCACCAAGCGCCGGGACCGGCTGGCGGAGAACCTGGGGGCCCTGGAAGAGGTGCTCTGCCCCGGCGAACTGCAGGAACTCAGCGGCCTCTTTCCAGCTGGCGCTGCGGCGGGCACCCGCTACCCCGAGGCAGGCATGCACGTGGTGAATCGCTAGGGACTCTTGATCGCTGCTACTTCGCAGTCGTGGGAAACTAAGGGGTTCCGTCGGAGCCCGCATGTCCAGCCCCACTGATTCCCCCGTCATCACCGCCCCCCGCGGCACCCACCTGCACTGCAAGGGCTGGGTGCAGGAGGCGGCCCTGCGCATGCTCATGAACAACCTGGATCCCGAGGTGGCCGAGCGCCCCGAGGATCTGGTGGTCTATGGCGGCCTGGGCAAGGCGGCGCGGAACTGGGACTGCTTCCACGCCATCGTGAAGGAGCTCAAGCACCTGGGCAATGATGAGACCCTGTTGGTGCAGAGCGGCAAACCCGTAGGCGTGGTGAAGACCCACGAGGACGCGCCTCGGGTCCTCATCGCCAACTCCAACCTGGTGCCCAAGTGGGCCACCTGGGAGGTCTTCCGGGAGCTGGATCAGAAGGGCTTGATGATGTACGGCCAGATGACCGCCGGCAGCTGGATCTACATTGGCAGCCAGGGCATCGTGCAGGGCACCTATGAGACCTTCGCCGAGGCGGCCCGCCAGCACTTCAACGGCACCCTCGCCGGCACCTGGACCCTCACAGCGGGCCTGGGCGGCATGGGCGGCGCCCAACCCCTGGCGGTCACCATGAACGGCGGCGTCTGCCTCGCTATTGACGTAGACCAGACCCGCATCCAGAAGCGCCTGGACACCCGTTACCTGGACGAGTGGACCGACAACCTGGATACGGCCCTGGCCCTCGTGGAGCAGTACGTGGATGCCCACGAGGCCCGCAGCATCGGGCTGTTGGGCAACGCGGCGGAGTTGCTGCCGGAGATCCTGCGCCGGGGCCAGATCCCCCAGCTGGTCACGGACCAGACCTCGGCCCACGACGAGTACAACGGCTACATCCCCGCGGGGCTCAGTTTGGAGCAGGCTGCGATCATGCGGAAAAACGAGCCCGAGGCCTACGTGCAGCGGGCCCTGGGCTCCATGCGCACCCATGTGGAGGCAATGATCGAGTTCCAGCGCCTGGGCTCGGTCACCTTCGACTACGGCAACAACATCCGCGCCCAGGCCCAGCGCGCGGGCTGCGAGAACGCCTTCGCCTTCCCAGGCTTCGTGCCGGCCTTCATCCGGCCGCTCTTCTGCAAGGGCATCGGCCCCTTCCGCTGGGCGGCCCTTTCGGGCGACCCTGAGGACATCGCCGTCACGGACGCCGCCATGCTGGAGCTGTTCCCTGACAATGAGGGCCTCCACCGCTGGATCAAGGCCGCCCAGGAGAAGATCGCCTTCCAGGGCCTGCCCGCCCGCATCTGCTGGATCGGCGCCGGGGAGCGCCATCTGGCTGGGCTCAGGTTCAACGAGCTGGTCCGCGAGGGCAAGGTCAAGGCACCCATCGTCATCGGCCGGGACCACCTGGACAGCGGCAGCGTGGCCAGCCCCAACCGCGAGACTGAGGCCATGAAGGACGGCTCCGATGCGGTCAGTGACTGGCCTCTGCTCAATGCCCTCACGGCGGCCTCCGGCGGCGCCTCCTGGGTGAGCTTCCACCACGGCGGCGGCGTGGGCATGGGCTACAGCCAGCACAGCGGCGTGGTCATCGTGGCCGACGGCACCGAACGCGCCGACCGCTGCATCAAACGCGTCCTCTGGAACGACCCCGCCATGGGCGTCTTCCGCCACGCCGACGCCGGCTACGAATCCGCCCGCGAACACGCCGAGACCATCGGGTTGCACATACCGATGCAGCCTTAAAAAAGATCCACCACGAAGACTCGAAGGCCCAAAGAAAATCAAGGAATCTGTTTTCGAGTCTTCGTGTCTTCGCGTTGGATCAGTTGTCTTTTTCACCTGAATCGAGGTACCCATGTCCCGCCCCTGCCCTTGCACGTCCAAGAAGCCCTATGATCGCTGCTGTGGGCCTTTCATCGCGGGAACGGCGCTGCCGGATACGGCGGAGCAGCTGATGCGCTCGCGCTTCTCGGCCTATGCGCTGGGCAAGGTGGAATATCTGATCCAGACCCGGCCCGAAGCCAAGCGCGCCGAAGAGGACCGGGAAGAACTGAAGGTCTACTGCAAGTCTGTGAGTTGTGTGGGCCTCAAGATCGTGGCCAAGGAGAAGGGCGCCAAGGGCGATGAGACCGGCGTGGTCACCTTCCACGCCAGCCTCCAGGCCAATGGCCGCCGCAGCCTCCACATCGAGACCAGCAACTTCGAGCGTGAGAACGGGCGCTGGGTCTATGTGGATGGGATCGTGAAGGAGTAGGGACCGGCGTTCCGCTTAATGTGACCCGGTATATTTCTCCCCAGCCATGATGTCCATCTCCAGCTGGTTCTGTTTGGGCGGCAGGGGGCAGGTGGCGAAGTTCGAGAAGGCACATGGCGGATTGATGGCGCGGTTGAAGTCCAGCACCACCTTGCCATCCTTGGGCATGTCCGCGTAGAGGAAGCGCCCGGCGGGATAGGTTCCCTTGGTGCTGGTGGTGTCCTTAAAGATGATGAAGAGCTGCGGGTGCTCGGGATCCTCCAGCATGGGCTCCAGCGTCACCTCGCGGCCCCCCAGCTTGAAGCGGAGCAGGCCCGGGGTGGTCATGGGTTCCGAGGTGCCCAGCACCGTGGAGATGGCGCGGGTCTGGGGCGGATTGTAGGGGATGAAGTCCGCCTCCACGCGCCAGGCTGCATTCACCGGATAGCGCGGCACGCCGTGGAAGGCCTTGCGGGTAGGAGCCTCGGGATCCTTCACGCGGACTCCGACCTTGGCCCCGCGCTGGATCAGATAGAAGGAGACTCGGCCTGCCTGCAGGACATCGGCCTTGCCGGTGGCATCGGACTTCAGGACCGCTTCCACCGCGGGTTTGCCATTGAGCAGGAGACCGCTGCCCGGCAGGGGCTTGAAGCGCACCGTGCTGCCCTCCACGATGAACAGGCCCGCCTTGGCTGGCGCGGCCCAGTCCGGCAGCAGCACGGTGGAACCCGGGGCGGACCCCAGGGTGTTCTCTCCGGGGTTGAGCCAGTCCCGGCCGATGAGGGTGAGCCAGCCGTCCTCGGCGCTCAGCCTTGCGACGCGCCCCGCGTGCCACGCGTCCACGGAGGCGCGGTAGGCCTCCTGGGCGGGGGCCGGCAGGGCCAGCAGGCAGAGGGTGGCGAGGGGGAGGAACAGGCGCATTCAGCCATCGTACCAGCCTCTCGGAGATCGCGATTCAGAAGGTAGGATGGAGGTCACCCCCACTTGGAGAGCCCATGCGCATCCTCACCTGCGTCCTGCCCCTCGGGCTCTCGCTGCTGCTCAGCGCGGGCGAGCCGCCCCGCCGTCCGGTCCACACCTTCTCCATCGTGGCCCGGGACGCGGCCACCGGGGACCTGGGTGTGGCCGTCCAGAGCCACTGGTTCGGCGTGGGCTCCTCGGTGCCCTGGGCGGAGCCCGGCGTGGGCGCCGTGGCCACCCAGAGTTTTGTGGAGCCCAGCTACGGCGCCCTGGGCCTGGCCCTCATGAAGGCTGGCAAGTCCGCGCCTGACGCCCTCAAGGCCCTGCTGGCCACGGATCCTGATCGGGAGGTGCGCCAGGTGGCCATGGTGGATGCCCAGGGGCACGCTGCTGCGCACACCGGCACCAAGTGCATCCAGGCTGCGGGCCACGAGGTGGGGGACGGCTTCACGGTGGAGGCCAACCTCATGGACAAGGCCAGCGTTTGGCCCGCCATGGCCAAGGCCTTCCGGGCTTCCAAGGGGGATCTTGCGGATCGGTTGCTGGCGGCTCTGATCGCCGCCCAGGGCGAGGGCGGTGATATCCGTGGGCGCCAGAGCGCCGCCATCCTCATCGTGAAGGGCAAGGCCTCGGGTCAGCCCTGGAACGACCGCCTCTTCGACCTCCGGGTGGAGGACAGCCCCGAGCCTCTGGTGGAACTGGGCCGCCTCATCCAGCTCCGCCGCGCCTACCGCCTCATGGACGAGGGGGATGGCTTCGTCACCGCGGCCAAGTGGAACGAAGCCAAGGCCGCCTACGAGGCTGCCGCCAAGCTGGCCCCGGGGATCTGGGAGATGCCCTTCTGGCAGGCCGTGGCCCTGGCCTCCAGCGGTCACCTCGACGAGGCCCTGCCCATCTTCAAGCGCGTCTTTGCCGCCGAACCCTTCTGGAAGCGCCTCGTCCCCCGCCTCGCCGACGTCGACCAGCTCCCCAAGGACCCCGCCCTTCTGAAGGCCATTGAGGCTCAGTGAGCTTTTACTGATCCAACACAAAGACACGAAGACTCGAAGGGAAATAGAAGCGGAAGGGCAAAAAGTAAGGGCTGCCGTTCTAATTCGTGGTCTTTGCGTCTTCGTGTTGGATCAGTTTTCTTTAGCCTTGCCTTCAATCCGCGACGCCAATAGCATGCGGATCCCGAACAACACGGCGCCGACGAGGATGAAGCTGTCGGCGATGTTGAAGGTCCAGTAGTGCCAGGTCCCGAAGACAAAATCCAGAAAGTCCACCACGGCGCCACGCAGGATCCGGTCGATGCCATTGCCCAGCGCACCGCCCAGGATGAGGCCCAGGCAGACGCGATCCCAGGTTGGGGTCTCGTTCGCCAGGAAGAGGCGCCCGAAGTAGACCAGGGCCACTAGGCCTGCCACGGCGAACAGAATGTAGCGGGCCGAGTCCGGCAGCCAAGTGAGGCTGCCGAAGATGGCGCCCCGGTTGAAGCCCAGGGTCAGCGAGAAGAAGCCCTTGATGACCGGCAGGGACTGTTCCTCCCGCAGCAGGCGCAGGATCCAGGCCTTGGAGCCGAGATCCAGGGCCAGGACACTGGCGGGCAGCAGCAGCCAGATCAGCTTCCGCACTAAGCCACCACGGCGGCGCAGCGCACGCAGAGGGCCGCGTCCTCGCCCACACCATGACCGCCCTTGTGGTTCCAGCAGCGGGGGCACTTGGTGCCTTCGTGCGTCGTGACCGTCACGAGGGGGTCGGTTGCGCTCGAAGCTGCGCTTCGAGCGATGGAAGAAACCACCAGGAGGTCATCCAGGGATTCACCGAGGGCGTCCAACTGATCCCATTCGCTCTGATCCTTCAGGGTGATGGCGACACTCGCATCCAGGCTGGTGCCGATGGTCTTGGCGGCGCGGTGAGGCTCCATGGCGCCTTGCACGGCCTCGCGGACCTCCCAGAGTTTCCGCCACTCGGGGGCTTCGGCCTGGGCCAGAAGCTCTGGGAAGCGCTGCTCGTGGACGCTGCCAGTGGCGCCGGGGATCGACTCCCAGGCCTCGTCCATGGTGTAGCTCATGACCGGGGCCAGGAGGGTGCAGAGGCCCTGGGCCAGCTCCCAGCAGGTGGCGCGGCAGCTCCGCCGCCGGGCGGAATCCAGGGCGTCGCAGTAAAGGCGGTCCTTGATGATCTCGAAGTACCGGCCCGAGAGTTCCAGCTGGCAGAAGCCGTGGATGGCCTGGGTGGCGCGGTGGAATTCGAAGCGCGTGTAGGCGTCCCGCGCTTCCTGGGTGGTGCGACCGAAAGCGTCCAGCACCCAGCGGTCCAGGGGGGCCAGGTCTGCGGGGGCCACGGCATCCTTGACAGGATCGAAGTCCGCCAGGGCGCCCAGGAGGAAGCGCAGGGTGTTGCGGATCTTCCGGTAGGCGTCGGCGCTGCGGTCCAGGATCTCCTTGGAGATGCGGATGTCCTCGCTGTAATCGCAGCTGGCGGCCCACCAGCGCAGGATGTCCGCGCCCAGAGTCTTGAGGATCTCCTCGGGCGTGATGACATTGCCCAGGCTCTTGGACATCTTCTGGCCCTTGCCGTCCAGCACGAAGCCGTGGGTGACCACCTGCTTGTAGGGCTTGGTGCCCGTGGCAGCCAGGTTGAAGAGCAGGGAGCTGTGGAACCAGCCCCGGTGCTGATCCGAGCCCTCCAGGTAGATGAACTGGCCGTAGTCCGAGCGCTTCAGCTCGGGGTGGGACTCGCAGACCACGGAGGCGCTGACACCGGAGTCGATCCAGACGTCGAGGATGTCCGTTTCCTTTTGGAAGACCTGGGAGCCGCAGCGGCAGGTGGAACCCGCAGGCAGCAGGCTCTCCACGGACAGCTCGGACCAGGCCTCGATGCCGCCCTGCTCGATGGCCAGGGCCGCCGCCTCGAAGACCGAAGGCGCCACCAGAGGCTCGCCGCAGGCCTCGCAGCGCAGCACCGTGATGGGCGTACCCCAGGCACGCTGGCGGCTGATGCACCAGTCGGGCCGGCCCGCGATCATGGCCGAAATGCGGTTCTGCCCCTGGGCTGGGATCCACTGGGTCTGCTCCACGCCCTCGATACCCAGCTCGCGCAGGCTGCGGCCCTTGCCCGTGAGCTCCGAATCCATGGTGATGAACCACTGCTCTGTGGCGCGAAAGAGGATGGGCGTGCGGGTCCGCCAGCAGTGCGGATAGCTGTGGGTCAGCATGTCCACATGCAGGAGGCTGCCGTCGTTCTTGAGGCGCTCCACCACCAGGGGGTTGGCGTCGAAGATGTTCTTGCCCTCCAGCTCAGGGTCATTGACCGCGGGCAGGAACTTGCCGTCGGGTCCCACCAGCTGCAGGAGGCCCAGGTGGTGGGCCAGGTTGAAGTCGTCGACACCGTGATCTGGCGCGGTGTGCACTAGGCCCGTGCCGGTATCGGCGGTGACGTAGTCCGCCAGCAGCACCGGGCTGTCCCGGTCGATCCAGGGATGCCGGGCCACCAGGGTCTGGAACTCCTTGCCGCGACGGATCTCCACCGTGTGCAGTTCTACGCCAAGCTTTTTGGCGAAGTCCTCACGCAGGGGCACCGCCACGATGTAGTGACGCTCACCGGCCTTCACCACGGCGTACTCGAAGTCGGGATGCATGGCCACGGCCAGATTGCTCGGCAGGGTCCAGGGCGTGGTGGTCCAGATGGGGACGAAGAGTGGCACGGGCAGCTCCAGGCGCCGGGCCTCGGCCTCCGCCACTGGGAAGGCCACGGTGATGGCCGGACTGGTCTTGTCCGCGTATTCGACCTCCGCCTCAGCCAGGGCTGTGCGGGCGCCGTAGCTCCAGTGCACCACCTTTAGCTTCCGGGTGACGGAGCCGCTCTCGAAGAGCTTCGCCAAGTGCCGGACCGTCTCGGCCTCATACCGGGGGGCCATGGTCACGTAGGGCTGCTCCCAGGCGCCCAGCACACCCAGGCGCTGGAAAGCGGTGCGCTGGGTATCGATCCACTTCTGGGCGTATACGCGGCACTTCTGCAGGAACTCCGCGCGGCTCAACTCCCGACGCTTGGGCCCCAGGTCCTTTTCCACCGCGTGCTCGATGGGCAGGCCGTGGCAGTCCCAGCCTGGTACGTAGGGGGACTCGTAGCCCTCCATCCAGCGGGACTTCACCACCACATCCTTGAGGATCTTGTTCAGGGCATGGCCCATGTGGATGGCGCCGTTGGCATAGGGAGGGCCATCGTGGAGCACCTCGCGGCCCTTCCCGAGGCCTGCGGCGTTGTCAGCCTGACGCCTCGCCTCGATGCGGGCGTAGAGGTTCCGTCCCTGCGCATCGAGGGCCTTCCAGCGCTCCAGCCGTTTCGGCTCGCGCTGGGGCAGGTCCGCCTTCATGGGGAAGTCGGTCTTGGGAAGAAAAACAGAGTATTTCTTAACCGGAGCTTGCTCGCTCATCGGCGCCCTCGTGCGTCGGGGGGTGCACCCAAGCACCCCGGGGTTGATCTTCCAGTTCACCACGGGCGGCCTGCCCTCACAAGGAAAAGGGCCCGTCCCCGGGGCCTGCAGGCGCCTTGATCTGGCTTCGGACTAGAGGTTACTGGTGCAGTGCTTGCAGCGGGTGGCGAGAAGGGGCACCTGCTCCAGGCAGGCGGGGCATTCCTTGGTGGTGGGGGCGGCGGCGACTTCTTCCTTCTTGCCGAACTGGCCCAGGAACTTGATCAGCACCAGGAAGATCACCAGCGCGATGACCAGGAAGTTGACGGTGGCGCCCAGGACGGCCCCAAAGCGGAACTTCCCGATGACCCACTCCTCCCACTTGATGTTGGTGGGGAGCACATAGGTCACCAGGGGCATGACGATGCCGTCCACGAAGGCGGTGATGATCTTGCCGAAGGCACCGCCGATGACCACGGCCACGGCCAGGTCGATGACGTTGCCCTTGAGGATGAAGGCCTTGAATTCGTCTTTCAGGGACATGCGGATCCTCCCTAAAAAAACTGGCGGGAGCCCGGGGGACTCCCGCCAGTGGGGGTTTGAGACTACTTCTTGGCTTTCTTGGCCGGCTTGGCGGCGGGGGCGGGAGCTTGAGCGGCGTCCACGATGCCGGTTTCGGTCTTGCGGACCTCAGCCTTGCCGTCGTTGACCTTTACGTCGATTTCCACGCGGCGGTTCTTGGCCTGGCCTTCCTTGGTCTTGTTGTCAGCCAGGGGCTTGTCGGGGCCAACGCCCACAGAAGTGATGTTGGCGGCGGGGATGCCCGATTCGGCCAGGATCTTGGCCACGGCTTCTGCACGCTGCTTGGAGAGCTTCTTGTTCAGAGCCGCGCCACCCACCGAAGAGGTGTGGCCGCTGACCACCAGGGTGTAGGTCCCGGAGTAGGACTTGAGGCCGTCGGCCACCTTCTGGATGGCGGCAGTCGCATCAGGGCCCAGCTCGGAACGGCCGTTGGCGAAGTGCAGCACAGCCTCGTCCAGCACGATCTTCGACGGAGGCGGGGGCGGAGGTGGCGGGGGGGTCGGAACCACAGGCTCGGGAGCCGGAGCCGGAGTCGGAGCTGGAGGCGGCGGAGGAGGAGGCGGCACGGGTTCAACCTT
>Ga0209697_10007861_pt1 | contig 12299 bp, 13 predicted proteins | sample AliMusrvi5mmetaG_FD_184115 | JGI IMG/M metagenome (GOLD analysis project Ga0209697, IMG submission 184115) | Freshwater lake bacterial and archeal communities from Alinen Mustajarvi, Finland, to study Microbial Dark Matter (Phase II) - Alinen... | ecosystem: Environmental > Aquatic > Freshwater... | reverse complement strand
AGTTCAGCATCCCGTCCCCCGGTATCCAGGGCACGAGCTTGCCTCGATTCCTTCCCATGACTTCCCCTCCAAAGAGGGGGGTCAGTTTTCATGTCGCCAGAGGGTCAGTTTCTGATGTCGCCTGACACAAGAGTTAGAGACTGCTCGGGCATCCTCATCTCCCTTTACAGGAGCTGAAGGATCACCTCACTGGGAGACCTTGCCCGCCAACCGAGTCAGGTTCTCCAAGGCTTCGGCGGGGCCCATGATAAGCAGCTCATGATCGGCTTGGAAGCGCTCATCGCCCGGCGGATTGAACTGGAGTCCGCAGCCAGGATGGACCAAGCCCACCAGCAGAGAGCCCGTAGCGTGGCGCAGTCGAGCATCCCGCGATATGGGCACGGGCATGGTGAAGGGCTTCGACCTCCAGGGCCGGGAGAACTGCCGGGGCCTCATGGCCATGGCCATCACCACCAGGGAGCTGCTGAACATGGAGCCCCGCCTGCCGCACGGCACGGTGGCCCGGCACGTGCGGCCGAACCCCTGATCGTAAACCGGACCTTGGTTTAACGGTGTTGCCCGGGGACCTTAGCCTTTCCAGCTCCTCCTCAGACTCCCTAAAATCAGGTCCGATTCTGGAAGCTCATGGATGCTGGAACGCCCCGCAGTCGGGGGCCACCCCCATGGGCAGAAGGGTCCCGTTAAAGTCCGTCGCCAGGCCGACGTCAATGCCTGCATTCAGGGCAGGGCTGCCCCCTTGAAGGTGATAGTCCTTGCCAACCACACTCACGAACATGGGGTCGGCGATATTGTCTCCGCCTCCCAGCGGATAGCCCATGGGATCGGCCAGCCCACTGAAAAGGACGTTGTGGTCGTGGGAAAAGTCGAAATCCTTGTAGGTATAGGTTCCTCTCAGAACCTGGCAGGCTGGGGTATAGAAGACGTTGTTGGCGATTCGCAGCCAGGCTGACGCCGGGGCTGGTCCCGCGACCCGGTATTGAAAGATGGTGAAGACATTGGTCGCATTGGCGGAGCGGGTCCTGACCACGGTGTTGTTCAGCGCCTGGTAATTGTTCGGCGTCACCGTCGTGTCGAAGGCGATGAACTGTTGGTAGTCATCGCTCACATTGTAGGCAAGGGTCACGTTGCTTGAGGTGGTCTCGGTGACTTCCAGGAACCCCTGGCTGCCGGAACTAAGATTGCGGTCGATCAGAATATTGTCCTTGGCGAAGGTCGCTCCCTCGATTTCCACCGCACCACCGTCTGAGCCATAGGGGCTCGAGGTCGACCGGCAGTTGGTGAACCGATTCTGGGACACCCGGGCGTTGGAGTTGTTCAGGCTGACGCCTATGGCTCCGTAGGATTGGCTCGAGTCGTTGTAGGCGATGACCAGGTCGTGGAAGTTGTTCCCGACCACCGAGGTGAACAGTCCCCAGGACTTGACGCCGACGCCCACTTGAGTGAACTCGCAGTTCTGGACCTGGATATGTTGGCCGCCGGAGAGGATTAGGATGGCCCCGCTGTTTTCATAGCTATGGGTGTTCCAGGTCATCATGGTGGCTGCATCGGTGAACGCCAGGCCTTCGACGGTGACGTAGCTCCCACCAAGGGTCAGGATGGATAGCTGTCCCGGATTCGAGAGAACCGGTGCTGCTCCGCTGCCGTACGAGCCGATCGCGATGACATTGGTTTCGCTTCCTGAGGCACTCAGAGTGAAGGCTCCGCTGTAGCTGCTGCCGCAACGGAACAGCAGGGAATCACCCGCCTGGAAGCTGTGGCCCGCTGGGCCCGCCAGAGAGTGCCATGGCTCCGCCAGGGTGCCGGGACCGGAATCCAGGGCGGCGGGATTTGAGCCGTCGATGAAATACGACCGAGGCGGACCAATGGGCGGACTGGCGGCTGGACCGGAACCCGATGAGCTGCAGCCGATCGACAGCAGCAAGGCGAAGGCTACGAAAATGAAGTTGGTCATTGCACCAGCTGACTTAGCTATCCACAGGATTCAAAAAACAAGATTGCGGACGGGATGAAGCAGGAATGGACTCTACGCAGCAGGCATGGCCTTCGGACCAGATCGACTAGGGATTAGCACCAGCAGGGGAACCCCATCCCCCTTTTAGAAGGATCGGGAGGACTGCTTCATTGGCTGACCTTGCCCGCCAGGCGGGTGAGGTTTTCCAGGGCCTCTGCCGGACCCATGATGAGCAGCTCATCGTGGGCCTGGAAGCGCTCGTCCCCTGGCGGGTTAAACTGGAGTCCGCAGCCCGGGTGAACCAAGCCCACCAGCAGAGAGCCCGTAGCGTGGCGCAGTCGAGCATCCCGCAGGGTCTGGCCCACCAGGGCCGATCCAGGAGCGATGACGATGCGCTCTAGGCCAAGTTCCAGCTGTTCTTGCTGCAGGACCACATCGAAGAACTTCATCATCTCGGGCTTGAGCAGCAGGCCCGCCATGCGCCGGCCGCCGATCTCGTAGGGGCTCACGATGTGGTCCGCCCCGGCGGCGCGCAGCTGCCGCTCCGTGCCCAGCTTGGCGCTGCGGGCCACCACCGGGAGGTCGTGCCGCATCTGCTTCACCGTGAGGGTCACCAGCACGTTGTCCGCGTCTGTGGTGAGGGCTGTGATGAGGCCCTTGGCCCGCATGACCCCGGCCCGCTCGAGCATGAGGTCGTCCATGGCGTTGCCGTAGAGGATGATCTCCCCCGCGAAGCGGGGGCTGCGGCCCTTGGTGTCATCCTGCTCGATGATGACGAAGTCGACGCCAGCCTTCTTCAGCTCCCAGGCGGCCTGGAAGCCCATCTTGCCGAAGCCGCACACGATGACGTGGTCCTTGAGTTGATCGAGCCGCTTCTGCATTCGGCGCTCCATGAGGTAGCCCCGGAGGTCACCCTCGAGGAGCAGGGCCGTGAGATTTGACAGCGCATAGGTCGCCACGCCCAGGCCGATGATGAGGTAGAAGATCGTGAAGAGTTTGGACCGCGCGTTCACGTCGCCCATTTCCCGGAAACCCACGGTGAACAGGGTGGTGATGGCCATGTAGAAGCTGTCCAGGACATTGAGACCGGACAGGAGGTGGTAGGCCAGAGCTCCGGCCAGGATCACCGCCGCCAGCAGGGCCAGGGCGTAGCGCAGGCGCTTGAGGGGCGCATCCGCATGACGGTCCAGGTTGGACATGGGGAAGGGGCCAGTGAGCCTCACATCACCCCCCGATGCCGTGTTTGATGGCGAAGTTGGCCGTGCAGAGAGCCACCAGGTGCCCCCCGCAACTGAGGCGGCACTCCACGATGGCCCCCCGGCCAGAGAAGCGGATGACCTTGCCCTCGCCCCGCACCTCACCCTTGGCGGGCTCGAGGTAGCGGATGTGCAGATCCGAGGTTGCGAAGGGCATGGCGCCATCAAAGGCTGTGCTGAGGGCCAGGGCTCCGACCATGTCCGCCATGGTGGCCAGCACGCCACCGTTGACGATGCCGCGGGAGCTGTTCAACACCGACTTTGTGGGCAGCAGCACCATGTTGGCCAGGCCCGGCTCGGCACTTTCGATGGTCAGGCCCCAGTCCTTGATGAGCTCCCAGGGATGGAAGCGCGCGCGCAGTCGCTCCAGGAGATCCGGAGCCAGGGTCTCGGGAATCAACGGCTTGGCCATGGCCCAGTGTAGCCGCCGACGCGGCCTCCGGGAGGTCTGATCCTCAGAGCTTCAACTGGCCCCGGAGGGTCTCGGCCATGCCCTGGAAAACCTTGGTCTGGGGGCTATCCGGGTGGGCACTGACCAGGGGCTCGCCGCTGTCGCTGCCCAGGCGGATGGCCAGGTCGATGGGCACTTCGCCCAGGAAGGGCAGGTCCATCTTCAGGGCGGCAGCCTTCACGCCCCCGTGGCCGAAGATCTGCGTCTCCTGGCCGCAGCCGGGGCAGACGAAGCTGCTCATGTTTTCGATGATGCCCAGGATGGGCACCTTCACCGTGCCGAACATGCCGATGGCCTTCTTGGCGTCCATGAAGGCCACGTCTTGAGGGGTGCTTACGATGACCGCGCCGTCCACCTGGGCATTCTGGATGAGGGTGAGCTGCACATCGCCGGTGCCCGGGGGCAGGTCGATGAAGAGCACATCCAGGTCACCCCAGGCCACGTCCTTGAGGAACTGCTGCAGGGCCTTGTTGAGCATGGCGCCGCGCCAGATAACGGGGCGGTCCTCCTCGATGAGGAGGCCCATGGACATGACCTTGAGGCCGAACTTCTCCAGGGGCAGGATCTGGCCGTCGGGCGTGCCCAGGGGCGAGTCCTTGAGGCCCAGCATCATGGGGATGGAGGGGCCGTAGATATCCGAATCCAGCAGGCCCACCTTCAAGCCCTTTTGGGCCATGGCCACGGCCAGGTTCACAGTGACGGTGCTCTTGCCCACGCCGCCCTTGCCCGAGCCCACCACCACGCAGCGCTTGATGCCGGGGATGAGGTTCTTGAACTCGATCTGCGAACTCTTCTCCCAGCCCACTTCGATATCCACTGACCCAACGCCGGGCTGGGCCAGGATGAGCTGCTCCAGGGCCGCCTTCATCGGCTGGACCTGCTCCTTGAAGGACTCCGCCAACTGCAGCAGCACCGTCACCTTGTCCTCGGTGACATCGATGCCCTTCACGGCCTTGAGCGTCGTGAGCGTGGCGCTGGTGCCGGGGATCGTATAGGCGTTCAGGGCATCAAAAAGGGCGGCGCGGCTGATCTTGGACATGCGGATCTCCAGCCCTCTAGTCTGACAGGGGCGCATTGAGGCCGAAATAGACAACAATGCAAGCCGGGCTAGCGGCTGGGTTCCTGTCTCAAGATCCAGGTGGCTAGGGGTTCAGATGTCCGAATCCAGGGAGCCCAGCTTCTGCGTCATGGCTCCCACACCGCTGGCAAGGAGGGTGTGCTCATAGAGGCGCAGCTGGCTGCGCAAGGGCGGATCCTGAAGGTCCAGGCCCCGGCGCAGGACTTGGCCATCGGTTCCGAGGACCCGGCCCTTGAGCGTGTCGTGCAGTTGCAGTTCGAGCATCTCCACCACCTGGGCTGCGAGGATGGGATCCGTGAGAGGGAAGGCCAATTCCACACGCCGATCCAGGTTCCGGGGCATGAGGTCGGCGCTGGCGAGGAGGGTCTCGGGTTCACCGTCATTGGCAAAGTGGTAGACCCGGGCATGCTCCAGGAAGCGGTCAATGATGGAGATGGCCCGGATGTTCTCCGAGAGGCCGGGCACACCAGGACGCAGGCAGCAGGTGCCCCGCACAATGAGGTCCACCTTCACGCCCTCACGGCTGGCCTCGTATAGCAGCTGGATGATTTGCGGATCCACCAGGGCGTTCATTTTGAGCACAGCCCGGGCCGGTCGGCCCTGGCGGGCATGGCCGATCTCGCGCTGGATGCGGGCCTTCAGGCCCTTCTTCAGATGCTGGGGGGCCAGCAGCAGGCGGTGGAACTTCGGCGGGCGCGTGTAGCCCGTGAGCATGTTGAAGAGGTTGGAAAGGTCCTCGCCATACTCGGGCCGTGCCGTGAGAAGGCCCAGGTCCGAGTAGAGGCGACTGGTCCGCTCGTTGTAGTTGCCCGTGCCCAGGTGGCAGTACCGCTTGATGCCGCCGGCCTCCTGGCGAACCACGAGGCAGGCCTTGCAGTGGATCTTGTGGTTGGGCAGGCCATAGACCACGTGGACGCCGGTCATCTCCAGGCGCCGGGCCCAGGCGATGTTGGCGGCCTCGTCGAAGCGGGCCCGCAACTCCACGATGGCCGCCACCTGCTTGCCCCGCTCCGCCGCCCGCTCCAAGGCCGCAGCGACAGGACTGAGGGCCGTCACGCGGTAAAGGGTCATCTTGATGGCGAGAACCTTCGGATCCTCAGCGGCCTCACGCACGAAGCGCACCACGCTGTCGTCGAAGCTCTGGTAGGGGTGATGGAGCAGGATGTCGTTCTTGGAGATGGCCTCAAAGATGCTGCCCCCGTGGTCCAGCTGGGGCGCCGGCAGGGGTGGCAGCGGCGTGTCCTTGATTTGGGGCAGGTCCAGCTGGCCGTAGAGCTGCATAAGGTCTGAGAAGGCGGTCAACCCCGTGGTGGGATAGAGATCCTCGGGGCTCAGTTCCATTTCATCGATGAGCAGGTCCAGCACCTTGGAGGAGATGCCCTGCTCGTACTGGAGGCGTACGACGGCACCCCGGCGGCGGTCCCGAAGGCTCTCCTCCACCGTCTTGAGCAGATCCTCGGAAGGATCCTCTTCCACTGGCAGGTCCGAGTCCCGGGTCACACGGATGGCGTGACAGCTCTTCACTGTATAGCCCCGGAAGAGGCGCGAGAGATGATGCTGGACCCCATCTTCCAGCATCACGAAGGAGTGGGTGCCAGGCGCCGAGGGCAGGCGCAGGAAACGCGAGGCCTGGCCCGTGGGCACGTGGATGAATGACAATTCCGAAGCGGGCAAGTCACCATCCAACTGATCCTCGTCTGGCTCCAGTTCCACCACCAGCACCAGGGCCCGGTTGCCCAGGCGGGGGAAGGGATGCCCGGTATCCACGGCCAGAGGCGTGATGAGGGGTAGGAGGCTGCGCTCGAAGTAGTCCAGCAGGAAGGCAGATTGGGCTTCGTCCAGATCCCGCGGGTTCATGATCCGGATGCCCCGGGCCTCCATCTGGGGCTCTAGGATGCTGTGGAAGAGCTCGTGCTGCCGGGCAGAATAGGCATGGATCGTGGAGGACACCCGCTCCAGCAGTTGTCGGGGCGTCAGGCCATCGGGCCCGGGCTGGGTGATACCGGCATCAATTTGGCGCCAGATGCCCGCCACCCGCACCATGAAGAACTCGTCCCAATTGCTGGACACGATGCTGAGGAACTTCACCCGCTCCAGCAGCGGCACCGTCGAGTCTTCGGCCTCTTCCATCACCCGGGCATTAAATTCCAGCCAGCTCAGCTCGCGGTTCAGGAGTTCTTCGGGTCGGGGAATAGGATGGAACACGGGGGCCCTCTGGTTTGAGATGCTAACCGCCGGATGTAACAAACTGATGATACGGGACCTGGGCGGGGCAGGTTAAAGAACTTCCTTTGATTTCATAGGGATTTCAGGCACAATCGTGAGTTCGGCCTCCCATGAGGGAGCCCCCGAACGGTCCGCCCGGACCCATCCCAACGAGAGGGCAGCTAGTTCAGTCGACGCTGCCAGGTAGGAGGAAGACGAATGTCCCAGGAAGTCCTGATCGTCCCCAAGCGCGAAACCTTCGGCAAGGCCGCCGTGCGCGACCTCAAGAAGAGCGGCATGATCCCCGCCGTGGTCTACGGCCTCACCGAGCCCCCCGTTGCCATCGCCATCAGCCCCAAGGCCGTGGCCCGTGTGCTCGCCAGCGACACCGGCATGAACTCCGTCATGTTCCTCCAGCGCGAGGGCACCGACATCAAGCGCCACGTCATCATCAAGGACCTGCAGCGCGACCCCATCACCGCCCGCCTGCGCCACGTGGACTTCATGCGCGTGGACATGACCATCAAGGTCCGCGTGAAGGTGCCTGTGCGCCTTGTGGGCACCGCCATCGGCGTCAAGGCCATGGGCGGCATCCTCGACTTCTCGCACCGCGAGATCGAGCTTGAGTGCCTGCCCAGCATCATCCCTGCCCACATCGACGTGGACATCAGCGGCCTGAACGTGGGTGACGCCATCCGCTTCGAGCAGCTGCCCCTGGGTGCCAACATCGTCTTCACCGGCGATGCCCATCAGGTCGTCTGCTCCGTGAAGGGCAAGTCCGCTGAGGAAGAAGTGGCCGCCACCGCCGCCGCCGAGCCCGAAGTGGCCAAGAAGGGCAAGAAGGACGACAAGAAGTAGGGTTTTCCTCGAACCTTGTTTTCACCCTGCAAAAAACGCGGCCATGGCCGCGTTTTTTGTTAACGCCCGGGATGAGCCCGTGCGCGCCGGACGGCAATCATGTGGACTCTTGTACCGCTGGGTAACCCTGGCGCTGAATACCAGGACACTCGACACAACCTAGGACGGCTGCTGCTCCAGCGCTGGATGGCGGAGCGGAACCTGGCGCCCTCCCCAAAGAAGCGTTTCTCCTCAGGCAGCCTCTACCCGTTGACTGAACGCCTACAGGTCCTGGTGCCATCCACCTACATGAACCTCTCGGGGGAGGTCTGTGCCCAGGCTGCGGCAGCGGGCATCTACCCGCGCCGCTTGGTGCTGCTCTACGACGACAAGGACCTGCCCCTAGGCACGGGGCGCTTCCGCCTGAACGGCTCCGACGGAGGCCACAATGGGCTGCGCTCCATCTTCACCTGCCTGGACAACCCGGACATCGCCCGCCTGCGTCTGGGCATCGGCCCCTTTCAGCGCCCCCTAGTGGACTTCGTACTGGAGCCCTGGACCGAACCGGAGTGGGCTCTCATCGATGGCCTGGACGCCCCCTTCGCCAAGTTCATGGACCTGCTAGGGCAGGCCGAGGATCTGATGGGGTTGGGCAATCTGGTGAATCCCGCCACATTCTGGTCGCCGGAGCCCTGAGTCTTCAGACTTTCCGTTGATTTCCAACCCTTTTCACGCGAAACTACTCCTTCGCGTCCTCCGTTGGAGGGCTCTTCCTTGCTCCCTGGAATCCATAGGGGGCTTCACATCCACAAGGAGGACAGATGCGTCGCTATGAGACCATCTTCATCGCCTCCCCGACACTGACGGATGAGCAGTCTGACGAGCTCATCAAGCAGTACGAGGGGATCATCGCCGAGCAGGGTGGCGAACTACTCAAGACCGACAAGTGGGGCCGCAAGAAGTTGGCCTACGAAGTCCAGAAGTTCAGCGAGGGCTACTACACCCTGTTCGAAATGAACGCGGGCCCCACCCTCATCGCCGAACTCGAGCGCCGTTTCCGCAACAACGACGCCGTCATCAAGTACCTGAGCGTCCGCATGGACGTGGCCGAAAAGGCCGCTGGTCGCACCAAGCAGCGCATTGAGCGTGAAGCCAAGCGCAAGGCCCAGGCCGGCATCAAGGAACGTTCTGCTGAAGAGGTGATGGGATGAAGCGCCGCGCCGATGCCAAGAAGGGCAAGCCCAAGAAGAAGAAGGCTTTTGGGGGACGACGCGCCAAGTTCTGCAAGTTCTGCGTCGAGAAGTCCCTCATGATCGATTACAAGGACGTGAAGACCCTCCAGGCCTTCACCCCCGAGCGCGGCAAGGTGCTGCCCCGCCGCACCAGCGGTGTGTGCGCCGTCCACCAGCGCGAGCTCGTGGAAGCCATCAAGCGCGCCCGCAACATCGCGCTGCTCCCCTTCGCCACCGATTAGTCCTGGCGCTGGTGAACTGAAAAGGGGGGCCAACTGGCCCCCCTTTCGCTTGCCTGTCTCTCGCCGAAAGAATGCAATCCGAGTAAGAACCTATCAAAATCTCACCAATTTAACCCTCAACCTTTCCAGGAAAACCGGGTCTGTGTCGAACATGGCAACCATTTCTGCTCACACTCACAAGCGATTTCTGTCCGGCGACGACCTATCTCCGACTTTCATATTCCTGCTTGCCTTGGCCGTGCTTGTCCTCGTTACTGCCGTAGATGCTTTGACACCCTTTGAGTTGGGGTTCTCCGCCTTCTACGTTCTCCCAGTGCTGATCGCAACCTGGGGGATTGGAATGTCCCGAGGGCTAGCCTTTGCCGTTTTATGCGCCTGCTGCTGGTACTGCCTCGATCTTGCCTCCGGGCGACCGCTTTCCCATGAGTTCTACCGGGCATGGGATACCTTCAACCATCTCCTGTCCTACTCCTTGATCGCTATCATCACTGGCAATCTCAAGAAGGCCTTCCTCCGTGAGCATGAGCTTCGAGAGGACCGGGATCGGGCACTCCAGAACGTCAAGGAACTTGAGGGCCTTCTACCTGTGTGTGCCTGGTGCAAAAAGGTCCGAGACGATGATGGCTATTGGCAGGAATTGGAGGCCTATATCAAACCCCGGACGAAGGCCTCTTTCAGCCATGGAATCTGCCCTAATTGTGCCGATGAATTCCAGCAGGGGCCTGCAGCAGAGGCCTAGCAAATCGAAAGGCCTACTTCATGAGGCTGGCCGTGTTCTCATCGGCCACAAGCGAACCTTCGTGCTCATCGCCGACGAACTCATTCTCCGTCTCCAACCCATCTGCTATCGGATCACTCTTGCATCCATCCAGGATTCAGGTTTGATCAACTTTGTGGCGCAAACCTCTTCCTTCAGGTGGGGGTCCAGCCATGCTCTTCATTTTACGCTGCCCCGGAATGGTCCGAGGGCTTTGCGCAAAGTAGGATTGGACAAAATTTGTCTAATAGCATGCGCGATACTTTCCAGAACGAGTGAAACCATCGCAAGGACTCAATGAGTTACGGCAAAAACAAGGAGCGCAAGCACTGGGAGAAGCGGGCGATGCCGCTTAGCGTCGGCACGCTGACCCAGTCCAAGCGGGATGCCTTGTTTGCCATCCGGGAGCAGGTTCTGACCCTCATGCGGACCATGGCCGCGACCGCGTTCATTCAGGAGCCCCTGGACGAAACCGTGTCTGACCACGCTCTCGACGAACGCCTTCTGGAGGTCCAGCGGAATTGCGCAGGGCTCAACTCTGTGTGGCGGGAGCAGGCTCGGATGCGGGTGAAGCCCGCGCTGGAGCAGGTCAGCCAAAGGTATTTCCGCAAGCTCGTCGGGAGACTCCGGTATGTCGACCAGCTTCGGCCGGTCGACGAGACCCCGAAACATGCACCTAAGACTGAGACCGCAGGGCCCAAGGCACCTCCTCTGTCCAAGTATCTGAACATCCCCCTGGAGATCGAGGCCGCCATCACCCCCGCCGAGATCGCCGAGTTGAAGGCCCTGGCCGCGAGTGGCGAGGCGGTGAACGCCTTCGGCGCCGCCCGGCGCGGCGACGACATCGGCTTGTCCAGGAACCAGGTGGCGGTGCTCCTGTTCATCCATGCCCAGGTTCAGGAGAAGCACACTCCACCCGAGTTCGGGCTAAAGGACAATTTCACACTGCAACTGCACATCGACCCCCGGATGGTGCCCACGCACCAGAAGGCGGAGCCGCTGGATCTCATGCAGGGTGTGGCCTGGCTCCTGAAGGATGATGCCAACCGCTGCTACTTCCGGTTCCTGGATATCTCCGGAGCAAGTCCAAGGTCTGAGCGGATTAGGCTTCCCCTGGCGCTGCCCAAGGCGATGGCGGGCCGGATGCGGACGTCGGACAGCGGCTGGGCCTCCCTGATCCTTGAACTGTCCGAGGACACCGTCGGGGTCCGCCTGCTGAGTGGGAAGCCCAAGCCTGAACTGCCGGCCCAGGTTACCCGGTTCGTGGGCCGAGACTTTGGCTACACCAACACCATCGCTTTGTCGGTGCTGGAGGCACCGGTGGCGGTGGACCTGGACGTGCTCCGGGCGACCATGAACGGCCTAAACACCGGACAAAAGGCCAAGGATCACCTCCTGGGCCACATTCTCCCTGAGTCGGTGGTCGTCCTGGAACGGCACCTGTTCTCAGGTATCCCGTTCCTGGCCCGAGTCAACCAACTGTGCGAGGGCATCGACGGCTACAAGTCGCGGATCGACCTGGCCTACCACGACCTCGAGGCCCCGCAAGGCGGTTCTGGCCAAGGAACTGGGTCTGGGCCCGCTGGACCATATCCAGCCGGAGCACAAGAAGGTCTCGCCCCTGGCCAGGGAGTTCTTTGGCCTGCTCGGGCAGATCAGTGATCTGAAGGCGGCCCGCCGGGCCGCTTATCAGAAGGTATCCAGCATCAAGAAGTGCTGGTTTGGCTATCTCTCGACCCAGGAGGTCCTGCTGGCGACTCGTCATCAGGCGGCCGTGGTCCGTGAGGACCTCACGGTCGAGGCCATCGAGAAGGACAGTCCGGTCTATCGGGGCCGGACCTATAACAAGATGTTGAATAATGGCGCCAAGGGCCAGTATCTGCGCAGGGCTGCGAGCAAACTTCTCTGGAATGGTATTCCAGAGGTCGTCGCCCCGAGCTGGTACACCTCGCGGACGTGCCTAACGCATGCGGAGATCGTGGACAAGCAGCATCGGAAGGGGGAGTCCATCTACCTCCCCTGCTGCGGCAAACACGATCATGCCGACCAACATGCGGCAGACACCATCGCGGGACTGGCTTTCCTGGTGCCGAAAGTTAACAGAGGCGAACACTTGGCCTCTGTCTGTGACACTCGCTATCCAGCTATTTTAGTTGGAAGCCCCGTCCTTTAGGGCGGGGAGCAGTCACGGCGCCTGGATATGACTCTTCTTTCATGGCAAAAAAGGGGAGCCAACGGGTCCCCCTTTTTGTAATTAAATTCGTCATGTTTCCTGTGGGCACATTCCCTT
>Ga0209697_10007860_pt1 | contig 12300 bp, 9 predicted proteins | sample AliMusrvi5mmetaG_FD_184115 | JGI IMG/M metagenome (GOLD analysis project Ga0209697, IMG submission 184115) | Freshwater lake bacterial and archeal communities from Alinen Mustajarvi, Finland, to study Microbial Dark Matter (Phase II) - Alinen... | ecosystem: Environmental > Aquatic > Freshwater... | reverse complement strand
CCCCATGCCCTACAACTCGGGGCATGGGGTTTTTTTGTGATCTCTCCACAAAAAACTAACCGGTTGGGTTAAAGAGTGAGAGTGGACTAGTAACGGGGCCCGCGGTCCTTTTTGAATCCTTTGACAAATTTGGTCGGCTTCCCTTTTTGAAAAGGAGCCTTGAAACCGGGTTTATCCCCTTGTGAGATCTCCCTTGGAGCCTGCGAACCTTTTTTGAATCCTTTTGGTTGTGCAAATCCTTCATTCGCCTGCAATTCAATCGGGAAGTCTTGGTTTTTCTGGTTAGTCGGCACGTCCTCCCCTGAGGTCTGTCCTAGCAAGAGCGAGAAAAGAGCCGAACAGACTTGGGTGGCTTGATAGCCCTGCTCCATGAGGCGATCCGTGTATTGTGTTTGATCTGAGAAATTACCCGAGGCAAGGAGTGACTGGACCTTGGTGAACATCTGTTCCGAACGCTTTCCCTCAACCTCGCCGGGAGTGGGAATTGTCGCCCTGCGGATCCGGGAATGGGTGAACTTCTCCAGATATTGAATTTTGTAAATGTCACGACCGGTCACGAAGGTTGCCGCCATCCCTTTTCGACCGGCACGACCCGTTCGCCCGATCCGATGGACATAGTCCTCCGGGTCATGGGGCAGATCGTAGTTGATCACGACCTCCAGCGCGTCGACGTCGATACCGCGGGCAGCGACATCCGTGGCAACAAGGAACTCAAATTCCGAGTTCTTGAACTTGTTCATGACGCGGGTGCGCTGGGTCTGGGTAATGCCTCCATGCAAACGGTCCGCCGAGAATCCCTGAGCAAGGAGAGCATCTGCCAACTCATCCACCATGCGTTGGGTATTGCAAAAAATAATTCCGAGACGGAATGCATGAAAGTCAACAAGACGGATCAGGGACTGCGTCTTCCCACGCGGCGGAATCTCATAAAAAAACTGCTCAATGTCTGGAGCCGCCACATCTTTACGCTCGATGGCAACAGTTTTTGCATCGCGCGAGTAACGGCTGATGAGCTGTTTGATGGGACCGGAGAGAGTAGCGGAAAAGAACACCGTTTGACGCTCATCAGGAGTTGCGTCCAATATTTTCTGGATATCGTCCCTGAAACCCATGTCGAGCATCCTGTCGGCCTCATCAAGGATCGCGACCTTGAGTTGGTCGAGTTTCAGAGTTCCCCTTTCCAGATGGTCGATAATACGTCCCGGAGTTCCGATGACGATCTGGACTCCTTTCTTCAATTCAAAGAGTTGCCGATCATAAGAAGCCCCCCCATAGATGGGAACGGAGTGAATGGAGCGCTTGAATGCCGTGAGTTGGTGAACTTCGTCAGCCACCTGTTCTGCAAGTTCCCTGGTCGGGCAGAGAATCAGAACTTGAACGGCTTTGCTATTCGGATCAACTTTTTCAATGGCTGGGATGGAAAAGGCCGCCGTCTTTCCAGAACCTGTCTGGGATTGCCCGACAAGATCACCTCCTGCAAGAAGAACTGGAATGGCTGCGGACTGAATCGGTGTAGCCTCTTCAAATCCAAGCTGGGCAACGGCTTTAAGGATTTCTGGTGAGAGTCCGAGACTGTCGAAGCGATGTTTTTCCATAGACTTAATAAGATATGTCCATAATGGTTCGCCGTCACCAACGATCGGATCAAGTGAGCCTACCCACCAAGGGGAAGATAGGAGCTCCTCGCATCGAATCTCGCTCAGAGGGCTTTTTTTTTGGATCCATGCTGTCATGACTATCGGGTGACCATGGATGTTCAAGAACACCACGACGTGATCGTGATCGGAGGTGGAGGGAGCGGAATGTTCTGTGCTTTCACGGCGGCAAATCGGGGCAAACGCGTTCTTCTGCTTGAACATAGCGAACGGGTCGGTAAGAAAATCGAAATATCCGGAGGAGGACGGTGCAACTTCACCAATATCAACGCTTCCGCAGAGAACTACCTTTCCGGAAATCGTGATTTCTGCAAATCGGCCCTGGCACGATATACTCCATGGGACTTCATAGCCCTTGTCGAAAAGCATGGAATCGCCTATCACGAGAAAAAACTGGGACAGCAGTTCTGTGACGGCAGTTCCAGACAGATCATCTCGATGCTGGAAAGCGAGTGCCGTGAGTCCGGGGTATGTCTCTACTCCCACTGTGATGTCCTTGATATCGAAAAGACAGATCACTACGTCATTCACACCTCGCGAGGGACCTTTCGATCAGATGCCCTGGTGGTGGCCACAGGTGGCCTCTCATTCCCAAAACTCGGAGCCAGTGATCTCGGCTATCGAATAGCAGGGAAGTTCGGAATCGGCGTGACGGAACTCCGACCGGGCCTTGTTCCCATAACGTTCCAACCCTCCGAAAGAAACTTTTATGAACCGCTTGCTGGGGTCTCTCTCCCTGTGCGAATCCGTTCCGGAAACCGTCAGTTCGAGGAAGCCATGCTCTTCACCCACCGGGGAGTGAGCGGTCCTGCCATCCTCCAGATCTCCTCGTATTGGGATGGAAGATCACCCCTTTCCATCAACCTGCTCCCGGAGCAGGCCGCTTCGGAGGCCTTCGCAACATCAACCCGTGGTGGAACAACGGCCTTGCAGAATCTCTCTAAGGTCTGGCCACGGCGCTTTGCGGAGGCTTGGTGCTCCATAAATGCTCCCGACAAACCGCTTGCCAGATGCAGCAAGGAGGAAATTGAGACGCTTGATGCATTGCTCCATGGATGGCCGCAGTCATTCTCCGGCACCGAGGGATACCCAAAGGCAGAAGTGACATGCGGAGGCATTGATACCGGGGAACTCTCTTCGAAGACCATGGAATCCCGTAAAGTCCCGGGGCTTTATTTCATCGGAGAGGTTGTTGATGTCACCGGATGGCTCGGCGGCTATAACTTTCAATGGGCCTGGGCCAGCGCACACGCCGCGGGAACAGCAGTTTAAAGAATGGAGGATAAAAAGAATTCATCTTTTGACCTTTCCGTGAGAACTCGACAAAACGGCATGTCGATTGGATTTACTTGTTGCAACAGGAAATTCTCTCTGGTCCAAAAACAAGAAAGCTCTGAGGAGCGTGGAATGAACTCATAGCCATCCTCACAACGATCTCAAAGATGACCAAGATCCCGCCTCTTCATCACTCATAATTCATCCTTCATACATTCCCTTTCTCGTGCGCAAACGCAATCCCCACAAAACCTCTGATCCTCGTCGAGACACCGAAGAGGCAATCGCCGGCGTCCGGCAGATCTATGCTGAACTAAAGGCCAATCCTCCAGAGCGAAATTGCACACTGCAGACCGAGTGCTGCCGCTTTCATCTCACGGGACAGACTCCGGTTCTCACAAAAGGTGAGGCCCTTACGGCAGCCAAGGCGGTGCGTACGGCAGGACGGACGGAACTCCCCAGGAGGGAAGATGGGGCCTGTCCTCTTCTGCATCCCTATACCTCCCGATGCATGATCTACGAAGGGCGTCCTTTCGGGTGTCGCACTCATTTCTGCGAGTCCGCCGGGGGTCCTTATAGCAGGAAGGAAGTCTCCGAATGGATCCGCAGGCTTGAGGATATTGACGAGCGTCTTGGAGGTGATGGCGGCAGGGACATCAGTGTCGCGATCAGGGACGCTCTAGAGGATCTGAAGTAGCGGGTTGATGGAGATCACAGTTAAGCAGGCAAATGCCAACGGTGAAGCATTCCGATCTCCTCCCTTCCATTCCTTTCTGAGATCCTGATTTCATGATTTCATGATTTCATGATTCAATGATCTTTATGGAGAAACGCCCCGGCACAGCACTCGTCATCGTCGGTCATGGATCGACGACCAATCCTGACTCAAGTGAACCGAATCATCTGCTTGCGGATGCAATCCGTGCCCAAGGGATCTTTGACGAAGTGATCTGCTGTTTCTGGAAAGAAGAACCCTCCATGAGGGAAATCCTTCATTCGGTCTCATCCCCCGATGTCTATATCGTGCCCAACTTCATCAGCGAGGGATACTTCACACAGACCGTGATTCCCCGTGAACTCGAGCTTGAGGGATTCATGACGAGACGTAACGGAAAGACAATCCGCTACTGTGAACCGGTGGGCAATCATTCCTCGATGACCGAGGTCCTGCTCAAGCGAGCCCGAGAGACGGCTCCCGGAATACCAGAATCGGAAACCAGCCTTCTGATCGTCGGACACGGAACAAACCTGAACGATAACTCAGCCAAGGCCGCGAAATCCCAATGCCGGATCATTTCCGAAATGGGCCTCTACCCGGAAGTTCTACCGACCTATATGGAAGAGGCTCCGCTGATCAGCGATTGGGCCTCCATGACTTCGCAACAGAATGTTGTCGTGATCCCGTTTTTTATCAGCGACGGGCTTCACAGCTATCAGGACATTCCGGTCCTACTTGGAATCCGGGAGGAAGTGGGGCCCGCAGCAAGCCAATCTGCGGTCTTCAAATCAAATCCACATCATCTGCATGGCAAGAATCTCTTCTATGGAAGTGCAATCGGCACGGACCCCATGATGGCCCGTGTTCTTCTTGATCAGGTGAGGGCTTTCGATCTTGGAAAAAGAGAAATTGCCACAGAGGCCGACCAAAACTAGCGATGAGAGTCGGCAAGATCGGGGTTTCGGTAGTTCTGATTTGTTCGGCCCCTCTTGTGGCTCAGACACAATCGAATCCCAATCCTTCGAAATACCCTCCCAAGGAAGTGGAGAGGCGTGTTGATCAGCTTCTTGGGAAACTGACCAGCACTGAGAAGATCAGCCTCCTGGCAGGGGATGGCTTTGACGGAATGTCCACAGTCGCCATTTCCCGACTGGGCATCCCAAAACTCGTCATGGCTGACGGTCCACAGGGAATAAGGGCTCATGGACCAGCGTGCTCCTTTCCAAGCGGAATAGCCCTTGCGGCAACTTGGGATCCCAAACTGTCATTTGAATATGGTGCCGCAGTCGGACGTGAGGCAAGGGCACGAGGCATTCACCTGCAACTCGGACCCGGGGTCAATATTGCACGAACCCCACTAAATGGCCGTAACTTTGAATATTTTGGGGAAGACCCCCTGTTGACCGGCATCATGGGATCGGAATGGATCAAGGGACTCCAGAGCCAGGGCGTTGTCGCCACCGTAAAACACTTTGTCGGGAATGAGGAGGAATGGCGGCGTATGGAGATCGAATCCATCATGGATGAACAAACCCTCCGTGAAATTTATCTCCGCCCCTTTCAAATGGCTGTCCAGCAAGGCGGTGCATGGGCCGTCATGTCAGCCTACAACAAGCTGAATGGATTCCCCAGTACCGCCAACGACAAACTCCAGAATGGTATCCTTAAAAAGGAATGGGGCTTTCCTGGGATCGTCATGTCCGATTGGTGGGCCACACAATCCGCAGACTCCATTGCAAACGGCCTCGATCTGGAGATGCCGATGGCCTACCAGGTCACGCCAACAAGCATTTCCAAAGCCCTTTCGGAAAAAAGGGTTTCTCAGGAGCAGATTGATCATGCCGTGAGGAGACTTCTTCGCATGGAGATTTCCATGGGGTTTCTTGATTCCCGGCAACTCAAGACGGATCTTCCACTGGATTCGGCAAAAAATTCAGCCATCGCTCTTGATGTGGCGACCAAATCGGTCGTCTTGCTCAAGAACTCCCCAAGCCTCCTTCCCCTGGACAGGATGAGCCTAAAAAGGATCGTGCTTTTCGGACCCAATGCACAGGACACCCCCATCGTCGGTGGAGGAAGCGGAGGGGTTGAACCGTTCAGGAAAGTTACTTTTCTCCAAGGAATACGCAATGCGCTCCCTAAAAACGTGAAGGTCATCTATGCACCCGTGCCCGACTCTCCACCTTTCTCGCTATTCAGTTTTTTTGAATTCAATAAGCCGATTCCACTTCCTCCTGAGATCCAGAACATCCACCGGATGGTCACGGTAACACAGGATAATTTCACGAAAGTAACATTAACCAAGGAGCGCAGCATTTCTATTTCATGGAGTCCCTCAAAACCGCCCCAGTCTGTTCCCAAGGGAAGGGAATCGAGGGTGATCTGGAATGCCGAGATCGTTGCACCCGAGAGCGGTAACTTTGAACTGATTACCGAGGGACATCCCGAGCTGCGCATTGCAAACAGGGAGGTTGGCAATCCGAACAGCTACGTGATGAAACTCCAGAAAGGGACTGAAATCCCGATCTGCGTCACGGCTAGCGAGGTGGGACGAGGATCCGGATCAGTCTCCCTGAGGATCATACCGATTCCGGATGAGCAAACGGGAGTTCTGACAGCCAAAGACGCCGATGCCGCCATCATCTGCGTCGGACTTAATCCAGACGTCGAGGGGGAAGGATTTGACAGGGGATTCACCCTGCCGCTCAAGCAGCAGGAACTCATCCGGCAGGTCTTCTCCGTGAACCCAAGGACCATTGTCGTCCTAAGTGGAGGAGCGGCGGTTGATATGCGGCCTTGGATCGAGACCGTTCCCACGGTCCTTCAGACCTGGTATCTCGGTCAAAATGCCGGCACGGCACTCGCCTCAATACTCTTTGGTGACTCGGATCCATCAGGACACCTCCCCTGCACTTTCGACAGGAGTATTGACGAAAATCCGACCTACCGAAACTATCCCGGCACATTCTCAGAGGGAAAGGATTGGCCTGTTGTCCAGTACCATGAGGGAATCTTTTATGGTTACCGCGGATACGATCAGGCAGGTAAAGTCCCCTTGTTTCCATTCGGACACGGACTGAGTTACACAAGCTTCAGTCTCTCTGATCTTGAAATCCTTCCAACCACAAACGGTCATGATATCCGTGTCCAGATTACCAATTCGGGAAGTCGCGATGGTGCCACAGTGATCCAACTTTATGCGGGACTGAGCGGGGAAAGCACAACTCGGCCATTACGGGAGCTAAAAGGGTTCCAGAGGGTCGATTTAAAGGTGTGTGAGTCTAAAACGATCATAATTCCCCTGCCCGATGAACTGCTGAAATACTGGCATCCGATCAAGAACTGCTGGGTCTTACCCGAGGGACCGATCTCTGTAGAATTGGGATTCTCCGAGCGCGATATCAGACAAGAGAAACCTTTGCCCTTTCCGGCTTTGGTTAAAGTGAAGTGACTCCTAATCGGCGACTTATCCGAGGCAAATGGATTCCATCTGGCTTCATAGTGACCTGTTCCCAGATACTGCACCACGTCTAGGTTGAGTAAGTCAGTTGAGGGAACCCGTATTTGGTTTGGTGTTCTATGTTGCAGCTCGTTGCCAAACCCAGCCGGAGGCAAGTTTACCAATGAGGTGTGCTGTCGGTGGTTATTATAGTCCACACTTTTCAAGTTTATCTCGGGCGACTTCGACTGACTAGAACAACTCGATGTTCAGGTATTTGTCGCGGAGTTGCCCATGGAAGCACTCGATGAAGCCATTCTCCACAGGCTTTTGCCGAGCCGTATGAAGTCGAGCTTCACGCCATATTGGTACGCCTAGGCGTCGATGATTCTGCTGCAGAACTCACTGGCGCAATGAGACTCCGCATCGGCCTATCTCAGGATAGTGATCAGCATGTTGATGCCAAAAATCTCTAAAGTTTTTGGTATCAAAACCTCACCCTATCATTTGTAAGAATTGAGAATACTTCCGTCTGGATCCAAAACCTTCAGGGCCGTTGAATCCACGCTGTTTTTCATGTGATTTTTACGTAATTCCACATACTGCTTTTCGAGAGCCTCGATTTTAGGGTCAGTGTCGATGTTTTCCTTCTTTGAATGATTCCTCGTGTAAGCAAGTTGAAAGAATGAGAGGACAGCAAATAAAATACTGACATACCAGATATACCGATTTTTCAGAATCAAGGATACCGAACCAATCGCAATGGTGATCTCCGCAAGAAGTTGTGCAAATTCATACATTTCAGATGCTTCCAAGTGATGCTCAAAGGAAGGATTCATGGATTCCGCTAAATCGTGGGCAATATTTCTCTCTAACAAGTAATCCTTATAAAAATGAAGGTTCGATAGAACGGCGTCCTTGTTGCGCTGCTCCTTGGGAAGGTAGGCGGCTTGATTTAATTCAATTAAAACCAGTCTCATTTTTACGCTGGCGGCCACTTCTTTTGAGGTCGCTTGATCTTGGGCGATGAGCACGTGGGAAATTTTGTTTTGCTCAGAGCTTACCAAACCACTGCAAATAGCAATCAGGACAGCACAGAGTCCGAGAAACAATGCCACCCACTGGGCGTTAAATTTGGTTCCCTTACCTTCATCGTGTCCATGCTCTTCGTGGGATGCGTGAAAATGGTGTGCAGCTTTCATGATTTAATAATAATATTATGTGTTTTAAAACGTATCCAATCTATTTACAGGAAAGATTATCAAAGTCGATATTGCTCTAATCAAGTCATTTGTAGAATTACCCCCCCGATGAGGGTTAGTACTAGAAAGATGCAGATGCCCCGAAGGCGACTGTAGGGGCTATCTCAGTGTTAGGAACATTCGGATTGATGAGAGGGAAGCCGAGGTCACAACGCAGGGAGTAATTCAATCCCAGAGCGTAACGAACACCGAAGCCAGCACCGGAGATGGCATACGATGAAGAGTTACCAGGCAGTGGATGGATGGTATTGACAAAACCGTAGTCCCAGAAAGCCAGCAACATCAATTTGTCACGATGGTGAAGCGGTTTGCCCCCTCCAAGAATACTCCAGGATGGGCCGTGAAGCTCCAGACTCCCGTAGAAGCCCTGATCGCCAAAGAGAATCTGCTGCTGATAACCTCGTACCGATCCGTAACCACCGATGGAGAGTTGCTCCGTACTGGGAAGAGAGGTGGATGCAAGTTGCCCATTGCCCAAGAGCACAAGCGAGCAGTCCCATGGAAGTTTATTTTCCCTGCTGAACCTGATCGTGCCATAGCAGTAATTGGCCTGCGTGCGGGAATCGACCTGCTGAAAGGTCTGAGTTGTGTTTCGAGAATCAACATTGCCGGGAGCCCAGTAAAAGTTGAAAGCCGCGGTTGACTCCCCGAGCCCGTCTTTACGCATCACCTGATAGCCGAAAACCGATTGAATGACATCAGTCAGATTGGAAGGCACCTGATTGCCACCCTGGACGAAATAGAGATTGCTCGACTTCCAATCACCACCGAGCGTGAAATCTTGAATCAAGGATCCGTACATCTTCCCGATTGGAATAGTATAGCGGGGACTTACCTGTTTTTGATAACCGCTGTAACTAACACTACCCGTAGAAGTGCTGATGCCGGTGTCCGTAGTTGAATAACTACCATACAGGGTGATTGAATGCCTCCAGGGAAGTGGTGTCGAGTAGGTCAGACTCTGCACCGGTTGGGCATTGGGGTAAGAGAAAGGGGCTGAATACTGGTAGTTGAGCTGGCCTCCTGAGAAAAAGGCGTTCCCCCAATTAGCTCCGACACTCCATCTTAGCGGGCCTGTCTGCTGAGATCCTGTATTGTCTATGGAAAAAAAACTCCTCAAGGGAAACGCATCCTGGGTCCGGAGATCAACGGTTGTTGTCCCCGGGGCATCTCCCCTCTCCAGCATGACCGAGTTCTGCATGAACGGGTTCTGGTTCAGGATAGCGACATCGTTCAGGAGCCCCCTCCGATTGAGATGTTCACCGACTCGTGCTCTCAGGGAGGAAAGAAGGAGCTGCTTGGAAAACCATTTTGCACCGGTCACCGTTTTTTTCCCGACAGTCGCCTCCACCACGACCATCGAAAGAATACCCTGCTCGTAATCGATGGAGACGGGTTGAACGAAGACCAGCGGCCTTTCGTGCTTGAAATAGAAGTGCAGAATCTGACGGTTGATCTCCTTCACCACCTTCATATCGAACGGTTTGCTCACAAAGGAATCCCGCAAGAATTTAAGAAACTTGGGCTCTGATGAAATCAGATCAACACGATCGACCCAAAGTTCGGCAAAGATCCCCTCTCCTTCCTTTCTGTCCGATGGCAAGAGTGCCCCGGATATAATAATCTTCCGAAGGACACCAGCACCCGGATCCCCGATGACGGGGACGTCGGCGAAGTCGGGCTTGATCTCCAGGTCGGAGGGGCGCCTCACAAAGGCATCGGGTGGAGCCTCCGGAATGCTGTCGGGAAGGTTTTTCCCGATGGAGGGGTCAGGGGCGAACTGCGCCTTTGTGACTCCCGGAGCGAGCAATAAAAACACGAAAAGTCCAGAGAACAGAAAGCCCCCCGATATCTGGAAAATGAGTTTCTGAAACCCGACATTCACTCTTTTCACGAGAAGAAAAATAAATGGCAATTTCTCGATGATGTGAGTTTCCCAATGCTAGCCTTTGAAAACTGGGTGAAATAACGCCCTCCACTTTCCTATTTAGAAGTGCCTCCCAGCGTGCATGAACCATATTACAATGAAAAAGGAGGCGCTGGTGAGCAAGCCCAAGACCATGCTGTAAAAGCGAATCATCTTAGCAGATACATTATGATGGACGAGATAGCTAAGGATCGCTGTGCAGATGACAGCAAAAATAATATATCCCATCACGACTAGGTGAAGCCGGTCCACACTGGTGCCAAAGACACCTAGCACACTAAGTGATGTGCGAAGACTGAAGACGCATGCAATGAAAGCAGCAGCAAGCATGCCAAGTCTTGAGGTGTTTGTGGAATCAATGAAAAAGCTCACCATAAACATGAAGGCCGTAGCATAGGCGATGAGCGTCATCATCCAATACTCAGCGGAATCTTTGCGCTCAATATCAATGCTGATCTCAATCCCGGAAAACTCGCCGTGCGCGGCGCCTAGATTTGGATCTCCCAGATTCGAGTCGTACACCAACTGGACCGGCTCCATGTTAAACCCCTTCAACTCCCAACCGGAGGGAATATTTTCCATGGAGATTCCGGAACTTTCCTCGTCGGGATTAAGGACCACCTTGGAGGCATCCTTAACGGTATAATTCATCAAGATCTTCAATTTTTGGCCGTCATAGGGATAGTTCTTGAAATCCCAATTCATCCTGAAGACACCGGTTCCGGAGCGTTTGACGCACTCTAGACCGTTAACCTGCGATTTCCCCTCAACGGACCAGACGATCCTATCGGCATTGGCAAACTGCAACTCCCCAATGATGTTATCAATGTTAGGGGCCTGGCTCCAGATGCAAAAGTCGCTGGTGAATGTCCCCTTGCCACTATTGACGTCGCGAATGTTAAAAAGATACAGACCGATGGTCACCGATTCAGGTCCAGTCGCCTCCGGCACTTCGGGTGGATTCGTTTCTGCTCCATTCTCCGCTGGGGCCTCATTAACTTTCTGATTTTTCTTACCGTCAGCTGCATTCTTGTTGACGGGCATCTTCGAGTCATTGGTCTCATTTTTCAGGGATCCGCCATTTGAAGGAGTGACGTTTACATTCTGTCCACTTCTATCCTGCATAGAGTGGGGGTCGAGATCACTAGAAGCAAGAAGCGCGACACTACCCAGCAGGAAAAATGCCAGGGCAAGCAGATAAAGATTGGATTTTTTCAAAGCGTGTTTGCGGAATTTATAGGGAAGTGTTCACAAAAGTCGATTGATCTTAGGTGGATAAAATTAAAGAAAGATCATGATTGCGCTCATGTCGGACATGACCCCACTGGCCGACATGTCGGAAGTCTTTAGAGAACGAGAGCCTGCCTTGCCTCCGTTCCCAGTCACACCTCCTCCGGGGGAAGAACCCAAGCCTCCCGATCCGCCACCGGAAGAATCATTGGGAGTCTCATTGCCAACAACAGAATCGAAGGGATTGAGTTTTTGATGCTCCGCCTCTCCTACCGATGACCTCATCGAATTATTGAGTTGTGGCCCCGACACAACCCTCTGCTGGCCGTGCTGACCGGCATGCGATACTACAGATCGACCGGTTCCTGAAGTGCTATGCGCAATCATATTACCGGATTTTCCAGACTTGGTGGATGAGGAATGTGAGACGGCCACTTTCGATTTGTTAGATACGCTAGAAGCAACTCTCGATTTATGATTGCCGGAAGATTTTAGGGATGGAGCATGGGAGAGGGACACTTTCGTTTTATTAGATCCGCCGGAAGTGGAGTGCTTTGGCTTATTAACAGCGACCAAGGCAGGAGAAGCTGTGGGAGATTTTCCTGGAGCACTCACTGTGCCGCTTGAACCAGAAGCCGCTGTGCCGCTTGAACCGGAGGCCGCTGTGCCGCTTGAACCGGAAGCCGCTGTGCCGCTTGAACCGGAAGCCGCTGTGCCGCTTGAACCGGAAGCCGCTGTGCCGCTTGAACCAGAAGCCGCTGTGCCACTTGAACCGGAAGCCGCTGTGCCGCTTG
>Ga0209697_10007855_pt1 | contig 12303 bp, 13 predicted proteins | sample AliMusrvi5mmetaG_FD_184115 | JGI IMG/M metagenome (GOLD analysis project Ga0209697, IMG submission 184115) | Freshwater lake bacterial and archeal communities from Alinen Mustajarvi, Finland, to study Microbial Dark Matter (Phase II) - Alinen... | ecosystem: Environmental > Aquatic > Freshwater... | reverse complement strand
GGACCCTACTACCAGGTGAGCTACACGCGAAAGGGAAAAAGCAGCAGCAAGTTCGTCAAGAAGGAGGATTTGCCAGCAGTGCGCAAGCAGCTCAAGAACTACGAGCGCATGAAGCTCCTGATGGAGCTCTGGATTGACTTGGCAACGGAATTGTCAACTCTGCGGCTGACTCAAAAACCCGGGTGATCGGCAGCGAGAACTTGGCACTGTCCAGTTCTATGGAGAAACGCAAGAAAGACGGGTACTTCTGATGACTGCAACCACACTTCAAGCCGAACGCATCAGCGTGGTACCGGCGGCACCAGTGGCACCGGCAGCACAGGCCGCACCACGCGATACCGGCGCGGCCCTGCGCTTCATCACCTGCGGCTCGGTCGATGACGGCAAGAGCACGCTGATCGGACGCCTGCTGGTGGACAGCCGCTCCGTGCTGCAGGATCAGCTGGCCAATGTCTCCAAGAGCGGCGAGGCCGATCTGGCGCTGTTCACCGACGGCCTCTCGGCCGAGCGCGAGCAGGGCATCACGATCGACGTGGCCTACCGTTACTTCAACACCGCGCAGCGCAAGTTCATCATCGGCGACGCGCCCGGCCACGAGCAGTACACCCGCAACATGGTGACCGCGGCATCGAGCGCCGACGCCGCCGTGGTGCTGGTCGATGCCACCAAACTGACCTGGGCGCAGCAGAGCCACGCGCGCGTTCCCAGCGCCGAGCTGGGGCACGGCCTGCTGCCGCAGACGCGGCGCCACGCGCTGCTGGTGAGCCTGCTGCGCGTTCCGTCGATCGTCTTTGCCGTGAACAAGCTCGACGCGCTGGAAGACGGCGCGGCAGCTTTTGCAAAGATCAGCGAGGCCCTGCGCGCCTTTGCCGCAGCAGCCGGCATCGAGGTGACAGCCATCGTGCCGATATCCGCGCTCAAGGGCCACAACGTGGTGACGCCGGCTCCGCTCTGGTGTGACTATGACGGCCCAAGCCTGCTCGATATCCTGGAGGAACTGCCCGTCACACCGGCCGAAACCACCCTGCCCTTCGCCTTTCCGGTGCAGTGGGTAGAAAAGTTCTCGGCTTCCAGCGATACCTCGCAGGGCCGGCGCACCTTCTGGGGTCGCGTCGCCACCGGCGGCGCGCAGGTGGGCCAGCGAATCAGCGTGCTGCCGAGCGGCCAGACCGCCACCGTGGCCCAGGTGCTGCGCCACACGCGCCAGCCGGGCCCGGTGCAAGCCGGCCATGGCGCCGGGATTGTGCTGGACCGCGAAGTCGACGTGTCGCGCGGCGACTGGCTGCTGGCCGCCACTGACAGCCCCGAAGATGCCGACGACTTTGAAAACCCCGACAGCCGTGTGCCCGCGAGCCGCGAGCTCAAGGCGACCGTGGCCTGGCTGGACGATGAGCCGCTGGTGGCCGGGCGCGTCTACTGGGCGCTGCATGGCCACCGCTGGATCAAGGCCCGGATCAAGCGCATCGTGCACCGGCTCGACATCAATACCCTTGCTGAGGAAGAGGCCACCCAACTGGTCGCCAACAGCATCGGCCATGTCGACCTGACACTGCAGGAGGCGGTTGCCACCCTTCCGTACAGCCAATCGCGCGTGCTGGGTTCACTGGTTCTGGTGGACACTGCATCCCACAAAACTGCTGGGGCTGTATTGATCAATTAAAATCTATGGCTTTCACCCAATCGTCGAAAAACTCAAAATGACACACACCGTCACCGAAGCCTGCATCAAATGTAAGTACACCGACTGCGTCGACGTTTGCCCCGTGGATTGCTTTCGTGAAGGCCCCAACTTTCTGACTATCGATCCGGACGAGTGCATCGACTGCGCGGTTTGCATTCCTGAATGCCCCGTCAACGCCATCTACGCTGAAGAGGATGTGCCGGCGGACCAGCAGCACATGACCAAAATCAACGCCGAGCTGGCGAAACTGCCGAGCTGGAAAGGCATCACCAAGCGCAAGGACCCACTGTCGGAAGCAGAAGAGTGGAAAGACAAGACCGGCAAGCTGCAATACCTGATCCGCTGAGAGCGGACTGCATTTTTTTGACCCCAACAACAAGTTCTCTGTGCGCAACCACCAAGACCCTATAGAAACCGACGCAGTGATCGTCGGTGCCGGCCCTGTCGGGCTGTTTCAGGTATTCGAACTCGGCCTGCTCGAAATCAAGGCCCACGTCGTCGATTCCCTGGCCTATCCCGGTGGCCAGTGCATCGAGCTGTACCCCGACAAGCCGATCTACGACATTCCGGCGGTACCGGTCTGCACCGGCAGAGAACTCACCGACAACCTGCTCAAGCAGATCGAGCCTTTTGGCGCGACCTTTCACTACGGGCAGGAAGTCACGGTCGTCGAAACGCAGGACGACGGACGCTTCTTCGTTGAAACGTCCAAGGGCACGCGCTTCCTGGCCAAGACCATCTTCATCGCCGCGGGCGTTGGCGCTTTCCAGCCCCGCACCCTCAAGGTGGAAGGCCTGGAAGCCTACGAAGACTCGCAACTGTTCTACCGCGTGCGCAAGCCGGAAGACTTTGCCGGCAAGAACCTCGTGATCGTCGGCGGCGGCGACTCGGCACTCGACTGGGCGCTTGAATTCGTCAAGGACAGCCCGCACAAGGCCGAAAGCGTGATCCTGATCCACCGGCGCGACGGCTTCAAGGCAGCCCCCGCGAACGTGGCCAAGATGAAGGAACTGTGCGACGCGCTGGAGATGCAATTCGTCATCGGCCAGGTAACGGGCATCGAGGAAGCCGACAACGTGCTCACCGGCGTCAAGGTCACCGGCGCCGACGGCGTGACACGCGTCGTGCCGATGGACGTGCTGCTGGTCTTCTTCGGCCTGTCGCCCAAGCTCGGGCCGATCGCCGAATGGGGGTTGGACATCGAACGCAAGCAGCTCAAGGTCGACACCGAAAAGTTCTCCACCAGCGAACCCGGCATCTTTGCCGTGGGCGACATCAACATCTACCCGGGCAAGAAGAAGCTGATCCTGAGCGGTTTTCACGAATGCGCGCTGGCCGCCTTTGGCGCCATGCCGATCATCTTCCCGGACAAGAAGGTGTTCCTGCAGTACACGACGACGAGCCCCAAACTGCACAAGGTGTTGGGCGTCGAGTCGCCGGTGTTCGACTGAGCGGTCAGCTTCCGCGCGAGCAACCGGTTCGCCGTATTTTTGGGAACTTTTTGAGCGCCGATGCAGGCCAGGCCCGAAAGAGGCAAATATTTACCGCTATAATTTGAGGCTTGTTCCTCGATAGCTCAGTTGGTAGAGCGCCGGACTGTTAATCCGTAGGTCCCTGGTTCGAGCCCAGGTCGAGGAGCCAAAGTCCATTCGAATGAAGCCCGTGCGAGCGAACGCGAGGGCTTTTTTTACGCCCCTATTGTTAGGCTGCAAATCCCTACCGTGTGGTCGTGATCCATCGGTCGGGTCATTACTCAATTCCCCCCCACCCTCCTCAGTGTCACCACAATCGGCGCATAGTCGATACAGCCATCCTTGTGCACCGGAGACACCACCATCTCGAACGCGGTGCCGCTGGCGGGCTGGACATCCCGGACCGGCGACGTGAGATCGCGGAAGACCTGCTTGCCGGCGCTGAAGAAGTTGAAGTCGAGCACCGTCTGGCGGCTCAGCACCTGGCTCGAATGGTTGTTAAGCGTGCCGGTGATGAAGGCAAAACAGCTGACTTTGTTCAAAGTGGAAATCTTGCGCTCGATCTGGTAGTCGACGCTGACACCGCCGCCCAGTTCAACATGGTGCCTTTCCAGTTCCATGCCCGGCACGGGCGCAGGAGCCGGCGCGACGGCCGGTCTGCTGGCGCAACCGGCGATGGCCATCGCGAGCAGCACGGGCCATGCCCATTCTTTCAACGAGGGGGGAAACAAAGGTCTCATGGTCTTCTCCGCTTTGCGGTCGTTCGTCATTCCTGGCATGCACCGGGAGTCCGACCCCATTTTGTCAGGTATTGGCCACCCTTTTGCCGCACAATGGTCGCAATGCCACTTTCAGGACAATCGAACCATGGGCTCTAAGCCAGGCGCTCCGGACGCCATACCCGCCGTCCCGTTCAAGGGACACGGTCAGGTCGAGTACCGGGTGCAGGGGCGCATCCTGCATACGACGGCCAGAGGCCCTTTCAAGGAGCTGGTGGAAGAAATCCCCGCTACCATCAACGAACTGGTGCAGCGGCTCTCACAGCAGGGCCTGTGGGGCCAGATCGTCACATTCCAGCACAGCGCGTTTATGCCGCCCTCGGCGGTGCGCAATTTTGGCAACCATCTGAAGCTGCGCTATCAGGATCCGCAGATCCGGCCCGTGGTCGCGCTGGTTTTCGCGCCCGACGTCGAGGCCGGCTCATCGATGGCGCCGGAATTTCAAAACTGCTACATCGATGCGGGCGTCAAGAGCCAGGTCTTTGAAGACTACGCCAGCGCGCGTGATTGGGTGGAATCCGAGATCAGCCATTTAACGACACGCATCGAGTGGCGCGACAGCTACAAGATCGGCGATCAGGCGATCGACGAGCAGCATCGCGAATTGTTCAAGCGGGCCGCCTATGTCCTGGCCGCCACCTCCCACGAGGGGCAGGTCATCTCCGCCATGCGGCTGCTGCAGTACATGCGCACGCACCTCTCGCACGAAGAAGAAATGATGCGCCGCCTGCAGTACCCGAAGCTCAAGGTCCACGCGCAGGAGCACCAGGAAATCATGGCCCGGCTCAATATCGTTTCACTCAAGATCGCCAACGAGAACCTAGTCAAAGCCGATCTGGAAGAACTGCTGGGCGACTGGTTCCTCGCGCACATGGAGACAGCCGACACCGAACTGGCCCGCTTCGTCAAGGCCTCCCGCTAGGCGCGGGCTGCCGGCGCCGCTGCATCAGCCCACGAACGAGACCGCCGACTGCACGGCGGTATTGACCTCCAGCGAGAACACGTCGGGTCGCGCATAGTGCCCAACGACATCAAAATCGAGCTGCGCCATCGGGATGGCGTCGAGATCGAGTTCGGCCGTCAGCACTGCATCCTGGTTGTGCAGCGGCCCGGTCAGAATCCGGCCCAGGGGGTCGACGATGACTCTGCCGCCCCGCATCAGGACGGAATCGGCGCCGGTCGGCAAGCGGTTGTTCATTCGGTCGGACGGGAAATCCGCGCCCCGCAGGTGCTGGCATGACGAGAGAACGAAGCAGCGTCCTTCGAGCGCGATGTGCTGCATCGTGCCAACCCAGGTGTCGCGGTCGTCCGCGGTCGGCGCGCAATACAGGCTGACGCGCTGCTGGTACATCGCCATGCGCAGCGCCGGCATGTAGTTCTCCCAGCAGATGACAGCGCCCATCTTGCCGTAGGGCGTGTCGACCGCCTGCAGGGTCGAGCCGTCGCCAAAGCCCCAGACCAGCCGCTCCAGCGCCGTTGGCAGAAGCTTGCGATGCTTGCCCAGCACACGCCCGTCCGGCCCCAGGTAGACGGCGGTGCAATAAAGCGTACCGCCATCGCGCTCGATGATGCCGACACAGACATACAGCTTGTGTTCCAGCGCCGCATTCGCGAGCTGCGCGATTTCAGGCCCGTCGACCGCCACCGCCGCATCGAAATACCGCTTGAACTCGGCGCGCCCCTGCGGCGTGCGCCCGCCGAGGTAGATGTGAAAATCGGCCCCCTTCGGGTAGCCGCCGATGAACGCCTCCGGAAAGACCAGCACCTGCGCGCCCTGGGCGGCGGCTTCCTTCATCAAACCCAACGCCCGCTCCACCGTGGCGGGCGTATCGAACAACACGGTTGACGTCTGGATCACGGAGGCAGTCAGTTTCATGGTTCTCTCCGGCTCGATAATTGCAAAGTGATGAACTCAAGTCTATGGCAGTTTCCGCTTGCGGCCATGCAACCCGAACAGCTTTCCAACGCCCTCTTCCCCAATGCGCGCCCGACTGCCAGCGCCCGACGCGGTCATGCCGCGCGCCTGACCATCTCGCGCATCATCCGCTGCAGTTGTTCTTCGACTTCGTGGCGCACAAAGGTGCGACCGAACATGCGCGCCAGCATTGAACCCGGCTCCAACTCGACGTGGTACCTGATCTGCACGCCGGTGCCGAGCGCAACCAGTTCCGCCACGCTGCTCATGCGCGCCACCGTGCCGGAGAGGTTCTTCGACACAATGCGCTTCATCGGCTCGAGACGTATTTCCCGAACAGACTCGAACGAATAGGAGAACGGCCCGTACCTGGCAACGCCCTCCTGCTTGACCTGCCAGATGTTGCCGTTGCGCGCGATGATCCGGCTGGCGGTGAGGTTGCCCAGGATGGAGGTCATGTGGTCGAAATCGGTCAACACATCCCATGCCGTGTCGACCGGCACCGCGACGTCGGCAGCGGCATCGACGATGAACGCCTGGCCGCTCTGCTGCACGGCGATATCCAGCTTCGGCTCGCTGCCCGCCGCCGCCACACCGACAAACAAGAGCAGGCCCAGCAGGGTAGCCGTCAGCACGCCGCTTCGCGTCGCCTGTATCGCATGTCGAGCCGTCGCCATATGCCCTTTCCAGATCGTAGTCCATGCAGATCGGGTTTCTGCCAACACCAAGTTCCCAAGAAGTCTCCACCAGCCGCCATCGCGACTCAACTTCAGCCAACAAAGTTCCGACACAAGCTTCAGTCAAGAGCTTTGTAAATTCGTCAGTGATGCGGATGGAATCCAGCAAAAAAGACAGTCACTTAGATGCATGATCAAGGTTTAACCGCATAACGGACCGGTTTTCGCTTCTTCATTAATCAGGCAAGGGTATCACCACGGCAATTCCGTGCTGTCGTAATTGAAGAAATGACCACTGTCCGCCATGGTCAGTTTGTCAAACAGTCGCTGCTGACCCGCCACGCACTGCTGCACAGACACGGGTGCGCCTGCCCCGCCCATGCGTGTCTTCACCCAACCCGGATGCAAGGCCACCGCGATCACACCGCGTGACCAAATATCGCTGGCTATGCCCTTTGCGACCATGTTCAAAGCAGCCTTTGAAATGCGATAGCCGTATCTACCACCCGAAGTATTGTTGCCGATGGAACCCAACTGACTGGATTGAAAAGCCATCAACTTTCGTTCCGAACGTGCAACGTTTTCAGTCAACGCTTCTGCTAGTTTCAAAGGTGCAAGGGAGTTTATGCGGATCAGCTGAAGTACTTCTTCCACATCCACCGCACCGAATGATTCACGCGGCCCGGTACCCGCTCCGGCATTCGCAAGTAGGATATCAATGGGAATGTCCCCCACTGCAGACTTCAAAAGCGCAAGTGATTCGGGGTTGGCTGCGTCATAGCGGAGAACCGTGATCCTGCCTGCATGACCCGCGGCAAGCGCATTCAGCTCATTTGCATCGCCTGGAGAACGTGCAGTAGCGAATACCCGAGTGCCTCGGGCAACAAAGGCCCTTGTGTGTTCAAGGCCGATGCCCCTGTTTGCGCCCGTGATCAGGACTGTTTTCATCTTGGAAACCCTTCAATGGAAGATGCTTACGGCTGGATACCTCGCTATTTTGCCGACATCATCACGCCACGGTTCCAGCACTGCTCAAAGCAGCCTGCGACCAGCACACCCAAGCATAGACGCTGCACGATTTCTACATCACAATGCGATCACATAACATGGGACGGACGATATGACATTTCAAGAGTCAATCAAAGTGTGCTTCGGTAAGTACGCCGACTTCAGCGGCAGGGCATCTCGTTCCGAATACTGGTGGTTCATGCTGTTCTTGGCCTTGGTCAGCTTGGCGACCTCGATGATCAGCCCACTCCTGAGTGGCCTCTTTTCTCTCGGAACGCTGCTACCGGCGTTGTCGGCGGCAACCAGAAGGCTGCATGACACGAATCGAAGTGGGTGGTGGCAACTGATCGCTTTCGTGCCAGTGATTGGCTTCATCGTTATCGTGATCTTCTTGGCCCAAGAGGGTCAAGCCGGTGAGGGTAATCTCTTGACCTGATGTGGGGTGAGGCTACTAACGATCTTGCCTAATCAAAACAGCGCCGCATTTGCCTTCAACTGGTCGGGCGCAAAGCGGTAAATGGTCATGCCGTCCACACTGCAGGCACCGAGTTCCTTGTAGAACTTGATGGTTGGCTCGGTCCAGTCTAGGCAACCCCATTCCAGCCGCTGGCATCCTCGTTCAAGGGCCAGCTTTGACATGAACGACATCATGATTTTCCCCAGACCGTTGAAACGCATAGCGTCGTCGATCAGGAAGCCGTCGAAAAAAAGCCCTGTTTGCCCTGTAAACGCTGATGAGTTCTGGCAGAAATAAGTAAACCCGCCCATCTCGCCGTCGTAAATTCCAAAGACTGCTTCTCCCCTTTTGTCTGTCAGAAGCTTCTGGATTTCGTCATATGTGGCGATGATCTTGTCTGCCATCTTTTGGTACGCCCCCAGTTTCTTCATAAAGCTAACAACGAACCCGGCGTCCTCAGCCTTGGCGAATCGAAGCGAAAACCTTGGCCCTTTGGTCTTGATCGTTTTCATGGCGTTGCATTGCCTTCCATATCCATCCAATTCACTCGACACTCCGGCGTAGCATTCTGATTTCCGTCTTCTTCTAATATTTTCATAAAATGAAAGATCGACGAGCGACATTCTTGCTGATGTTCTACGATCCAAAAATACGCTGCCTCCTCAGAATCAAGGATTCCATGAACAAGTCAAAGATCGCGCTGTTGACAGTGGTAGCGATGACGGCGTTTGCTGCCAACTCGCTGCTGTGCCGCATGGCGTTGCGGGGAGCGCGTATTGATGCCGCAAGTTTCACACTTATTCGACTGACATCTGGCGCTCTAATGCTCTGGTTCATCGTGTGGCTACGGGGCGGTACTATTGGTCAACATGGCAGTTGGGTCTCAGCCTTGGCGCTGTTCTCCTACGCGGCCGGATTCTCCTTTGCCTACCTTACCCTGCCTGCATCGGCTGGCGCTTTGCTACTTTTCGGCGCGGTGCAAGCCACCATGATTGGCTACGGTCTATGGCATGGTGAAAGGCTTTGCGTTGTCCAGTACCTCGGGTTGACGCTGGCCAGCGCTGGGTTAGCCGGTCTGCTGTTGCCGGGACTATCAGCACCGCCTCTGGATGGCGCTATTTTGATGATTGCCGCCGGAATTGCTTGGGGAGTCTATTCGCTGCGCGGTCGAGCCAGCAGCAACGCGACTGCAAGTACCGCAGGCAACTTCATGCGCACCCTGCCGTTTGTTGCCGTGCTTAGTGTCATCATGTTGTCGCGCACTTCGATGGATGTCATTGGCATTGGCTATGCAGTTGCCTCAGGCGCTATTGCCTCTGGTCTCGGCTACGCGGTTTGGTACAGCGCCTTGCCCGGTTTGCGAGCGGCCAATGCGGCAACGGTTCAACTCAGCGTTCCGGTGATTGCGGCTCTTGGTGCTGCACTGTTTCTCGGTGAGGCGATCACGCTGCGTCTGGTTCTTGCATCCATTGCGGTGTTGGGCGGCATCACACTTGTTGTGAAAGGGCGGAAGCCAAACAAGTAACGAGCATTGAGAGTGAGGCGATCCAAACGAAAAGCTGCTCTCGATTTCCGCTCCCTCGCGTCTCTAGGGCAGTGGACTCGCACTAAATCAGCGATGAGACGGCTTTCATCTCGCTGCGCCTGCATCTGCAAGACCGTTTCGACTTCGGTCAATGTGTGAGGTGGGTCAATTGATTATGAGGCTTACGGCGGTGCCAAAGGTAAAAATGCCGCTTGACGGTAGCTTCCTTAGCTTCATTTGCCCGAACGTCGCATGAAATTGACTTTCCGTCTAAACCTATTTGCTGCACGTCCCACCCGTTGCAAGTTGAAGTTGTGAAATTGCAAGCTTTCCTTTCTCTTCAGACACCGCCTCAAGATCAGCGCCGCCAACAAACAACCCCATCTTTATGTACTGGCGAATGAAGTAGTTCTTCCCAGCCTCAACCATTAGAGCGAGGGTATTCGGTGAAAATTCCGACTCAGTGGATATCACATGCACTTTTCCTCCCGTCACTTCGGTATAGAAGAATACGTTAGGAGCCGATTCACCAACACATTGCCCATCAACCAATATGTCTTTTTTCAGTGCGGTGCCAAATGAACTGTCACGGTAAAGATAAAGCCCAGAGTTGCCTATGCCGGGCGGAGCGAATTGCTTCAGTTTGTCGGAAGCCTCTTTGCTTTCCATCTTCACCGATGCACATCCAGTAATTAGCGCGGACAGCAAAATAACCGCCAAGATCTTATTCATGCCCAATTCCTTGGTTAGTTGCCCTTAATTCGTAAAAGACTTACAACTTGTCAGAACTATAACAATGTGTCACGTTACATCAAATCGACAGATCCCACAAGCTCATCGGTCAGCCAATCCCGCAGCAGCTATAGTCTCCATCAATTTGCTGTGAAGCCTCTCGAGCGTCAGCACACACGTTCACATGTGCGAGAAGTGGCTCCGCAAATTTGAACAGGTGGCTGTGCGAGGTGTTGCCAGCCTTGACCTGTTCGTGCGCCCCCACACCAGTGCGGAGCAGCGGGAGACCATTCTGCTGCACTGGTACAGGGAACAACTCAAGCGGCTGATCCCGCCCCTGCTGGACAAGTGGCAGCCGATTATTGGTGTTCAGGCCACGAGCTGGGGCATCAAGAAAATGAAAACCAAGTGGGGAAGCTGCAACCCCACGGCACAGCGGCTCTGGTTCAATCTGGAACTGGCAAAGAAGCCTGAGCGATGTCTTGAGTACATCGTGGTGCATGAACTGGTGCACCTGCTGGAGCGCAATCACACAGATCGGTTCACCGCACTCATGGATGGGTTCCTGCCAAGCTGGCGGGTATGCCGGGAGACCCTGAACAGTGGTTTACTGGCGCATGAGGTGTGGCAGTACTGACCGGGAGCGGTGGCAACGGCAGGGGCGCAGCCAGTGCAGGTCATCGTTTGATTGCAACTGATTGCAGACTAGCCAGCTTTAGCTGCGGGTAGCCACTCACAGATTGCAACACCCACTGCAACACAATGCCGTTTGAAACCACCAAGAAAAAAGCCCACTATTGTATTGATAGCAGGCTTTCCTTGTGCCATAAGGCTCATTTGGTGGGATGTGCGGGGGTCGAACCCACGACAAACGGATTAAAAGTCCGGAATATTAGACTTATATGAATTTATATGGACTGGCAACGAGTTCATAAGCCATTGATTTGTAATGAATTGTTGTCCATAATAGTCCGTAGGTGAACATTGCCATCCGGAAATATTCTGGCAATATTCTGGCAACGGCTGACTTACGGATTATGAACATGGCAACATCCCCAGCATTCAAAACCAACGGGCAATTCATCAATGAAATGCCTATCGGAAAGTTTTTCACGCTCGAAAAAGTTACACCAATCGGCGCACTGCAGGCGCGCAAGCAGGCAAACGCAGGTGTATCTCTTTACTGGCGCTACAGCATTGGCAATGTCAGTGAGAGAGTGTTGATCGGTGTCTATGACTCAGGCGCACCACCAAAAAGCTTGCAACCTACAAAAAAGGGTTACTCCATCGCGGCAGCCGTCCATGCTGCACAGGTGTTGGCGCTGGCACATCATTCAAACCGGGCAATTGGAGGTCGCCCTGCCATGGTTAAAGCAACTGCTGCTGCCGCCAAGCAAGCTGCCGCAACCAAGGCCGAGGCCTCTAAGCAAACGCTGCAACGCCTGCTTGATCAATATTGCGATCACCTTGAATCCCTGGGGCGAATGTCTCACAAAGATGCTCGGAGCATTTTTGCCCTGCACGTCACTGAGCCTTGGCCCAAAATCGTCAATCTTCCGGCCAATCAAGTGACCGGCGAACAGGTTGCCGACATGATGCGCCGGGTGTTGGAGTTGGGCAAGGGTCGAACAGCCAACAAACTGCGAAGCTACATCCGTGCTGCCTACCAAACTGCACGGGCATCGCGATCAAAAGCAAGCATCCCAGTGGCCTTCAAGTTATTCAACGTGGTGAACAACCCTGCTGCCGATACAGAGCCTGATGAGAGCCAGAACAAGGCTGACAAGCACCCCCTATCCCTGCCTGAGCTTCGTGTCTATTGGAAAGTCATCAAAGAAATCCCTGCCTTCAAGGGGGCCATCCTTCGCCTTCATTTGCTGACGGGTGGGCAACGCATCGAGCAGTTGGTAAAACTTCAAACAGCTGATATTGCGTATTCCGGCGATCGTGACCACCGATTCCGGTCGATCGTGACCGGTTGCGCAGCGTGCAAGAGTTGCGCTGCGCAGATTGTATGGTGGGAGTTGCGCACGGCTTCAAATCATGCCCGCTCAGGA
>Ga0209697_10007854_pt1 | contig 12303 bp, 4 predicted proteins | sample AliMusrvi5mmetaG_FD_184115 | JGI IMG/M metagenome (GOLD analysis project Ga0209697, IMG submission 184115) | Freshwater lake bacterial and archeal communities from Alinen Mustajarvi, Finland, to study Microbial Dark Matter (Phase II) - Alinen... | ecosystem: Environmental > Aquatic > Freshwater... | reverse complement strand
ATTCTTTTCATTTACGATTTTTTCCAATTCTTCGTTTTTAAGGTGAAGCTGTGCTTCTGCCTGCTTTCGGTCAGTAATATCACGTGAAATTGCCAACACTTCATTTAACGCAGAACTTATGATGCGAAGTTCAAACCACTTTTGTTCAGTGGGTAAATCGAGGCTGTATTCGAAAATTTGTAATTCATTGGTATCTATAGCCTTTTTAATTATAGTTATAACTTGTTCTGCAATTAGTTGTGGCAATACATCCAGCAAGGATTTACCTATGAGCTTTTCTCCTGAGATTACCATCGGGTTGGTATTGCTGATTTGGCAATTGAGTAAAATGCCCTTATAATCAATTAAAAAAAGCACATCCGGCATGGCAGCAACAGTAGCCCGATTTTGAGCCAAGCTCGCACTAAGTTCCTTATTTGTCTTTCGGAGCAAAATATCATCAGCCTCCAATTCCTCATTCTTGGTTTTAATAACAGAAAAATAGTGGCTTGTGATTGAATAATATTTATAGATACCAATCAGTCCGATGATAAGTATCAACATGTGGGCTATGAACAAATACAATATTTGACTGTTTTGCGATTTCGTATAAATGGCTGCGGGAAATGAAATGCTTATACCTCCCCTGACGTCTCCGACTTTGTAACCCTGAATGGCATGGCATTTTAAACAAGATTTTTCAGTTATCAAGGGAGCCATATAGCGAAATTGGGAGGATGAGTCATCTGTCACCAATTCCAGAATCTCAGGCACTTTCTGTTGGAAAGCTGAAAGTGATTTACTTTCCCAGGCATCAGCCTTATTTGCCGGCCTGATAGGATTTAAGCTGGTTATATGAAACTGAAGATCATTCTCATGTTGATTTATTTCCGCAATTTGACGGGTCATAAATGCTGGATTAACTTTTGTAAGTTTCATTCCACCCGAGGTAACTACATCTCTTAATGAGTCTTTCAAATATGGGTTTGGTTGGGTTTGGGACGTTACAGGAACGTAAACTCCTCCATGTGAGGAATTCCAGGATCGGGTAACAACAATTTGACTGAAAAATGCCTGAGCCTTGTTTTCAACTAACTTTAACGTGTTGATTTTGATGATATAATAATTCCATGAAAAGGAAACGATGATCACAATTATCCAAAATAGTATAATGTACCATAAATACTTGGTTCTCATAAAACAGTTTTTAAAATCAATGGATTATTCAAAATCGTTACTGTTTGCCTGTCAGGATATACTGTCTATAATATTTTTAAGGAAATTCCGGAAAATGCTTCTGCATGATCTCATTGATCATTTCCAACGTCAACGGTTTGTATTTGAAAGAATCATTTCCAAATCTTTTTTTTGTTTTTGCTATATCGGCAGGATTTAAGGATGTTGTGAGCATGATAACCACCACTTTCCCTTTTTGTACATCTTCGAGTTTGTCATATTCTTCAAGAAATTGCCATCCATCCATGACCGGCATATTGATATCAAGAAGAATTAATTCAGGCTGGCAATATGAACTTTCCGGTTGACCGCATCTCCATTTCGATGTAAGAAAATCAAGCGCTTCTATTCCATTCTCAGCGATTCCTATATGGTCAGTAATTCCTGCTTTTTCGATAATCCATTTATGGAGAAAATTATCAGATTCATTATCATCCACGAGCAATACACAATTCAGTTTCTTTTTCATACGCTAAGTTATTTTAGGCAAAAGAGTTTCTGATTCATTTTCAAATCTTCAAATTTTCAAATTAAGTTGGAATCGTAAACATAAAGCTTGACCCGCCTTCTTTATTGGATTCTACCCAAATCTTACCTCCATGCAATTCCACTATTTTTTTGCACAGTGCCAGACCAATACCTGTTCCTTCAAATTCATTGCGTTTTACCATCCGCTTGAAGATGATGAAAACTTTCTCCTGGTCTTGTTCTTTAATACCAATGCCATTGTCTGTTATACTAAAAGCCAATTCTGTTCCATGGTCTTCAGCTGAAATCTTTATTACAGGAGGAATATCCTTCTTTCGGAATTTGATCGCGTTGTGAATCAGGTTTTGGAGCAATAGTCTTAATTCTGCAGAATAACCATTTATGACCGGGAGTTCCTGTATCGTAATACTTGCTTCACATGATTTAATTGCAACACTCAAATCAGAAAGGACTTCAGCGACAACTTTATTGCAGTCAACATCGGACATGACACTATCTTTTCCCAACAATGAATAATCGAGCAAACCCTTTAACAGCAATCGCATCCTGATCGCCGAGTGATAGATAAAATCAATGCTTTTATTGCCGTCTTCATCCAGTTTTCCGGAATACTCTTCGTGAATAAGATTGGTAAAGTTAGTAAGCGCATGAAGAGGTTCCGACAGGTCATGAGAGGCAATATAGGTAAATTGTTCTATTTCCTTTAAATGAAATTCGAGTTGTTTTGTACGTTCAGCAACACGTTGTTCCAGGGTTTCATTATAGGTACGAATCACTATTTCAGCCTGTTTGCTGGCAGTAATATCCCAATTGGTGCCAATCATATGCAGAGGATTTCCTGAACTGTCGCGTTGAACGACAGCAAGAGCTCTGATATTGTGAGTATTGCCATCCGGCCAAAGCACCCTGAATTCTGTATTGAATTCTTTTTCGCCGTTTATCGCCTTTTGGATTTCCGCGTTGCCCCGTTCCTTATCGTCAGGATGAACGCCTGCCTGCCAGGCTTCGTACACGCCTTCGAAATCATTTTTATTAATTCCATAGAGTGAAAACATTTGATCATCCCACAAAAGAATGTTGTTCACAATATCATAGTCCCACACGCCTACACCACCGGCACGTGTTGCAAGGGAAAGGCGCGCAGATGCTTCTTTCAGCAACACATTCGAACGTTTGCGGTCGGAAATATCGTTTATGGCAGCATAAATGGCCGGCCCTCCATCATAGATTATTGGTAACCCAACGACTTCCCCATCTATTGTAGTACCATCGAGCTTGAAATACGTTACTTCGATCATCGGCGCATTAACGCCATCGTCGATTGCCTTCTGTACCCTTTCCTGCACAATTTGATGAAAATCCGGATGAAGACGATCGCGGATGAAGGTACCTACCAGATCTTGTTCAGACGTTGCACCAAACGTCTTAATGGCTGCCGGGTTGACATAAACTATTTTCCCTTGCCTGTGAATGACGATCATATAGGGCGACCACTCGACCACGGTGCGGTAACGTTCTTCGCTTTCTTGGAGCGTTGACGTTAATTGTACAGCTATTTTCTTCGCCCGGTACTGCGTGTTCAACATAGCTAATGATAACGCAAATAATAATAAGCTTATCAGGATGCCACTTATGAAAACAATAAGGACTGAGGATCGAAAAAGCGGAGTTTGTTCGGCAAATCGTGTAAAGTACAATATCCATGTTTTTCCGTTAAATTCAACACGAAGCATAACAATTTGTTTTGGCTTATCCTCATGGTTTAACGTATCCTTTCCCTGACTGTCATACAATATTGAATTTATTGACTTTTTTTCATCATAAACCTGCAAACGCATGAAACCTTGCAGGTTTACATCCCTTTGGCCTAAAATACCCTGCATTAAATCGTTCATCCGGTAGGGACTGTAAACCCAGCCTTTAATAGCTGTACGGCGTTGTTCAACAGTGGTGACAGGCATTCCGTTGCAATAAACAGGAACATACATCAAAGTGCCGATTTGTACATCCTGATTTGATTCCTGAACTAAAATTACTTTTCCAGAAAGCAGGGCAATGTCAGAATCGCGTGATCCTTCCATGGCTTCTTTCCGTATTCGTTCAGAAAGCATATCGTAACCGAACGCACGAAGGTTTCGACCCGAAAATGGCTCAAGGTAGATGATAGAGGTATAAACAGCTCTATCGCCTCCGGGTTTTACGGTATAATCAGAAAATCCTTCATTTCGAAGGCGTTGAATATGTTGTTGTAAATGATTTTTAGGGATGATCAGGGAATATCCGATACCTTGAATACCAGGAAGGTTTAGGCTGATTTTCAAACACTCAGAAAACTCTTTCCAATCTGCACGGGTAACTGTATCAGATACTGAGAATAAAGCTGAGCCGCTTCGTAAAAGCAGGGCATGGGAGTGAAGTCTAGACTCGATTTTTGCTTTGATCTCATGACAAACTAAACCAAACTCCTTATTTAACTGATCTTCAACAGAGTGTTGTGTGTTTAATGTAGCAATAACTGCTATAAAGACTCCAACGATTAGAACTGCAAGAGACTTCCATGCATTTTTAGAAATTGCAAACAGGAAAAAAAATCGCTGCGTCATATTTGTCACTCCTTTCTTTTATTTTTCTGAGGAAGCCGGCAGTTGCTGTTTGCAGTTGCAGTATGTGTTCAATCCATCAATCATTTCGGCAGACTAAAATAAAAAGTCGCTCCTTTATCCACGTCCCCTTCGGCACGGCAATGGCCCCCGTGCCGGGTAACGATCCGGTTCACATTGGCCAGTCCGATGCCGACTCCTTCAAAATCACTGGTTTTGTGTAGTCGCTGGAATACCCCGAATAATTTCTCAGCATATTTCATGTTAAAGCCGGCCCCGTTATCTTTTATGTAAAAAGTAATCTCGTTGTCAGTTGAACTGCTGCCGATCTCTATTACTGCTTCCGGTTTTTTCATGGTATATTTGATGGCATTCGAGATCAGGTTGATCCATACCTGCCGGATAAGTTCTTCATCTGCTTTTACCTCAGGCAGGGTTTCAACCTGGAAGGTGATTTTCCTGTTTTGAATTTCAGGATCAAAGAACTTAATGACCTGCTGAACAATCTCTGATGAACGGATCCTTGTTTTTTGCAATTCGATTGCATTCAGCTTGGAGAAATTCAGTATTCCATCGACCAGTTTACCCATTTCCGAGGCTGAAGAAGAAATAACTTCAAGGTATCCAAGGTCTTCTTTAGATAGTTCTTTTGATTTATTCTCGAGGAAAAGACCGATAAACCCGGTGATATGTCTTAACGGGGCTTTCAGATCATGTGAAATGGAATAAGAAAATGTTTCCAGTTCTTTGTTGGCTGCTTCCAGTTCCAAGGTGCGTTGTTTGACCCGCAGTTCCAGATTGCTGTTTAATTCAAGAATCTCTTTTTCAGCCAGCTTGCGTTCGGTGATGTCAACAAAGACTTCGAGCATTGCTTTTTGCGCGGTATGAATCATACCGGTATGGTATATTTCAAAAGTTTTTCCGCCCAGCACGCCAGGAGATTCATATATTTTGGTTTCGCCAATTTTGATACCGGAACGAAGAGGGCAGTCGGAACATTGTTTTTTATCATCCCGGTACAAGTTCCAGCATTTTTTACCCAGCGCGTCAGCCCCGAATTGTTGTTTTAAATTATCACTCAAAAAAAGGATATTGCCACTTTCATCAACAATGTCCATTCCAAAAGGGATAGTTTGCAACAACGATTTTCTTAATTCGTTGCTCTCTATGAGTATCTCTTCCGTCCTTTTTATCGCAGTGATATCTGCATTAAATCCATACCAGGTTATACTGCCGTCCTCAAGTTTCTCCGGCGCTGATCTTGAAAAAATCCATTGAATATCCCTACCGGGTATTTGTACCCTGAACTCGCAGGTGAAATAGGATAAATGCTTTGCAGAGTATTCAATATCGCGGATAACCCTGTCTGAATCCTCGGGAAAAATAACCCTGGCAATCGGACCAAAATCATCGCGTACATCTTCGGGCAAACAACCGAAAATGTTCATGATACCGGATGATGCAATTGGGACACAATAACTACCATCAGGTTTTCTCGTAAATTGAAAAATCAAATCGGGCAATTGCGAAGAAAGCTTACCGAACTGAGTCTCTTTTTCACGAACCTTCTTTTCCGCATTTCTGCGGTCAGTAATATCCCGGAATATCCATATCCTCCCATAGTTTTTCCCATCCCTGCTGATCACCGGCGCCGAATACCTGTCAATGACCATCCCGTTTACAAATTCGATTTCATCGCTGCTTACCTTATCCGGATTATCATTAAGATACACGATCTTTTCCAGAAACCTACCGGGATTTTTGGTCAAACTCGTTACATACTCCAATAATTTAGAATCATTTTTATCTTCGATAATATCCACGGGAACCTTAAACAGTTCAATCATGCGTCGGTTTATAAGGATCCGTTGGTTATCCTGATCGACTATTAAAATTCCATCAATGGTAGAGTTTAACTGGGCTTCAAGTAGCATGGTCTGTGAAAACAGTTTTTTATCGATGAGCTTCCGCTCAGTTATTTCAATAAAAGCCGCAACGAAGTGATCAGGTTTGTACTGGTAGCCGACGCAGTCGTACCACCGACTGTTGGGCTGGAGATATTGTTCGAAACGTATCTGTTCACCTGTGCGTGCTACATGGCCGAAAGTTTCAATCCAGTTAAAGGAGTCGTTCTCTATACCTGGGAAAGCTTGTTTAACGGTTTTGCCCCTAGGATCCACTCCGGTAAGTTCCTGATAGCGCTCGTTCGCATCGATAAAATAATAATCTACCGGTTTTCCCGAATTGTCATAGATCATTTTGTGATATGCCACACCGATGGGACCCTTTTCAAAAAGAGCCCGGAACTTCCACTCTGCTTCTTTCAAAGCATCCTGCGCCTGGACTCGAAGGGTAACATCGACAACAAAAACAGATACTCCGACAATACTCCCATCCGACTCTTTAATTGAACTATAATAATCTTCGTAATAAGTGCGATATAGTTTTTCATCTCCATATTCCTCTGTCAAAATAAAACATTCTCCTTGCAGAGCTCTGTCAAAATTTGCTTTAGCTTTTTGCCTGTCTTTCGGATCTGAAATTACATTCAGCATATTCAATCCAATATGAATGTCAACTCCCCATATGTTTTTAATTGTTTCCTGGTGTTGTTTTGTAAATGCGGTATAGCAATAATTCTTATCCAGGGCGAAAATGATAATGTCAACCGGGCTTTCCAGGAGTGAATTCAACAGGTTGAAATCTTTGCGGTATTTTTCCGAGATAGTATGAAGGGCATTTTCCCCGAGCTTAAGTTCAGTAATATCGACAGCGGTTATCTGGCATTGTTCTCCGTTTTCGGATGTTTCACCTACAAGGTGAATATATATTGATGAGCCACCAACTGTTAACACGCCCACCTCACACGATTCTTTTGATTTGCTCTTAAATGCCTTCTCAAGGAAAAGACTGAAAATTGGTTTTGTTTCTTCTGACACAAAAAAACCAAACAGGCTGTTTTTCAGATGCTGCCGGTCTTTACCTAACATCCTGGCCCCGTTGAGGTTTAGTTCGATGATTTCACCTTTTGAGGAAAGTGTAAAATAACCTGATGGTGCCAAATCGTACAATCTGCTATACTTGTCGTTCGCAACTTCTGCCACAGCCCATGAATGACGGAGTTCTTCATTCTGCAATTCCAGCTCAATCTGGTGCACCTGAAGTTCGTGGATGAGACTGATCGATTCGACTTCGGAAAGTTGCGAAACTGTTTTTAATGATTTCTTTTTCAGCAGTTCTTCTGCCTTCCATCGAATGGAATTTTCAGTTGAGGGGTTGTTATCCATAACTTTTTTTATTGATTTTGAACCGGTAACGTAAATCGAAATGTGCTTCCTTTCCCCTCTTCGCTCTCCACCCATATTTTCCCGCCGTGCTTTTCGATAAAATCCTTGCAAAGAAGTAAACCCAAACCCGTGCTGGGCTCGCCATCAGTGCCTTTTCGGTTTGTTTGGGCATCAATCCGGAATAGGTCATCGACCATTCTGCTGCTCATCCCGATGCCTGTATCGCTGACGGAAATTTCAACTAAATTGCTGGGTGTCGACTTTGCGGCAATGGTGACAGAGCCTCCATTACTGCTGAATTTCACAGCATTGGAGACCAGATTGCGGAGGGTTGATGCGAGCATGTATTCATCAGCAAAAACTTCCAGATTGTCCGGGATTTCATAGCTGATTCCAACTCCCTTTTTATGAGCTGTATCCATTAGCGTGTCCATGCTGTCACCAATCATTGGCATTAATAAAAATGATTCAGGCTCACATTTTATTAATCCCCTTTGTGAGCGCGACCACTCAAGCAGGTTCTCTAACAGCTTGAAAAGATTGGTGGCCGAGTTTCTCATACTCACTGCGATTTTCTGAATCTCGCCCTGCGTCAAATCTGGAAATTCCTCAGCCATTAATTTAGTCAATCCTAAAAAACCATTGAAAGGGCCGCGCAGGTCATGTGCAATGATGGAGAAAAATTTGTCTTTTTGGGCATTTAATGATTGCAATGCACGGGCGAAATTCTCAAGTTCCGCTTCCGCCTTCTTTCTTGCAGAGATGTCGCGCACTGCAGCCAAAATAACCTCCCTCTCTTTTAGCATAAATATGCTTGCCGATACATCCACGGGGAAAGTGGTTCCATCCTTCTTTTTATGATACCGCAGTTCTATTCTGTCATTGAATTCTATTGTTGCCAGTTTTGTCTTTTCTGGCTCTGAGGATATATCTGAATTTATAAATGTCAGCATTTCTTCCTGTGAATATCCATACAAACGACATGCGGCATCGTTGACATCAAGGATTGCCTGTGTTTCCCTGTCAATGAGAAAAATGGCATCCCTCTCGACAGCGAAAACAGTACGGTATTTTTGTTCACTTTCCTTAACGACTTGCTCTGCTTGTTTGCGTTCAGTAATATCAACCGCAGTTATAAGGCAATGTTTTTCATCATCGGAAACTACGCCGGTAAGAAAAACATAGAACGGCAGGCTGTCCGCTTTATCCATCATTACCTCACATGATTCTTTTGCTTTGCTCGTAAGTGCCTTCTCAAGGAAAAGACTGAAAATTGGTTTTGTTTCTTCCGAAACAAAAAAACCAAACAGGCTGTTTTTCAGATGTTGCCGGTCTTTGCCTAACATCCTGGCCCCGCTGAGGTTTAGTTCGATGATTTCACCTTTTGAGGAAAGTGTAAAATAACCTGATGGTGCGAAATCGTACAATCTGATATACTTATCGTTGGCAACTTCTGCCTCAGCCCATAAATGTTGGAGCTCTTCATTCTGCAATTCCAGCTCAATCTGGTGCACCTCCAGTTCGTGAATAAGTTTGAGCGATTCGGCTTCAGAAAATGGCGAAACTGTTCCTGCTGATTTCTTTTTCAGCAACGCTTCAGCTTTTTGGCGCAGGGGATTTTTATTGCCTTTTCTCTCCATCGTTACGTTGTTTTTTGTATTGGTAAAACCAGTTTAATATTTGTTCCATACGAACTTTCGCTCGTTATTTCAATGGTTCCCCCCATTTCCTTCAAGATCTGTTGACATATCGATAACCCGAGCCCGGTTCCCTTTCCTTCCTCCTTTGTAGTATAGAAAGGAAGCATGATATGGTGTATATCATCCTTACTGATGCCAATGCCATTATCCGTAATTTCAACGAAGATACATTGATTTTCCTGCCAGGACCTGATTCCAACTTGCATATCAAAATCTTCATCGAGCTTGCTTTTCTTTTCTATAATGGCATCTTTGGCGTTGGACAAAAGATTAAGAATAACCTGCTCAAATTTATACGTATTGCCAACAATTGGTGGAATTTGCTGTTCGAGTTGGAGATTCAGGTTGATGCCATGGTGTTTGAATTGTTCCACGATCATCGAAGTGGCATTTACGATGCTTGAATTAACATTGAAAGCGGTGAGCATGTGTTCATCGCGACTACTCGAAAAGGCCTTCACATGATCAATAATGTCCCTGATCCGGGTTATGTTTTCGAAAATTTTATCTGATTTTTTTTTGATGAATCCGACATCGACTATTTCGGGTTTGGCAATCTCAAATAAAATTTTGTCCATGACCAAAGAGATGATATTCAAGGGCTGGTTGATCTCATGGGCAATGCCTGCGGCCATTTCTCCAAGAGTCGTCAGGCGGTCGGCGTGAATCTGCTTTGCCTCCATTTTCTTTCGATGTGAAATATCGCGGATAATGATCATGAATGATATGGGTTCACCTGCGTGGTTTTGCATCAGTGTGGCGCTGATTTCACCAGCGAATACTGATTGGTTTTGTTTGATGATATTTATTGCAATATTTTGTGCAAGCCCTTCATTCGTAGTCCTCACAAGGATTTCTCTTAACAGGTCATGCTTATCAGCCTGCACGAAATGAAAAACATCTTTGCCCACCAGGTCATCTCTGGTTTCGACGCCCAATAAATGCAGCCCCATCTCAGAAACTTCGGTGATAATCCCTTTCATGTCGATTAAGAACATCGCATCGGGAGAAGCATTTAACATGGTTTTGTATTTCCCATCGATTATTTTCATGGCCTGCTCCGACATTTTACGGTCAGTGATCAGCCGGATAGTACTCACCACACCAATCGCTATCTCATTGATAAAGTATTTCTTTGCAGAATGAGACACCCACCTTGTTGCGCCCTGTTCGTCAATAATCCGGTATTCGAATTCTTTTAGTTCCTTCCCTTCACGATATACCCCGCCCCAGGTTAATCTGACCATCTCAACATCATCGGGATGAATGATGTCGGGTATTTGCAGCCCGATAAATTTATCAACCGGATATCCGAGAACGGATTCACATTGCGGACTGACAAAGAGGAGAAAGCCATTAACATCAGTGAGCGTAGTAAGGTCGCTGCTGTTGGAAACCACCGTTTTAAGCAATTCTTCGCTTTTCCGCAGTGAATCCTCCGTCAGCCTACGCTGGGTGATATCCCTGGAGACAGTTACAATGTGCGTTGATTTATTGTCATGCCCCCTGATAAAAGCAAAGGAAAGCTCCACCCACACCCTAGAACCGTTTTTATGGTATTGCTCCAGTTCCATGGTCGGGTAAGCGCTGACCTGTGCAGTCCCGTCTTTTTCAGCCGGTATGATGTTACCGGCCATTTCCAGGAACTTGTGTAATGATGCCGGGGTAAGGATCTGTTCGTGCCTTTGAGAAATTGCCTCCTCTACGGTGTATCCCCTGATTTTTTCGATGGATGGACTGACGTAAGTTATATTAAAATCCATATCAAGCAGTGCGATCACATCAATGGTGTTCTCTGTAATAACCCGGAATCTCTCTTCACTCTGTCGTAATGAAATTTCGGCAAGCCTTCGTTCGGTGATGTCGTTAAAGGTGGCAAGTATTGAGGGTAAACCATTGTATACAATTGATATACCCTGTACCTCCAGATCCATTACCGTTCCATCGAGTTTAAAATATTTCGACTCGATCATGGGCGCTGAAAGGCCCTCCTCAACCGCTCTGCGAATTCGCTCCCGAACAATTTGATGATAATCGGGATGATGCCAACGCATGACAGGAGTCCCGACAAGGTCTTGCTCAGAGGTTGCCCCAAACAATTTAACGGCTGCCGGATTGACATATACTATTTTCATATCCCTGTGAACAAGGGCAGCATAAGGCGACCACTCAACCAACGCCTGGTAACGTTGTTCGCTTTGTTTTAATTTTTCCTGCTGCAGGCGATAATCGGTTATGTCAACCATTGTTAAAAGGCATTGGTCGCCTTTTTCGATAGCGATACCGGTAAGGTGAACATATACGATTGAGTTGCCTATTTCAGAAAGAGTTACTTCACATGATTCTTTGACTTTGCTTTCAAATATGTTTAAAAAAAATTGATTGAAAATGGGTTTCGTATCATTGGAAATAAAAAAGCCAAACTGTTTGTTTTTTAAATGTGAGCGATCTATGCCTAACATTTCAGATCCGTAAAGGTTCAGCTCAATAATTTTCCCTGCTTTGGAAAGTGTAAAATATCCCGATGGGCTAAAATCGTATAATTCGGCATATTTGTCGTTGGCTGCTTTTGCTATCTGCTCCTTTGCCCTTTTAAGCTCATCATTCTGCATTTCCAGCTCTAGCTGATGCACCTGGAGTTCATGCGTGAGTTTCAGGGAATAGGCAACTGCAGCACTTAATTCACCTGCTCTTTTTTCTTTCTCTTCATTTTGAAAGGCCAACTCTTTATTTGCAATGATCAACTCATCTGCACGTTTTGCCTTCTCTTCATTCTGATAGGCAAGCTCTTTATTGGCAATGACCAGCTCTTCTGCACGTTTTGCCTTCTCTTCATTCTGATAGGCAAGTTCATGGATAAGTTTCAGCAATTCGTTTTCAGATATTGGCAGACCTGATCCTGACGGATTCCTTTTCAGAAACTCTTCGGCCGTGAGACGCAGCTTTTCAGCATCGGTTATATTTCGGGGAGTCTTCATGGTGCGTTTTCGGGTGAATAAAGTTATATACTTT